>ENA-ORPH01001487-ORPH01001487.1-human-gut-metagenome-genome-assembly--contig:-NODE-1487-length-22413-cov-3.093926_pt1 | contig 22413 bp, 15 predicted proteins | sample MGYA00242142_ERZ509074 | MGnify/ENA primary metagenome ERZ509074 (study PRJEB26280, sample SAMEA2338724) | human gut metagenome | biome: human gut; feature: human-associated habitat; material: faeces...
AACTTATCTGCTTATTCATACTTTTATTATACCATTTTTTATTTTACTATGCAACTAGTTTGTTTACTAATCGTGCTTAATTTCTAATTTGTGGACTTTGTGCGGTGTTGCCTTTGAATTTATGCAATTATTATAAGTATAGCGTAAATCTCTTTGCAGATGAGTTTTGATTAATTTGTGCAGATATAACTGCAACATTACATAATCATATCGTGTTTTTGCAAACCTCTTTTTTACTTTTATAACTCCTAATTGAGGAATTTCTTCTATACGCTTAATTATTCCGATTTTATCTAATTCTTCATATAGTTCAGTAGCATAAGGATAGAGGTCAATATTAACCATTAAATTATGTTTTTGAGTCTTTTGTTTTGGAAGAAGATCATATTTTATTTCCATAAAAAGTCACACCTTTGCTTGTTAATCAAATAGTTTTCCAATAGGCTTCCAAATATATTATATCATAAACCTTTTGTAATGTCAATATAGAATTGCAAAGCCGCCATATTTCCATACAGCGGCTTTACAAATGTCTGATTTTCGGAGGGAAAATCACCGTTTCTGTTTTGGAGCAGATTTAGTGATTTCCTCGGTTTGGGCAGGAGAATCGCGTTCCTGCTCATCGTCCATAATGACGTCCTCTGCCTTGCCGACCTCCAGTTCACGGTTGAGTTGCTCCAGCCTTGCGGACTTTTCAGCAAGCTCGGCAGCGTGTTCAAACGGCTTGCCTTTAGCAGCTACGGCTTCGGTAAGGTCAGTCTGCATACGGGCGAGCTTATCCGTCATACTGTCTAGCTTTCGTTCTAACCCTTTACTGAACAGGTTTTCAAGACGAGTGACATTTCCAATATCGCCCGAAATATCCATATCAGTGTTATAAGTCAGTTCCTTGCAGAGAGAAATCCCTGCGCTGACGTTAAATCCATTGTGAAACTTCTCGATTGCCAGTTCAAACCCGCAGAACGTTCCGATAGGCTTGTGCGAGGTCTGACTTGCTTCAGCCATGAACTTTATTGCGGCTTTCTGTAATGCTTCACCCGCAGGCTTGCGCTCAGTAAATCCCTTGCCGCCGATTTCAACTCTGAAATCATCTTCGCTCGGCTGGTGCGCCGCTGCAAATTCAATGTCGCGCTTGGCAGATTCAATGTTCACGGAATAATTGTGTATCATCTTTTCGCAGTGACTTATCGTATCGTCAAGGCGGTACTGCGCATTGTAGTGTTCGCTTTCAAGCAGGCGCAGACGGGCGACATCGCCGTCAAGCTCGATTTTCTCCTTGATACGCTCGTCACCCGTGGCAAGAGCCTGCATTTCAGAGTAGTTCAGAACAGCCTCGTCAACGTCCTCACAGCTTCGGGAGATTGCGTTGCCACTCATAAGCTGGGAGATGAACCGCTGCTTTGTCACGATTATGTTCATGAGATATGCGTCGAATGTGTTTTCGGTGACATAATTGTACACGCCGACTTCACCGAAAGTATTGCCCTGACGGATTATTCGGCCGTTTCGCTGCTCAATGTCTGTTGAACTTACTCAACGGAACATAGGGACAACCGATATTTCGACAAACAGTAACCCCGCCGCAGATGCATAAACGGCGGGATTGCTATATTCAGTTACCTTTCCCTATGACATGGAAATTATGTAATACACGCCTACCGTTGTCAAAATCGATGATAATCCAGATATCGTTATTGGAGACTAATGTGTTAGAATATTAGGTTTTTACATCTGTACCTAGTCTTCACGGATAGCATTAATAGTGTATATATTATTTATAGTAATCTCTCAACAACATTTATTGATAATTGACCAACCTAACTCATTTGCAAAAGGTCTTCTAAATTATCCGTCTATGCAATGGAGTATAAAATGTCGCTCATCATCAGGGTCGCAGAGAGTTGTGTACTTTTTTGTATTACCTTCTATATCTGTGATTGAGAAACAATTATTGTCAGTATCAACTCCTATTCTGCTGTCAGCAGGAATTTCGGGATAAAAATATCCATCTCCTAACATCTGAAGTGTCGTATTATCAAAATAAAAAAGAGATACAACGTGAGATTTAAGCCCGGAAAGAGAGTTTGTCTTCGGTACTCTGACTGCTGCAATACCCCATTCTGCAAAATCTAACACTTCAAATTCTATTGGTGCTTCAATTTCGGCAAGACCGTCAAAGCTCATGGCAGGCTGATAGACAGGACTCAGCACTTCGCAGGAATGTTTTTCCCCTGAGAGTCAGTGTATTCAACAAAGTTATGTGCGGATATTTTTTGCTTGTTTTCGCTGTATTTATATACAGTATACGAAAAGTTAAGCTCACCATTGTGTGTGCTGTACTCCTCTTTGAAGGTTTCTGCCGAATAATCCGCTAAACGCAGATAATATGCTTCGTAATATTCATCGTATACAACGGTGTATCGCTCACTATTACCTTCAGAGTCCACAAATGAAAAGCAGTTATTTTCAGTATCTGCTTCAATAATGCTGCCGGCAGGTAGCATGGGTTTGAACAGGTTATTGCCAAGGAGCTGAACAATGCTGTCATTGAAATAATAAAATGATGTTTCGTGCAATTTTTCACCATTGTTTTGACTCGGCACTCTGACTGCTGCAATATTCCAATCAGAAAACTCCAGAATATCAAGTTGCGGCGAGCCGTCTATAACCAATTCGTCATTTGGCTGTGCGACGCCAAGTAACAAATCCGAATCGGGAGTAATGATATCTCCGGTGCTTTTAAGAATAATTTCAAGCTCGGCAGGTGAAATTATCATTGTGTCACCGGAATTGTCAAACACAGTAAATGACAAGGAAACACTGTACTTATCACTGCTCTTTGTTTTAACAAAAACATTATCGCCGGTCTGTTGAGTTTTGCTATGTTCTTCAGTTGTCGCGGCGCATTCCTGGACAGTTTCTTCTTGATATTCCTGTTCAGATGAAGCCGGGGAGTTTGCGGTATTGCCTATGCTGTTCCATGATGCTGCACAGCCGGCAAGAAATAACATTGATATCACTAAAAGTATACTTCTGATATTATTCATAAATAATGTTAAGCCTCCTCTGTCAAAAGCAATCAATAAAACTGCTGCCGAAAAGCTCCGGCGGGGTATGTATTATGCGGGTCAGCATAGAGGTTATAGCCCAGGCTTATGTCACGACACTTTACATAACCATCTACTAAGGCTAGTTATTATACTTTGCCCAATAGCAGTTACAGCAAAAGACTATTGAATTGATGGTGTACCTGGTGCTGGAAGTTGGCTGCGGAAATGTATAAACAACACTGCTTCCGCTTTTAGGATAGCTGTATGCTTTAGTACGGAGTAGTAAGCTCCAGTAAACTGTTTTACCAAAACAATGTAAGGGGAACCTGCGTTACAGCCATTAACAGCAATATGCCTGCTATTCGCTTCATTCGGACAATTCCTCCTGTATGTTTTATGGGAGAGGGGAGTAAATATGCAGACGAATAAATCCCTGTGAATGTCCATTTATATTGCATTGCGACATCAACCATTCTTCGCTGACCTTAAGATACAAATCATAAGTACATACTTGTGAAATATCACAGTAAATGGCATCTTCTGCAAGATTATCTTCACAGGAAAAATTGACGTATTGCACAGAGCAATCCTCTAATTCTTCCCAATTATCCTGCACCTCGAAAAATAGGTTACTTTTTCCCAACGGGTCTTCAAACAAATACTTATTCCCGTCCAATTCAATATACGGAGTATATGTCCAAATACTTGCACTCCCATTAGGTACAGACTCCGGTTTGTTGAAAACCATGAAAAATATCAAGAACAGAACAACCACACCAACCACAAGTGTTATCAAGATTTTTATCTTTGTTCTTTTCATACGCTTTTCCTTTCTTGTGAGAATGCAACGTTTGAACTATTAGCTTATTCTAACGCGAAACCCCTCATGAACACCATAATAATCGTAATTCAAATAACGTTGTGAAGTAGTTAAGCCGTCTGCAACCCTAAGGTATTTATCACCATCTGTTTCAACATATCCCAAAGCAACAACTGCATGAGCTACCCATTCCTGTGAGCTGTTATTACCTTGAATACTGACAAGTACAGGTTGGTCATTATTGATATCGCGCGTAAAATCACTCCACCAATCTTTCCAATAGTCATCAATAGAAATATTGAAATTCCTTTCATTCACATATTCTTCAAGGGCATCAATCATTTCATCGTTATACAGTCCACGAGTTCCATCAAAACCGGCTAACGAGCAAATTCGAGAGTATGTCCACAGCGGATTGTTATATATTAAACCATTTATTTCGGGTAATGAATCATAATAAAAGACTAGGTTTGTCAAGGCTGTAGGTGCACAATTAACACCTGAGTTTTCAAAGTCAATACCTCTATAAAATGATAGTTCGCTTGAGCCCTCAATGCAATAAGTCTTTTTTACTGTTCCAACCGTACCACTGGTTAATCCACCTGTTATTGTAGGACCACTATTAGCTGAAGGATAGCAGGGAATACTATATACAGCATTACTTCCCGCCTCAGCGGTTGAATAGGTAATCATATTATCACTAATCAAAATATTGTCATACGAGGAATACATATCTTCGAAATGATTTATTGATAATTCGGAAGGATTGTTTACAGATTGTTGTGAATAGATGTCATTGCCATCAAGTGTATACTCTATTACGGGGTTTTCTAACGAAAGGTCAGTTGACAACACAACATAACCCATAGGTTCAAGCGTAAACCGGTCACAAAAACTTACTTCGTAAGCAACTATTTCGTTTGAAGAGTTTACCACTTTAATATAATTTTGAGGAAAAACGTTCCCGTCATACATTACATCTGCCCAAGAGTTGGCATAATTACTGACTAATTGTTCAATGCTTTCAATTGATGTATCAGTTTCAGCTCTAGACGCAACAGTAGGAGTGACACAAAGGCGAGAATTAAACAAGAAACTTTTGCCCAAGAGTTTTTAGACATACAAGCCATAATAAATAACCTCCATAAAATAATGTGATAGCAGTATATTACCCTACCATCTCCTCATCACTATAAACAGTAATGGTTTCCGATTTTCCGCTTGAGTTTGTCAGCGTGAAAACGGATTTCAGCCGGTATGTGCCGCTTATTTTTTTGAAGTTAACCTTTGAAATAAATGATAAAACGGAATGGAAACAGCAAATAACACCGCAGCATACGCCAAATGTACAGCTGCACAGATTAAAATGGCGGAGGCTACGTCGGTAATTCCAAACCAGCTTGAGGAGGAAAAGGCTAACGACATATAAGCAAACTTCAACCCTACCATAATGCACAAAGCAGCTGTTAATACCGCACCGAATTTCTCCGTGATTTTGTCATGCCTGGTGATAAGCAGCCTGAACGACACGACCTGAATAATCGGTACAATTATGCATGAAATCAAATCCTGTGCATCGATTTTGCCGTTCAGGGGGAGAAGACCATTTGTCAAAATCAAATATACGGAAGATAGGCAAAACACCATGCATAATATTATTAGTTTTGTGTAGGTTTTAGTCATGGAAAACGCTCCTTTCGGTATTAAAATGGTTGATTTGAGAGTTACCTTTATACAGGCAAAAACCGGAAGCAAGAAAAAGTTGTTGTCTTATCATGTCGTTTTTGCCACGATAAGAATGTTCAAATTGTTTCTTCTTCGCTGTAAATAGTGATAGTTTCGCTCTTGCCGCTTGAGTTTGTCAGCGTGAAAACGGATTTCAGCCGGTATGTACCACTGTCAAGTCCGGATTTTGTGTTGGACAATCTTATGGTGTCTGAATATACAGTCTTTGTCCAACTTGCGCCGTCAACTTCATTCCATATCCACAGACCCCAGTGCTTTTCAAGCGTATGCTCTACTGTGATTTGAGTAACGCCCGCCATTCCATTGCACAAACTTTTGCAGTCAGCAGTTGATGATGTAATTGTTAAATAGTTTTCTGTTTTCGCTGCATATTCATAAGCCGGCGAAACTAAATCTGTTACAATTTGAGTTTCATCAACAGCAAAAGCAGAAACACTTACAACAGGATATATCATCATAAACGATATAAATGCGGCAAGCATTTTTCTTATCTGCATTGGTATTCCCCCCTTCACAAGTACTCGAAGTTTTTATCCTTCTATATACTACGTTCCTTTTTAAAGTGAAAAGGGGACATATTTTTACAAAAAAGTTTTAAAATCCATCAATTTCGTTAGAAATAGCCAAATCTCGCAGCTCATTATTATCAAAATTGCCAAATAGTTCAAGTATGTAATCCTCATTATCCCAAATTACCGTTGAACTAACTCCATATGCGTTAATATATTCTATATAAATAGCATTGCAGCTATTAACTTTCGTTTCTTGTAAATCATATCCTTCCGTGTTGATATGTGGATTAAATTCACTTTTTACAGTTTGCCCAAAAACCAAAACCTGTTCCGTATCCGGATTACAATACATAACAGTAATGTCCGTAGAAGTAGCTGAAACGTCATACATCTCAAATCCCTCAGGCACAACAGATAAGCTATACTCTTTTTCTATGGTACTTGGACAATTTGCTGTATCAATCGCAAAAAGGTGAGTATTATCTTGATATACTGTTCCATTGAACCCGCCGGATATGAATGCTATTACAAATCCTGTCATCACGGCAAGGCACACGATAATAGCCACTGCAATAATCAGCCGCTTGCGGAACGAAAGCTGCTTATGACCCAATACATTTTCGCAAGTGTCCTCTGCATTGATGTCAGACATTGCTTTATTATGTTCGAACAGCTTGAAAATTCGTTTCATAGTCAGTCTGTGACGAAATGAGAATTTCGGCAGAGGAACTTCGTCAGCTTCAGCAAACTGCTTTTCAAAATAGCCCGATATAAGTTCGTCCATTGTATAGCTCTTACTCATTTGCACAGCCCTCCATAAACTGTTTGATTTTGGCTATTGCTCGTTCAACTCTCTTTTTAGCTGCGTCCTCGGATATGTTTAACGTTTTGGCTATGTCGGAATACTTCATATCAAAGTGTATTCTGAAATATATTGCGGTCTTAGTTGTGTCAGGAAACGTGTCAATGAAACGGTATATATCTTCGCAGGAACATTCGCTCACTATCCGTTCATCAAGAGGGATACTATCTTCAATGAGTTGTTCGTCAAACTCAACTTCGCACTCCGTTGTTGCGTGTTTCTTGTTCCATATTTTGCAAGATGTGTTTCTGATAATCGCTTTGATGTATTTAATTCTGTCTTTTGGGGGAACGGCAAAAAACGTGTCGGGATTACCGGCAACAGACAAAAAAGCGTCCTGAATTGCGTCCTCGGCGTCATGTTTATTGTGAAGATGTTGAAAGGCAATGTTATAGAAATTAGAAATATTCTGCTCATAAATCTCCGATAATTCGTTCCGCTGTTCCTCGCTTTCCAGAACAGCCAAAGCGGCGGAAATCATACAATCACTCCGTTCAATTTTTGTATTTTGATAACATATTATCACACAACGAGTCAAATGTCAAGCAAAATCGTTGTGATTGCTTTACACTATTTATTGATTATTAGATTGTCCTAGCGATAATATCTCTCGGTGCTACTACCTTAGCTGTTTAGTATGCACTGCAAGAAATACTCTCTGAAACTGAATTTTGCCCTCCCGATGTTCACCCAAACACCGAGAGGGCATTTTCTTTTTCAACTCTGCAATCACTCGTACTGCTTGTTGCAATCATCAAAATACTTCGCACTCGACCTTGTATTCTCCGTCACCTGATTAAGCAAAAACTGCATATACGCAGACACAAGTACCTCGTCCTTTTTCTCGTCGCCTGTGTGGATAATCTCCGCCCATTCGTCTTTGGTGAGTTGCACCTTGTCGAAGTATAAGAACAACGCTCCGAGAATACTCTCCGCAAGTTCGCCATCGTCGTTCTCCTCGTGGCAGTAAAAGGCGTAGTCCTGCTTGAGTTCGGAGAACAGATGGTTGATAACTGCAATTCTGTCAAACCGTTTGTTTTTCACAAGCTCGGCTAAATACTCAACAGCCGTATCGGACAAACCCGTGAAGTCGCAGACTGTTTTCGTTTTGCCTTTCGTTGCGGTCGTGTTCGTCTTGCCGATAAGGTAGTCCGCCGATACATTCAACACGTCGGCAATCCTTGAGAGAATTTCAATATCAGGCATACGGTTATTATTCTCATAGTAACCTACCGTGCTTTTGGAAATCCCGACTGCCTCGGCGAACTGCTCAATCGTGTAGCCGTTCGCCTTTCGTAATTCTTTCAGCCGTTTTCCGAATACCTCAACACAGGTGTTTTTGCTCTCCATAACGCTAAAAGTCCTCCTCTTTTGAATATAAAAAGACTATATTTGTGGAATTACAGAAAATATCCCACAAATGCCTTGACAATGTGATTTTGAAATGCTATAATCAGTATCACAACCACGAAATCAATCTTTATTATCATAATACCACAATAATGATGATTTGTCAAGTGGATATTTCAAATAATGGGGAGGTGAAAGAATGATTAAGAAGAACACAGATATTCGCAAAGCCGCAAAGGAAAGCGGCGTGTTCCTGTGGGAAATCGCGGATAAACTCGGAGTATCAGAACCTACGGTTAACAGGTATCTTCGTAAGGAAATGTCCGACAGCCAAAAGGCAAAATTCTTTGCGGCAATAGAGCAGGTAAAGCTCGAACATCAGGCAGAAACAGCGAACGACTAAAGGCGGCGCACGGCAGAATATCGGATTAGTGGACAACGCATTTGTTGCATATCTGAAAAAAGAATGTTGGGGTTGATTGTTGCTTGCTAAGCACTGCCGTGTGCATTTTCTTTTTCAGCTTTGAAAGGAGTAACAATGATTTCCTACGCGCCTTTTTGGAAAACACTTAAAAGCAGATACACCACATCAACATACGAACTGATTAAACACGACGGTATCAGCAGTAGCACGATACACCGACTGCGGCACAATCTGCCTGTTGACACGAAAACGCTCGACAAACTTTGCACGGCTCTCTACTGCTCAATCAGCGATATTGTTGAACACATACCCGACAGAAAATAATCGACTGAATGACTACGCACCTCGTCAACGCAGAAACAGAGCATACTCAACGAAACGACTATGCTCCTGACAAAAACTGAAAAGTGCGTACTCGTCAGAGCGACTATGCACCCGACAGGAGCGGAAAACGTGCGTAGTTGACACAGCGACTATACGGCTGATTATCAATCAACAAAACCGTTTCGGTTCGTGAGCATTCTGCTCAAACTCTTTGCAGGAGTGTTTTCAATACCCTGCAAACAAAGATGATGATTGCGGCAATGATAAGGGGTTTTAGGGGAATATTTCCCCTAACGCAGACTATTTTGTAAATCGAAGATTGACAAAATAGGTAATGCGTTTTACCCGTTTTGCAAACACTTGAAAAGGTGAATTTAATGAAGATGATTGGACATAAACAAACCCATAATTATGGTGATGATTGCAGGAACACCACACTAATGAAAGTTGCAGAAAGGAGAATTTATTATGAGCGAAACACCCAAGCATTTATCGGTTTCTTTCCGAGTGGACAACGGGTGCGTTGAACACAACAACCGAAATTTCTTCTCGGACAACGTGGATAAAAACCGAACTCCCGACAACATAACTTACGTTCGCCGTAATTTGCGTGAACTCTATCACGAACTTTTTGACGAAGCATTAGCCGAATACAATTCTCGGCAAATCCGCTCGGACAGGAAAATTCCCGACTACTATGAACACATCAGGCTCGGCAAAAAAGAGAAACTCTTTCAAGAAATAATCGTGATGTTCGGTAATTCGGAGAACTGCGGCGTTGCTTCGGAGAATTGGGAAATGGCGAAACAACTGCTCGACGAATATATGCGTGAATTTGAAAATCGCAATCCGAACTTGAAAGTTTTCAATGCGGTAATGCACCTTGACGAGACAACTCCACATCTACACATTAATTTTGTCCCCGTGTGCTACGGACAAAAGCAAGGTCTGTCAACTCGTGTTTCGATGAAACGTGCAATTCAGCAAATGGGATTTTCGGCGAACGGCAAGAGAGAAACCGAAATCATTTTGTGGGGAAACTCCGAGCGAAATGCACTCACCGATGTTCTGAATAACCACCACATTGCACGAAAGATTGTCGGCGTATTTCACGACCACAAGACCGTTGAAGAATACAAGCGTTATGCTGATATTTTGGGTGCTGCCAACGCTCGTGTGAATGCGCTGAGAGCACAACCGCCCGATAATTTATCTAATGAAGATGTCGGCGAAATCATAAATCAGAACGACCGACTGCGGACAATGGTTACGGAAACGAACGGCGAAATGGTGAAGTATCGCAACAGGAGTCTGGCGCAGTTCCTGCCCGTGGAGATTTACAACGATGAAAAACGGCAGTATATAATCGAACAGCTCACAAACATTAACTGCCCGTTTGTTGAAGAAGACACCACGATTTATGTTCCCGATTATTACGAGAAATCCGTGCTGAAAGCTGCCGCCGCTTTTAAGCCTATGAACAATCAGACGGTGCGTGATAGGCTGAAATTCTATATTGACAGGCTGGTTTACTCGGCGAACAGCTTTGATGAATTGTTATCCTTGCTGGAAAAGCAAGGCTACGCAATCAAGCGGAACAAGTACACCGCAGTTAAGCCGCCGTATGCGCAAAGATTTTTGCGACTGCGTTCTTTGGGCGGGGACTACACCGAGGCTGCTCTTAAAAAGAGAATAAAGGAACGCAACGAAATCCCCAACGAGTTCAAACGTATGCAAGAACGATATGCAAGCGAACTGCAACAGCCTTTCTATTATGCAATTAACACAAATATATCACTTGTGCGGAATTTTCGCATTACGCCCACAAAGCAGGACAATCAATACCCGTATAGTTTCACAAATGACTGCACGATTGAACGGCTGACAAGCTCCTTGGGAACGCTATCGGAGTTCAACATCAACAGCCGAAGCGAGCTTTACAAGGCTTCCGAGCGTTTGCAGGAGCAGATTGAGAATTGCGCCGATGAGAACGAGAGTGTTGATTTGAAAATTCAGTATGCCAAAATCTATTCGACAATTCGGACTTATGAGGAAATTGTTGACGGAAACTATATCGACAATCTCCTAAAAGCCGAGCGTGAGCGAACAGAGGCAGAACAGAAAAAAGAAAACGCTCCCGAACAGCCGATTAAACCGACAATAAACCGCAAAATGCACAGAAGATAAGGAGGATAATTTTGAAGAAACAGAATACCAAAATCGTAGTAATTCCGCATTACAGCGGCTCTCAGAAACCCTCCGAGGTTTTCAAACGAGTAATCACGGACCAAATCGAGAAGAAATTGAACAAGAATGAAAACAAGCCAAACAATGCCGCAAATTAAGAGAAATTACACCCAAAAAGCACTTGAAATAAACGGATAATTGATGTATAATGATGATAGTCGAAATCGGTTGTCCGTGCATTAAAGGAGGTTACAATGGAAAACGGACAGACCCGATACAACACAGCATTATATCTTCGTTTATCCAAGGACGACGGTACGGACAGCGAAAGCTCGTCAATTCAGACCCAAAAAGAAATGCTCACACGTTACTGCCGTGAAAACGGCTTTGCAATCAGCGAAATCTACGTTGATGACGGCTGGAGCGGAACGAACAGCAACCGACCGAGTTTTCAGCGTATGCTCTCGGACATTGAGGACGGGAAAATTAACTGCGTTATCACAAAAGACCTGTCCCGACTTGGGCGAAATTACCTTGAAACAGGCGGCTACACGGAGGTTTACTTCCCCGAACACAACGTTCGTTACATAGCCGTTACGGACGGCGTAGACACGGCAAAAGGCTCTACAATGGACATCACGCCGTTCAAAAATCTGCTCAACGATATGTACGCACAGGACATCTCAAAAAAGATAAAATCATCATTGTTGACGCGGCAGAAACAGGGCAAGTTTATCGGCGTAAAAGCGCCTTACGGCTATGTGAAAGACCCTGCCGACAAAAATCACTTGCTGATTGATGAACGCTTTGCGCCGACCGTTCGGTACATTTTCCAAATGGCAAAGGACGGCGTGGGAATGGTGCATATTGCAAGGCGGCTTACGGCTGAAAAAATCCCCCGTCCCGTGGTTGCTGCCGCTGAAAAATTCGAGTGCTATGACAGGTACATTACCACCGACGAAAGCGCATACAAATGGTCAATGGGTTCGGTTCGGGAAATACTTCGCAACCCTGTTTACAAGGGCGCAGTTCGTGGGCAGAAACGCCCGACAATCTCGCTGAAAAGTCACAAACGGAAGCCTGCGGCAAATGCAGGTACATTTGTGGTAGAAAATATGCACGAGCCAATAATTCCGCTCGAAGAATGGGAGCTTGTACAGCGATTGATTACAAGCCGCAAAAAGGCGAGAAAAACCGACAGACCTTATAACAACATCTTTTCGGGACTGGTGAAATGCGCCGACTGCGGCTATGCGCTCTCGGTTTCAAAGGCAAACCGCACTTGGAACTCGGACAATATTATTGCGAATTACGATTATCAGTGCAACAACTATCGTATGGAAGGAAAAGCCGTCTGCACACAGCACAGGATATCTGCTTTGAGCCTTTACAATGCGGTTTTAGAGGACATCAGGCGGCTTGCGAACGAGGCTCTTGATGATGACAGACAGATGATTTCTTCAATCGCAGAACGGCTCGGAAAGGACGAAAAAGACAGCGTTCGGCAGTCGGAGCGTGAGCTGAAAAAGGCAACCAAACGCCTTGCGGAACTCGACAAACTTTTCGCAAAACTCTACGAGGAACACGTCAACGGCAAGGTGAGCGAACGCAATTACAATGCGCTTTCGGCAACCTACGAAGCCGAGCAGACAGAATTGGAAAGCAAAATCGCCGAACTGAATGAAACGATTAAGGCAAACCGTGAATACGGCGAAAATGCCGAGAATTTCGTGGATTTAATCAAGCAATACGCAGACATTGACGAACTCACGCAAGCACTTCTGAACACGCTTATAGAGCGGATTGAGGTTCACGAACCTGAAGATGTTGACGGTGAGCGTATTCAGAAACTTGATGTTTACTATAAGTTCGTCGGCAGGCTTGATTGATGATTTTGATGATGAAATTTGACAGGAAGTTCCGTTGAATGGGTTCAACTTCCGAGGGTTTCCAGGGTATATCAAGATTATGCAGCGCCGCAAGTTTCGTCTGAATATTAGCGCCCGTTCCCATTTTGCTTGTGCTTGCGAGAACGATACGCTTTGTGCCGGAGCGGAGCTGCGCATACATTTCGTTGCGCTGTTTCTGCGTTGCCGCGTCGCCGGCAGTGCAAATCTCATTTTCGGGAATGCCGCGCCGTGCAAGCTCCTGCTTGAGGTAATCGTACACGGAGAATTTCCCATCATCGGAATTAACGGCGATATCGCAAAAGATAGCCTGCACTCCCTTTTGAGCGGAGGTGCGGTCATATATCTCCATGATTTTGTCAATGCAGAGATTCACCTTGCTGTCGGGGTAGTTTTCAGCGTTTGGTATTACGCACCGCGCGTCCAGACCGAGCAGACGTGCTTCTCCCGTAATTTTCAGCATATTATCCTTGCTCGGATCCACGGCTCCGCTGTGAATCATTTCGGAGCGCTCAGCAAGGACCTTCATATACGCTTTCTGTTCATCGTTTGGATGTGCAACGATAGTCTGCGGCTTTCCTCCCTCCAGTTTCGGGACAGGCAAATCAAGCATATCCGGCGTCCGTATGTCTGCGAATTCCTTGAACATCTGCATGAGTTCGGGGACATTGTTGAATTTAGCAAAGCGCTTTTTCGTGCGATAGCCGTTGCCCGCAGGCTTCAGCTCTGCCTTTGAAACGATCTCACCGAAGTTGCTCGCCCAATCGTCAAACGTCTGCAATCCTGCGTTCTGGAGCAGAGAGGGACGGAGATACCTCTGCATAATGTACAGCTCCGTCATGGAGTTAGAAACAGGCGTTCCTGTGGCGAAAATTATGTTTTTCTCGCCGTAATTCTCGTTAAGATACTGCGTTTTCATGAGGATATCCTCGCTTTTTTGAGCGGGAGTAGTCTGAACACCCGAAACCCTGTTCATTTTCGATACCACAAGACCGTTCTTGTAGTTGTGGGCTTCGTCAACAACAAGGTTGTCAAATCCAAGCTGCTCAAAGGTCAGGGAGGTGTCCTTTGCTTTTCCGCTGCCTTCGATGAGTTTCTGCAAGCGTGTTTCAAGCCGCTTTTTCTCACGCTCAAGGTCTTTTATGGAGCTGCGGTTATTGGCTCTTGTACGGTAATCTCCGTTTAGCTCGTCAATGCCGTTCTGCATAGCGTCGATTTCATGCTGAATGAAATTTTTGCGGTACTCCATAGACATAGGTATTTTCTCGAACTGTTCGTAGGACATGATAACTGCGTCATAGTCGCCGGTGCAGCACCGACCGATAAACTTCTGCCTATGGTCTTTGTCGAAATCCTTTTCGCTTGCGGTCAGGATTTTTGCCTGCGGATATAGCCGCAGCCATTCATTCGCCATCTGACCCACAAGGTGTTTCGGCACGACAACGCAAGCCTTGTTTATCAGACCGAGCCGTTTTTTCTCCATAGTCGCAGCCACCATTTCAAAGGATTTACCAGCGCCGACGCAGTGGGCAAGCAGAGTATTGCCGCCAAATTTCGCCCGCATTACAGCGTCCAGCTGATGAGGTTTCAGCCTTATGGACGGCGACATTCCGGGGAACGTCTGATGAGAGCCGTCAAACTTTCTGCCAACAATGCTGTTGAACAGATTGTTGTAGCGCTCAACATATTTCTCGCGGCGCTCCGGCTTCTCCCACAGCCAGCGCTTAAAAGCGTCTTTCATTTTCAGAGCCTTATCCTGCGCCAAATCGGTCTGCTTTTTTTTTATTTCATAATGCTCCTTTCCATCAACATCGGTTATCTTGTCCTTGACCACGATATCCCGATTGTTGAGCAGATTTTCAAAGATCGCCTTTGCAGGCATTCGGGCTGTGCCGTAAATCTGCGTTGCGGCGGCAGAGGTGTCCCAATTCTTGTTTTCAATTTTATACTCGCCGGTAACGGCTCTGCGCATAGGCTCGTAAAATCTTGCCTTTGCGTAATCCTCAAGGAAATGCTGATAGTCCTCAACATCTACCCATGACACACCGATACGCGCGGTAATATCTCCGGCTTCCAGCTTTTTCGGGAGGACTTCCGTCAGAGCCGTTACGTTGCGCTGAAAATCGGGATAGTCCTTTGCGTAAAGCTCGGCGGCGCGCAGCTTTTCACGGACATTGCCGGAGAGATATTCGGAAGATTCCTCCCAGCCGACAAAAGGGTCGTTCTCGTCAGATTTCAGCGGATTAAGATATATCAGGTTGTCCGATTTCAGAACTTCTACAATATCCTGCGGTTCCTGCCCGCAGAGCTGTGCCATATACGGTATATCCATTTTACCCACTGTATCAATGGAAACCTGCATAGCCTCCTGCGGAGTGTCCACATGGGTGATTTCGGCGGTGTATTTTACCGTGCGCTTGGTAAAGAAATCCGACTTTTCTACGGTCTTGGCTTCCTCGTCGATGATTTCCAGAGCGCAGAGGGAATTGTAATCATCGTCACGGCTGAAAACCTGCGAATTACTGCTGTCGTTTATGCAGCCGTTCTTCTTTACAAAGCTGTCGTACTGCGCGTTCAGTCTATCCTGCAAGGATCTCAGTTCCGTATCGGAGCAGTTTCTTTCCTGTGCGGAGAGCATTTCACGGAATGTGGCGCGCAGTTCGTTCAGACCCTTTATTCGCTCGGCTTTCTTTCCAGTTTCCGTTACCTCGGTCATGATGTTGTTTTCACGGAAATACATCTTTCCGTCAACCTCGGCAAAGGCGAAATTGCGGACATCTTCGACAGCAGGGATAACGCCGGCTTCCTTTTCAGTTTCCTGCGTCCGCTTTCGGATAGCGTTTGTCAGCTTTAGATTGCTTACAGCCTTTTCGAGCTGTTCGGAAAGGTCAGCTCCCTCAATAGGAACGCAGGCTGTTTCGTCTGCATTGCCGTACATGGAAAATTCCATGCCCTGTTTCATTGTACCGAGTATCATTTCGGGGTGGTCGAGGAAGTAATTATTTATCGGAATGCCGTCATGATTTTTGCCGACATAGCACCAGTCGGGAAGTTCCACCGCCATTTTCTCACGCTTTTGCAGGAAAATTATATCCGCCGTTACCTCCGTGCCGGCGTTCGCCTTAAAAGCGTTGTTCGGCAGACGGACAGCGCCCACAAGGTCGGCACGTTTCGCAAGGTATTCACGAACTTTCGGGTTCTGCTTATCCAGAGTACCCTTTGTGGTGACAAAAGCTACAATGCCGTTCGGCGCTACCTTATCCAGCGTTTTTGCGAAAAAATAGTCGTGTATCAGGAAATTCTCCTTGTTGTACCGCTTGTCGAACACTCCGTAATTTCCGAAAGGAACGTTGCCGATAGCGGCGTCAAAATAATTGTCGGAGAATGTAGTTTCCTCATACCCTCTTATCTGAATGTCAGCCGTCTGGTAGAGCTGCTTTGCGATACGTCCGGTTATGCTGTCCAGTTCAACGCCGTGCAGACGGCTTTCCTTACGCATTTCTTCGGGCATAACGCCGAAAAAGTTGCCTACGCCCATAGCAGGCTCCAAAACGTTACCTCCACTGAAACCGAGAGCCGCCAGTCCCTTATAAATGCCGTTTATGACGGTGGGCGAGGTGTAGTGTGCGTTCAGTACCGTGCTTTTTGCGGCTGTGTATTCGTCCTCTGTCAGCGTTTCCGCAAGCTCCTTATGCTCATTTGCCCAAGAACTGTTATTCTCGTCAAACGCCTGCGCAAGCCCGCCCCAGCCGACGTACTTTGAAAGAACTGTCTGCTCCTCCGGAGTTGCAAGGCGGTTTTCACTTTCAATTGCTTTCAGAGTTCGGATAGCGGCAATGTTGGCGGCAAATTTGGCTTTCTGACCGCCCTCGCCAAGATGTTCGTCGGTAATGGTGAAATCATGCTTTTCGATGGGCGCTTCAACCTGCACGGGACGTGCGGCAGGCTCGGCACTGTATTTAGCGAGAATTTTCTTTGCACTCTCAATCTGTTGTGGGTCGTCCGAATTATCAACAGTCCATTGTGCGCTCCGGATACGGTTGTTTATGTCCCTTTGCGTAATGTACTTTTTCTGGGATATAAGCCTGTCGATACGGGCTGCGACTTCACTCCACTTCATCTTTACAGTAGCTTCACTGCCGCCAAAACCGCCTTTGTTCAGAACAATACCCTTTGCGTCGTGCCATGTATCATATCCGGTGCGACCCGAGCCGCCTGTGCCGTATTCGTTTTTCAGAAAATCAGCCTTTTCCTTACTGGAATGGGGCTGATTAAAGTAGTTCTCAATGCGGAACTTGCCGCCTTGAACGCCGCTTCCGCTTAATATAAGCAGGTCTTTTTCCTCCTCCGAAATGAACATGACTGGAGAGAATTCAAAATTCTTTTCTGCTCTGAACTCCCGCCGTTCAAGCTGTAAATCTTTCAGACTTTCAAGAATTTCGTGGAGGTTGCGATGAGGAAAACGCAGAACGTCCTTATCGGCTTCGCAGCGTTTTATAAGGTCTGTCATGCCGGCGATGAACTCCGAAACTGGCTTTTCTCCCTTTAGGGCTTCGGAAATTCTTTCGGTGCTTTCCGGGAAACCGCCTGCAAAGAACTCGTCCGGAATAAAGAAATCACCCTCCACGTCGCGGCTGAGATACCACAGTTTTTCAGTGAGTTTCCTGCGGGTGTAGGCTTCTGCGTCGTCGATCGTGACCTGATCCGCAAATTTGCCGTCGCCGAGCAGTTCCTCAATACGCTCCGCAGCCTGTTCCCATGTGATTGTTTTCTGCGCGTGGCTGTTGAGCGCAGTATCTCCCAAGCCGATAGTAATGCCGTTTTCGTCATACCATGCGGTAATTCTCCGGTCGGCTGCTCCGGTTGACTGACTGAAATCTATTCCTCTGGCGTTAGTCCCGAACTCATTGCACAGAAATTCAGCATTGCTTTCAGCGCCCTTGTTAAGCTGATACTGGTTGATTATGCGCTCAAGGCTGCGCGGCTCGTTCGACCCGCAGCGGAGAACGCAGTCGAACATATCCTGCGTTATGAGCGGTGAATTCGTATCAGCAGCCGTAATCGCTGTCTGTTTCCGCGGAGCGGAATTTTCCGCAGGCTCGCCGAAAAGGTTGAGCTGAACGCCTTCGGTGGAACTGTTAGAAAGTGTATCGTTCTGCGGTTCTGTGAGCCTCTGCACAGTTTCATCGGTGATTGAAACAAGGTCGCTGAACTCCAGATTACCCAGTGCAGAAATCATATCGTCGGAAAATCTGAAATTCTTTTCCTCGGCGACCTTATCGCTGTACATCATCACTATTTTTTTGTTCTCAAGGTCTGCATAAACGCTTATCCCGACTTCGGTATCTTCGTGAGTGGTGTAGGCAAGCGGAACGTGCGATATGTCGGAAAAGTTTGCGTCCTCGCGGAATTCCCGCTGTGAATATTCGTTTATCCGGGCTTTGGCTTCATTCAGAAAATATTCTCTGTCAAGCTGTTCGTGACGGTCGAACTCCTGCCTTGCCGCAGTAATCAGCGCATTTCCGAGGGATTCCCAGGTGTGGGACACCTCAAAGCCGCCCTTTGTGCGGAACGTCATTCCGGTATCGGTTTTCTCTGATGAAATCTCAACTCTGCTGATACCGTCGGCGGGAGGGTACTCAAAATTGAGATACCGCATATTCGCGTATATTCTTTTTGCAAGCTCGGCGCTTACGTCCTCGCCGTTGTGGAAACGGGTGGTCAGATTCTCAAATTCATCGGCGCTCAGACTTGCTCCCATTGTCCAGTTGGTTATGCCGCTGTATACCGGAGCATGGTCGTAATCGAACAGCTTATTGCCCAAATCGTCCAGTTCATCGCTTGCAAGCTGCTCTTCAGCCAGAAGAACAATGTTATCCGTCAGCGTTCTCTGCGTTTTGCGTTCCTCACGGGAAAGGGTAAAATCCGGAACTTCGGTATAACCAAAGCTGTCTACAAAGTGCGTTGTTATTGCGCCGTCTTTCTTTATTGAGATAATATCTCCGACTGAAAGGGAATGTCCATAGAAATCCTGCGGGTGGTCAACATTGAAACGCTTATAGATATCATCGAGCGTTTCGTTCTCCTGCAATCTGCCGCGATAAACACGGTCGTAATTCTCACGGTCGATATACATTCCGTGTTTTTTCAGATGTTCGCTGTTGGTAAAGTGGTAGTCACGCAGCTTTTCATCATCTTTGAGCTGATAAATCGCATACCTCGGCTCGGTAAGCGCAAACAGCTTGCTCAGGCAGTCGCTGTCATGGCTTGAAATGTCCTCGCTGTCGGTCATGAATTCTTCCGCAACGCCGTCAAAGCCCTCTGCGCCACGGTCGAGAAACTCCTGCCCACAGTTTTCGGTAAGGTATTCCATCGGGTCGTTATGCTCCATAGCGTCGAAAATATCGTCGAACGACATATAGGTGCAGACGAACTGCCCGCCTGCGTCGTTATCTGAATTGTAGCGTATCCAGGTGACGTTTTCCATTTCGTGATTGACGTAGAATTTATCCACATCATCTGGTATTTCGTCCGGTTTTTTATTCTCAATTTCGGATATTGCGTCCTTTAGCCTACCGAGAATATTTGCCGAAGCAATGGACTGCTTTTCATCTATGATTTCGCCGATACTGTGATAGGAAGCGTACAATTCGACATTGTAGGTCGATGACTCCGTTCTGCTTGCATACACGGAAACAGAAACGCTGTGCAGGCTGTCGAGGTACTTTTCATCGTTGTTCCAAATCTCGTTTGCCTGATTGAGCGCTGCGTTGAATTCCTCCACAGAATAGGGATAATTGACCTTGAACCCGACTTCCTCCGGCGAGAAATTTCTATTGTGGCTGCCGTTGACGTAAACGCAGGGATATTTGATGTTCCTCTGCTGAATTTCCGAGCGAATATCGTTGTACAGACCGTCCGAAACCAAATCCGCAACGGATTTGAGATATTCGGGATTTTCACGCATTTCCGTCAATGCTTCATTGTGGGAATTGCGGACGGCTTCGGCGGCACGGTCGGTAAAATAGGTGCGGAACTCGTCGGCGTTGTAGGAAGCCGCAGCCATTTCCAGCTCATCGGAGTAATCAAGCATAAAGTCATGCAGATTACTTGCGTCAGCAACCTTGCGGCTGTCCTCAATGCTCATGCTGCCGTCGTAAGCGTATGGATCATATTCTTCCTCGGAATCGTAGGGACGGTCTGAAAAAGGGATACCAAGTTCCGCAGCCTTGCTCCTTGCCACCTCAAGACTGGTGAGAGATTCGTCAAGGCGGTCGGCGACTTCCGAAATTACTTCCGCCCGGAAATCATTATCCCGCTGAAATCTGTTGTACAGAGGTGCAAGCTGTTCAGCGGAATATTCCGAGCTTTCACGCCCGGTGATGAGCCGAGTGTAGTAGCCGGTCACGGCGTTTTCTACCTCAACATCGAAGTTCTCCCTGTCGGTGTTTTGGTGCGCGTTACGAACAAGGCTGTTATCATACAGTGCGCCTGCCGCAAGCCCAATATAAACAGAAACAGCGGGGAAAATATCCTCCGCTGATGTGCTGTTTATCCTCTGCGCTGAAGAACTATCTGCTCCATTACCTCGTGTTCCACTATGAAGCTCCGTGTTTTCTCCCAGCGCTCTATTTCGGTGAATGTCGTTTTCGGGCGAGGATTCTTCTCTGCGTACTGCTTCCGCAGAAGTTCCCACATCTCCCATGCTTCCTTGTCTATCTGACGGGGAATCAGTTCCCATTTCAGGCGACCCTCCAGCGACGGAATCTCCTCCGGATAATTCTCCGTCATGAATTTCTGCCACGCCTTGCCCCAGCGGTCTATCGGTTCGCTCAGGAGCTGCTGTTCCTCGTCCGTCAGACCCAGCTCCACCTGCTCCAGATACACGAACGTTTCCGGATCCAGCTTGTACGTCCTGCCGTTCTCCTCCTTGATTTCGGGATAGAACTTCTTGTCCTCTCTGCACCAAATCTGTTTTACCTCTGCCATTGTCGATACTCCTTTCAGCAATAAGTGAATTTATAGTTTTCTCCATTGATAACAGTGCCGGTCTTGCCGCGATCTGAACGTATTCCGTCAGCTTTTCGGCTTCTGCCTTGCTGTGAACAAGGTCGAATGCGGATAAATCCATAGGATTGTTCTTGTAGTCGAACCTGCCGCCAAGCTCGCACCGAGCCGCTATGAAATACTGCGTTATGGATACGAAAGACTTTTCAAATGCAGCTCTGTCAGTTTCAGAGATATTCAGCGCCTTTATCGCATTTTCGAGATTGTCAGCCGCAGCCGTTCTGCCGATAGCGTTCACGCAGCCGGACATGGATTTGTATTCCTTACCCTCTGCCTTTGAAAACGCAGCGATGAACTCCTGCGCCGTCTGCTTGTCGAGCGTCCACTGATAGGGCGGTCTGCCGCCGGCAGTCTGGGAAATATCGAAATAATGTTTCAGCCCGCTGCCGTCCAGGACGGCTATGCTGTTCGTCCCACGCTGTACCTGACGTCCGAATCTCTGCCAGGTATCATAGTCGGCAACCATTGTGGCTTTCGGATTTGTTGCGAACATCGTCATGGTCTGCGCTGTCGGCATTTTGAAGAACCTGCCTGCGAATTTCAGATACTCCGCAAAGGTTTCCTTGTTTTGGTAGAGCTGTTCAGTAATGCTTTCGTACCTCTCACGAACTTCATCTATTCGTGCCATATTTCCTCCTCAATTTAAGTTTATCACATTAAAGCATAAAAGTCAATATCTTAATGCAGAAAATTTGCGGTCAAACAGGACTGAATTCGATACAGTTTTGCTGTTTGACCGCAATCGGGTATTATCTCTTATACTTTGGGGCAGAATTAGTTTGTTTTTCGGGGTTGAGAGTTTTCACAAGCTGGTTCTTAATATCCGTTACCTTCGGCATATCCGCCTTATTCACGGAAATGGTAGTAGTACCCTCGACCTTTGCCTGATACTTAACTCCAGCCTTGTCCAGTTCAGTCATGAGCTTCTCTGCGAACTTGTTGTTCTGCTTCGGGAGGTGCGCAATGCTGTCCTTGTCGCCGAGTTCCGCATACTTTACTCCCTTGTATTCGGTCTTGCCGAGGGACTGATAACTTCTGAGAACTGCATTACTGAGCTTTTCGTGGAAATCCTTTGTGATAGGCAGAGCGTACTGCGCATAGTCGCCGGTGGTGTTGCCGATGAACGCAATGTCGATCTCGCCGTCGGTCGCGGCTGCATTGGAA
>ENA-ORPH01001517-ORPH01001517.1-human-gut-metagenome-genome-assembly--contig:-NODE-1517-length-22084-cov-7.723501_pt1 | contig 22084 bp, 17 predicted proteins | sample MGYA00242142_ERZ509074 | MGnify/ENA primary metagenome ERZ509074 (study PRJEB26280, sample SAMEA2338724) | human gut metagenome | biome: human gut; feature: human-associated habitat; material: faeces...
CACCGGCATAGTGAAAGCAGTCTGAGATGAAAATTTCGGGCTGCTTTTCTTTTTAATTTTTCCCTTGTCCATCAGGAACGCCGGGAACTGAAATGCTGCAAAACTCAGCGGCGGGGCTGACTGTTTTAACTACTGTTTAAGACTTTGTGCTTTTCTGTTCATAAACTTCTGGTATCCTGTACACAACGAAACGAGAAAGAGGAAGCTTTATGAACGCCGAACTCACCTTCCTGACCGCCCTGCAATCCCTGCACAGCCCCATGCTGGATGGAAGCATGGGGCTTATTACCCGTCTGGGAGACTCCGGTGTTCTCTGGGTGACGCTGACAGCGCTGCTGCTGGTGTTCCGCAAAACGCGGCGGGTCGGCTGCGTGCTGGCAGCGGCGCTCCTCATCGACGCTGTCCTCTGCAATCTTCTTCTCAAGCCGCTGGTGGCCCGCGTCCGTCCATGCGACATCCTCACGGAGGTACAGCTGCTTATCCCGCACCCGGACGATTTCTCCTTCCCTTCGGGCCATACGGCGGCGTCCTTCGCCTCGGTGACAGCCCTCTGGCTGGCCGGGAAAAAGCAGTGGGCGATGGCGGCTCTGCCGGTAGGTGTTCTCATCGCATTCTCGCGGATGTACCTCTGTGTCCATTACCCGACGGATATTCTGGGTGGTGTCATTTTGGGAGCTGCTTGTGGATGGGCGGGAGCATGGCTCGTAAAGAAAGCAGAGCGACGAATGGCCATCCCGCGGAGCTAAAAAAGAAGAAGAGACCGCTGTGCAGCAGCTTGCTGTACCGCGGTCTCTTTTGTTATGAGGCAGACCCGCTTATCTGAGGGAACATCCCGGTTTTCCGCAAAAGCCCAAAAGACATGCAGGCAACTCAATGCATCCCCCAAAATTTGGCCTCGAAAAAAGAAAAGCACCGTACTTCATGCGAAGTACAGTGCTTTTTTGGTGGAGAATAGCGGGATCGAACCGCTGACCTCTTGCATGCCATGCAAGCGCTCTCCCAGCTGAGCTAATCCCCCATAGCTGGCGTGTCATTCCTGACGACGCATATTATTATACCAGCCAAAAGGAGAGTTGTCAATAACTTTTTTATTTTTTGTGAGCGACGCTGCGGCGGGTGCTGCGCTTGTAGTAGAACAGGTACTGCTGTACGATGCCAGCCTGCTGACCATAGGAAGGAAAAGGGTCGCGGCCGCCGAATTCCTCATCAATGAGTCGCTGTATCCAAACATCAATGGGAGCCATCGCGGTACGGCCATAGCCAAAGAGGCAGACGCAGTTTGCTACCTTTTTGCCGACGCCGTCCAGCTCGAGGAGGCGGGAAAAGAGAGCGTCGTCGGGCAGCGCTGCCAGAGCACCGAGGTCGAGTGTGCCGCTGGAAGCCTGTGCGGCAGCGTTCTGGATGTAACGGGTGCGGTAGCCCAGACCACAGCCCATCAGCTGCGCTCCAGAGAGGCCGCAGAGCTGCTGCGGGGTGGGGAAGAGGAAGACTTCATCGCCTTCGGCACTGAGCGGTTCGCCGCAGCACCGGGCAAGGCGTTCTACGGCGGTGCGGATGGCCGGAATGCTCTTGCGCTGGGAGATAAGAAAGGTGATGAGCATTTCCCATGGGTCCTGATGCAGGATTCGGATGCCCTGCCCGAAATCGAGCGATTTGTCCAGATAGCTGCTCTGTCCCGCCAAGCTGCACCGCAGCGCGGCATAGTTCCGGCCCAAATCAAAGTAGTTGGCCCAGCACTCCCAATCTGAGCCATACCATGCAGCGTCGTATTGCCCAGCGCCCAGCGGAGTCAGATAAAGGAGTGCGCCGCCGGAAAGAAAACGGTAGCGCCCGTCGGCCAGTTTCTGCGGCCGGAAGCACTGGCCGCTTTCGATGATCTTGTCGAGGTCAAAGTCGTCCTGGATGGTGACGAGCTGATGGGTAAGGGGACGGTATGCATGGAAAACTCCTTTTTGGAAAAATTGTGGCGATGCCCGATTCGAGGTGGAAACTGATTTCTATCCGTACCCTTTGCGGGGAGGGCAACCTTGATGCTGAAAAGATCGGCGTGGTTGTGACAATTTCTATCTACGCCCTCGGTGAAGAGGACGACTTGGTTACGCCTTTGAGAACCGCGATATGATTATTATGTTATTCTATCCACACCCCTCAAATAGGAGCGACTTCAAGTTGAAGAATGCACCGGGGAACACAAATTGATTTTAACCAACGTCTTTAAGAGACGGAATTGTAGGTCAAAATACTCGGTTCCTTAGAGAGCGCATGGCAACAACTTAATAAGAGTTTACCATATTTTTGTGTCGATTTCTACCTGCGCCCTCCGCGAGGAGGGCGACCGAGCACACTGTTGTACTTGTCTGCTCCTGCGTTATTTCTATCCACGCCCTCCGCGAGGAGGGCGACGTACGCCCTGCCCAAGGTTGAGGCATTCGCCCAATTTCTATCCACGCCCTCCGCGAGGAGGGCGACCTCAACCCCGAACAGTGTGAGGTGCTGCTGCACGAATTTCTATCCACGCCCTCCGCGAGGAGGGCGACACGAGCTCCGTCTCATTAGCGGCTGCCGCTTTCTATTTCTATCCACGCCCTCCGCGAGGAGGGCGACCCATCGGTGTGCCGGGGGCCTCAATGTTCAAGCCGATTTCTATCCACGCCCTCCGCGAGGAGGGCGACGCTTTGTCGAGTTCTTCATCGGCAAGCTGGCAGAATTTCTATCCACGCCCTCCGCGAGGAGGGCGACCAAGGCCCAAGATCTGAAGCGGGCCATCGAACTGATTTCTATCCACGCCCTCCGCGAGGAGGGCGACGGGTGCGCTTTCTCAGGTCATCGCAGCGACACAATTTCTATCCACGCCCTCCGCGAGGAGGGCGACAGCCGCGCGCAGGGCGGGAGGCTGGAAGAACAGATAATTTCTATCCACGCCCTCCGCGAGGAGGGCGACGGAGGCGCAGACGATGGCTGACATCCAAACGCTATTTCTATCCACGCCCTCCGCGAGGAGGGCGACGGGAATTTGCCTTAAAAATATTACTGAGAAAGGAGATTTCTATCCACGCCCTCCGCGAGGAGGGCGACGCTGAACACCAGACCGCCCTTCAGGTCCTTAATCAATTTCTATCCACGCCCTCCGCGAGGAGGGCGACCACCCGATATGTCACTGTGGATGCCGCTGAACTATTTCTATCCACGCCCTCCGCGAGGAGGGCGACGTCCGCACTTCGCCGGGCAAAGAAATCTGAGGATATTTCTATCCACGCCCTCCGCGAGGAGGGCGACTCCATCTACAAGACCAACGCCGACTTACAGACAATATTTCTATCCACGCCCTCCGCGAGGAGGGCGACGGCGTGATCGTGACCCCGAGGTGGTGGACCCTGTATTTCTATCCACGCCCTCCGCGAGGAGGGCGACCTCCACGATCTCCATCGAATTCGGCAGCGTCATATTTCTATCCACGCCCTCCGCGAGGAGGGCGACGGGGTTGAAGTCTTTGTGCCGGAGGTTTCGGAGATTTCTATCCACGCCCTCCGCGAGGAGGGCGACGTGAAAACCACAATAGATAGGGGTGGCAAGCAATATTTCTATCCACGCCCTCCGCGAGGAGGGCGACCAACCACATCTTTTTCTTTCCACATTCTTTCCAATTTCTATCCACGCCCTCCGCGAGGAGGGCGACCAAAGCGGCTGTTGTAGACATCTTCCAGCACAGAATTTCTATCCACGCCCTCCGCGAGGAGGGCGACAGTGTGTCGTGGACGATTGGCCGAGCCGAGGTCAAATTTCTATCCACGCCCTCCGCGAGGAGGGCGACGCACGACAAGGGCCTACAGCGCCGCGTAAAGGAGTATTTCTATCCACGCCCTCCGCGAGGAGGGCGACGGCAGGATATTTTCTACGATTTGCAGGCCGAGCCATTTCTATCCACGCCCTCCGCGAGGAGGGCGACGGTTTACTTACAAAACCGCTGCTTTTGTTTGGGTATTTCTATCCACGCCCTCCGCGAGGAGGGCGACGTGGTGGCTGTGGGGGCAAAACTGACAGACCGACAATTTCTATCCACGCCCTCCGCGAGGAGGGCGACGTGAGCGAAGGTGCAGAAAATCAGCGAGATCCTATTTCTATCCACGCCCTCCGCGAGGAGGGCGACATCTCCCGCTCCGGGAATGAGCTGCACCCCACGCAATTTCTATCCACGCCCTCCGCGAGGAGGGCGACCAGAAGTCGACCGGCAGCATCGGCACCGAGAGAAAATTTCTATCCACGCCCTCCGCGAGGAGGGCGACCGCCTTCACGGACGTGATCGTCAAGAGGTACATCAATTTCTATCCACGCCCTCCGCGAGGAGGGCGACCTGCGTAGGCTGCGGCCGTCTGGCCCGTGGGGCCTATTTCTATCCACGCCCTCCGCGAGGAGGGCGACGGCCGGCGAGAGCGTAAGGCGCACATACCTTTGGATTTCTATCCACGCCCTCCGCGAGGAGGGCGACTTGGGTGAGCTGTACAAGCAGCTTCTTCAGCTCGATTTCTATCCACGCCCTCCGCGAGGAGGGCGACGCCGGGTCCTCGCGGTAATGCAGGGGCTTGTCCCAATTTCTATCCACGCCCTCCGCGAGGAGGGCGACAAGGCGGGAGAACCAGTGACCATTCCACTGACCGATTTCTATCCACGCCCTCCGCGAGGAGGGCGACTTAGAGACCAAAACGTAGACAATCCGGCAATAAACATTTCTATCCACGCCCTCCGCGAGGAGGGCGACATGCAGACTACGCAAGCGCAAAGACTGGTCAACGCATTTCTATCCACGCCCTCCGCGAGGAGGGCGACGCACAAAAGCCGCAACAGAACTATTTACACATGATTTCTATCCACGCCCTCCGCGAGGAGGGCGACGGCAAATCTTGGCGAACAAGCAATCCTGAAAAAAATTTCTATCCACGCCCTCCGCGAGGAGGGCGACCTATTACTTTTTTGCGCCGAATCGAATCCTTTGGAAATTTCTATCCACGCCCTCCGCGAGGAGGGCGACTGACCAGCAAGCTGAAATCGACTCCTACCTAGAGATTTCTATCCACGCCCTCCGCGAGGAGGGCGACCGAAGCACTCAACCCGGAAAATTGGATAAAACAATATTTCTATCCACGCCCTCCGCGAGGAGGGCGACATACCATGGTTTTGCCTTTTTGTCAAGAGGTTTTTATTTCTATCCACGCCCTCCGCGAGGAGGGCGACGTTGATGGTGATGCGCGTACCGCCCAGATACTCTGATTTCTATCCACGCCCTCCGCGAGGAGGGCGACCACCATCAACATGAGTCAAGTCATCCAGACCAGCGATTTCTATCCACGCCCTCCGCGAGGAGGGCGACCGAAAACGAAAAGACTGGTCTACGCGGATGGAATTAATTTCTATCCACGCCCTCCGCGAGGAGGGCGACCATCCGGCATGACCATACCTACCAGCAAGGGCTCATTTCTATCCACGCCCTCCGCGAGGAGGGCGACTGGCAACACACAAGCGCAGACAAAGCGTTTAACATTTCTATCCACGCCCTCCGCGAGGAGGGCGACTAAGACAAAACTAAAATACGAAGATTTAATGTACAATTTCTATCCACGCCCTCCGCGAGGAGGGCGACTGCGGACAATGCACCGGATGCAGGCTGCGAAAACATTTCTATCCACGCCCTCCGCGAGGAGGGCGACCCGGCCTCGGTCGGTTTTGCTGTTGCGGTTTCTCGATTTCTATCCACGCCCTCCGCGAGGAGGGCGACTCTGCGTCGGGCTCGACTTTCGGTTTTTCTTTCAATTTCTATCCACGCCCTCCGCGAGGAGGGCGACGGGATTTAATCAAGTCCCAAGACTGGACATCACAAATTTCTATCCACGCCCTCCGCGAGGAGGGCGACTACTGACACTCGACCAGACGATTGACCAGCAAGCTATTTCTATCCACGCCCTCCGCGAGGAGGGCGACTTGCGGGATGCCCTACGGGACGCAGCCCGAGACGATTTCTATCCACGCCCTCCGCGAGGAGGGCGACGTGGTGAAGATTGCCACAGAGATGCCGCCCAGCAATTTCTATCCACGCCCTCCGCGAGGAGGGCGACCTCGCGTCGTTGCCGTTGTTGCAGATCCAGACCTATTTCTATCCACGCCCTCCGCGAGGAGGGCGACCGGCAAAGAGGACCTTGTTGCCGTCATCGTCCAATTTCTATCCACGCCCTCCGCGAGGAGGGCGACGCGGCAAATACCCCTTTATTTACCGTGGCAAGGAATTTCTATCCACGCCCTCCGCGAGGAGGGCGACTCGAGTACGACATCAATTCTCTGGTCTCCTTCAAATTTCTATCCACGCCCTCCGCGAGGAGGGCGACCGGCACGAAAAAAATTCACCCTGTTCACCGCGAAATTTCTATCCACGCCCTCCGCGAGGAGGGCGACTGCCCAGCCGGAGCATCAGCCTCAACGACTACATATTTCTATCCACGCCCTCCGCGAGGAGGGCGACCCTACACGGCAGAGAGCAGCATCATAGACGTCGGATTTCTATCCACGCCCTCCGCGAGGAGGGCGACAAGGAGCCGCCAATGAACCGCGAGGAGAGGCTCATTTCTATCCACGCCCTCCGCGAGGAGGGCGACCTGCGCCCATGTGCCGCTCCCGACCTTGCGCTCCAATTTCTATCCACGCCCTCCGCGAGGAGGGCGACGCTCGTACACCTTGAAGGGGTAGTAGGGCCCGAAGATTTCTATCCACGCCCTCCGCGAGGAGGGCGACAGCTCGATGTGGTGGATCAGCTTTCGGCAGTTGCATTTCTATCCACGCCCTCCGCGAGGAGGGCGACTACCTGCTCGACCTGCTGAGTCGCATGACCAACGAATTTCTATCCACGCCCTCCGCGAGGAGGGCGACCGATGTGTGGCGTTTCCCGATCACAAACACAGCAATTTCTATCCACGCCCTCCGCGAGGAGGGCGACCGAAGGCCCCGCCCCGCGGTAAGAGCTACACGCTATTTCTATCCACGCCCTCCGCGAGGAGGGCGACGCAACATCGAAACGAGTTTTTACCAAGGCACGCAGATTTCTATCCACGCCCTCCGCGAGGAGGGCGACCGTGGCTGGTCAGCGGCGACGTGTTCGCAGTCGTATTTCTATCCACGCCCTCCGCGAGGAGGGCGACTCGACGCCGGCAAGGCGACGATCATGGCTAATCTATTTCTATCCACGCCCTCCGCGAGGAGGGCGACGCGTGTACTGTGAGGAGGGCCCAGCATGGCGTTTATTTCTATCCACGCCCTCCGCGAGGAGGGCGACGCGGCACCAGAGCCCGGGTTGCTGGAATAGTTGATTTCTATCCACGCCCTCCGCGAGGAGGGCGACGTCATGGGGGCAGGCGTCTCGGTCATCTTCGCCCCATTTCTATCCACGCCCTCCGCGAGGAGGGCGACGTGATCTGGTTCGCGGCGATCATCGGCCGAAGGATATTTCTATCCACGCCCTCCGCGAGGAGGGCGACGCTCCTTTTCTCCCGACTCGGCCATCTTCACCATATTTCTATCCACGCCCTCCGCGAGGAGGGCGACGCTTCTGCACGCCGGTATATGAGATCTGGCTCTCTATTTCTATCCACGCCCTCCGCGAGGAGGGCGACAGCTATTTCCCGGAGCTCAAACCATCACCGAAAGCAATTTCTATCCACGCCCTCCGCGAGGAGGGCGACGACGGCCTTCGGGATCGCAGGCTTGTTCTTGATATTTCTATCCACGCCCTCCGCGAGGAGGGCGACAGCAAAAACAGAGACAAAATCTCTATTTTCAAACAAATTATACAACATTCTGCACGAATTTAGAAGAGCCTTGATTTACAACGGGTCAAAGAGCTATCCTAATCATGCAAAATGACACAAAAATCCGGTGCGAAGGTGCCGGAAAAATGCTGAGAACTCGCCCTTCGCACCGGGGCGGGAAACTCAGAACAACAGCAGGCCGTCCTGCTCGAAGGGCGGATGAACGCCGACATGCTCCACCTTGCTCTTATAGCTGTTGCCCAGCTGGTAGAAGCGCAGACTGTCCAGCGCAGGGTCGATGAGGGCCGTCAGCTCCGCCTTGAGAACGGCATACTGCGCGGCATCCAGCAGACACTCAAACACGGAGTTCTGCACCCGCTGGCCGTGGTCCACACAGCGCTTGGCGACTTTGCGCAGACGTTTGCGCCCGGCAGGAGTTTCGGTATTGACGTCGTAGGTGATAAGGACCAGCATACACATCCCTCACTTCCAGAAAAATGGCGGGTAAAGCTCCATATCGCCCCGCAGGGTGCGGGCCAGAAGCAGAGCCTGCACATAAGGCACGAGGCCCCACGGAAGCTTTTCGTTCAGGAACGGGTGGGTGATAGTCTCCTGCTTGCGGGTCTGCCACCCGCCCAGAAAGGCGCGGCGGCCCTCATCGGTGAGAAGGACGGCCCCGTTCTCCTGCTTCTGGAAATGCTTCGGCGTCATGATTTTCTGGTTGATGCAGGAGAGCACGAAGCGGTCGGCATAAACTGCACGCAGCTCTTCCATGAGGTCGAGGGCGAGGCTCCTGCGCCCGGGCCGGGCGCGGTGGAGAAAGCCGACGTAGGGGTCGAGGCCCACACTCTGAAGAGCCGCCGTGCAGTCGGAGGCCAGAAGCGAATAAGCGAAAGAGAGCAGGGCATTGGTATTGTCCAGCGGCGGGCGGCGGCTCCGGCCTGCGAAAGAAAAATCATCGTGCTGCTGCAGGATGAGTGAATCAAAGCAGTCGAAATACCGCTGTGCCGCCTCGCCCTCCAGACCGCGAAGCTGGTCGAGGTCGTCGCACTCTTCGATGAGGGGCAGCGCCGCCGCCAGCTGGGCGCTGGTGCGCTTGAGCTGTTCCACTGGCACCCGCTGGGGGTGGTCGCGGGTGGCCCGTTCCAGCACCCAGCGGGCGTTATAGACTTTGCCCAGGATGAAATTGCGCGCATAGAGACAGCTCTCTGCCTCGCTGTCTGCGATGCGGTACTGGGTCTGCCGCAGCAGGACGTTGCCCCGCTCTTCGCCTACGGCCCGGGCCAGAAAGCGGCCCTGCGGGCTGAAAAAGCTTAAATCGACCCCGAGGCTGGTGCATTTACCCATCAGGGCAGGGCTTGCGCCGGGATAGCTGAAGCAGACGATGCCTTCCAGCGTGTGGAGCGGGACCCGGCCAATTTCAGCCTTGTTGCAGAGCAGGACGATGTTCTCCCCCTCGAGGGAAAGGTAGGCGTCCTTGTTGAGGACGTAGAGCGTGTTCAAAAACTTTCTCATGGCACAGCCTCCTGCATCTCGTCCAGATGGGCGCGGAGATAGGCTTTCGGGTCGGCACGCTGATACAGCACGGGGAGGCAGAGCTCTTTGAGGGAGCAGGCGCTGCAGTGGGTGCCGGGCTTCGACTTGGGGGTATAGCCCCGGGCAAAATAGGCGTGCATCTCGTCGGCCATCTTCTGGGTGGTCTGGCGCAGTTCTTCGGTCAGCGGCACGACCTCCCGCCGCCGCGTTTCCTCGTAGAAGAGCGCACCCTCCTGGATGCTGCACACCAGCATCTCTTCCAGCGCCATGGCCTGTGCGCAGAGCTGCAGCCGGTCAGCGTCGCTGGCCTTGGCGCGGCCATGCTTGTACTCGACAGGCATGGGCTTCCAAAGCCCTTCCGTGCTTTGCAGGGGGATGCCCTCCGGGTCGGCCCGGAACTCGACGACATCGCAGTTTCCGCTCAGGCCCAGCCGACGGCTGACCACCTGCATCCCTCGGGTGATGAGCAGGCCGCCGCGCCGTTCGGTCTGGTCTGCGTCATGGCAGCGGGCGTGGTCGAGCTGGCCTTCGACGGTGCGGCGGTTCTCCGCCCACTGCTGTTCCAGATGGATGAGCGCCCACTGGCGGCGGCAGAAGCAGAAGTGCTGGATGCCCGACAGGGGCAGCCAGTCGTCTGCGCCGCCCATCAGGACAGCCTCTCGCAGGTGACTCCTTCCGGCAGAGTGTCTGCCACCGTGACGGTGTAGTCGCGGTAGCTGCGGGCGGCGTCCACATCGGGCTTGCGCTGGACGGCGACGGAGTCGAAGAGCTTATAGGCCGGGGCATTGCCCAGCTCAGAATCGTGCTTGAACACGATGAGCTCCCGCACGGCCATCTTGCCCCGGGCAGCGCTGTGGTCGTTCTCGAACATATTCAGAATGGCAGTCCACAGAAGTTTCAAATCATCCTCGGAGAAGCCGGTGGTCTTCCGGGCGAGGTTGGCCGAGACATAGCCCTCGGCGCGGTAGAGGGCGTAAGGCACGATGTGCTTGCGGCCCATCTCAGTACCCTTCTTCTCGGCATCGGCCTCGGTAGTGATGGCCACGCGGGTGATGGTGACTTCCTGCGGGACGATGGGATCCACCGAGCGGGCAAAGCTCAGCTGGACGGGGCCGCGCACCTGACCGCAGTTCAGCGCACCCTTGACGAAGGTGGTCATGACGGCACCGAAGGTGCGGATGTCGAAGTAGTTCTCACACATATAGTCCCGCAGCTTGGCATCGATGTCGGGGTCGGCTTTTTTGGCAGCTTTCAGGTCGGGGTCGATGCCCAGCGTGCTGATGGCCTCGGCATCGCTGCGGTTGAGGGGAACGCCGTCCTTGATGTAGATACGATAGCCTTTTTCGTCCTCTTTCAGGGTCTCGACATAGTTGCGGATCTTCCGCTTGAGGCAGACGTCGGTCACCAGACCGTAGCCCGTCTCGGGGTCGATACGGGGCATATTGCCTGCGTCGGGGTCGCCGTTGGGGTTGCCGTTCTCGACGTCGAACAGGATGACGAAATCATAGCGGTTCTTGATGGGCTCAGACATGGTTTATTCCTCCTCATTCTTTTTGGCGTAGCGTTTCTGGGTCTGGTGGTAGTAGCCGATCTCAAAGACACCCTGCTCCGGCAGGCTGAGCCGCGCCGGGAAGCCTGTCTCGGGCAGCTGGGCCATCAGCTCGGTGAGCTGTTTGCTGAAATGCACCTCGTTGGGGGTGCTCATCTTCTGCAGATGCTTCTGAGCCAGCTTGACCAGCGTAGGGAAGGCCGTTGCCGGGGTGGCACAGGCCGAGTTGAAGTACCGGTCTTTGATGGTGGCGTTGATGCCGGGATTGGCGATGCTCTGGATCGTCTCCAGCACAGAGAAGAGACGCCCCAGAACATAGGGGACATTGCTGCTTTCGTTCAGGCTCACGGTAAATACCTCCTTGTTGAGCTCGGTGGGGTAGTTGCGGAGATAATAGGCTTTCAGGATGGCGGCGCGGCCCCGGGTGACTTCCCGTTCGGCCCGGATGCGCAGAGTCACGCCATTGAGCAGGGTGGCGGGATAGGGTCCGCCGGTGAGGATGGCCCGGAGCAGGTCGCCCACCAGCTGGGGCGATGGAGTTTTGTCCCGGGATTTCTGGTTGACCGTCTCCTGCGCCAGCGCCCAGACCGACAGGTTTTCCCACTTGTCGAAGGCGGGGCGGGTGATGCTGAGCCGGTCGGCGTGGTCCTGCAGATTTTTGGCAAACTGTCCGAAACTGCTGTGCAGGAAGAACCGGACGGAGAGCCGGGCCGCGTTGGGCGAGATGCCCAGCACATAGAAGTTCTGGTTCGGGTCCAGCTTGTCATCGAGGAAGGAAACGGGGCGTCCTTGAGAAAGGGCTTTCAGTGCGGCGGCAAGGTCGCTTTCCGAGACGCCGCGCGCCTCGGCACCGCCGCAGAAAAACATCAGCATGGCGTTTGAGTAGGCGGGAGCGGCGTTTTCGGCCCAGCAGACGATGGTGGTGTCGCCGATGCGCTGGCAGCAGTTCCGGTCAGCCAGCAGCAGATTGAGGGCCGTGGTGTAGGCGAAGGCCGCGTACTCGCTGACAGGGGCGTTGGCACCCTGCTCATGGCCATAGGAGCAGAAAGCGGGCGCGTTGAAGGAGACCAGTGCCGCACCGGCGGCCTGTGCGCCCATCACACCCTTGATGGCGGGGTGGATGCGGGCGATGCCGGCTTCTTTGCCGGTGATGAGGCAGCGGGCCGTCTCGGCGTCTGCGTCGGAGGTGTCAAAGGCGGACTGCCATGCGGCCCGGATGTCCTTATCGGTGGTGGCCAGCCGGTGGGCGCCGTCGGGGGATTCGTAGCCGAACACAAGATTCGCGTTGTTGTTCAGGTCGGCCCACTGCTCTGCCAGCAGCGGGTGGGTGGGGGCTGTATCCGGCTCCCAGCTGTCAAAAAAGGCGAGGATGGCTTTGGCGGCAGGGGAGTCCACGCCGTCGAGCACCTTGTGGTGGAGGGCGGCACAGGCCTCGAAGCACTGGCGGGAACGCTCGGGCTTGCCCTTTTCGTCTGCGCCCAGCAGATAGGACGTATTGTCGCACAAAAAGTTCGCGGCGACGCCGGAGGCGCGCTTGACCCGGTGGGGGACAGGAAGCTCACGGGGGGCGATGACGGTCTTTTTGCCCTTGGGGACTTCCTGCCGCAGGTCGTTGAGGGCGAGGAGCTGGCCGTCGGGGCCGAGGCGCAGTTCATAGCTGACTTTGAACTTACTGTCCCAGCCGGGGGCCTCCACCTTGCCCTGCTTCAAGAGCTGTTCATAATAGGCGGTGAGTGCTTGGAGTATCATGTAAACACCTCCACGTCCCGGCATTCCATCACGCCGTCCACCAGTTTTGCGCGGAAGAACTGGCTGCGGATGTTGGCCGAATCAGAGTAATCGAGGCTGTGGAGCATGAAGCCGAGGTCCTGCGTGACCTTCAGCGCCGGAATGCTGCCGCCCGGCCACTCCCGGAAGTTGGCCGGGAACTCCCGGCACCCGAAACAGGGCTGGTGATAGCACTGACCTTTGCGCAGGCGTCGGCGCAGGATGTCCTGGAACTTGCCGGGATTGTCGCTGGGGGCGGCCTTGTCCGTCAAATCGAAGTGGCACTCGATGACGTAGTGGACGTCCTGCAGGACCATCGCGGCCCGCTGCTGGATGTCCTCCGAGGTGTAGAGCACCGGCGGCGTGCCGCCTTTGGCCGCACTGAGGGCGGCGGAGGACAGCAGGGTGGACTTGACCTCGTTGCGCCGGATGTTGGTGAACCGGATGGGCCGCTGGGTGTATTCCTCGGTGGACGCTTCATCCTCGGGGTCAAGGTCGAAGGGCTTGAGAAGATAGATGCGGTCAACCGTATAACGCAGCCCGGGGTGCCAGTAGATGGCCTCCACAAGGCCCCGCGCAGCGGACGGGGTGATCATGTCGTAGCTCACGCGCTCGGTCTTCATTTCCGGACGAGTGAAACAGGCATAGTCGCCCCATACTTCAATGAGCATGGACATCAGCATCGCCTCCTTTCTAGGTGAAGTTGAATTTTCAGACTAAGATGAATGTTAGCCATTGCAACCACCTCTTCACTATTTTACTTCATTTATTTGATAATCGGATATGTCTCTATATCCTTTCTGAGCTTAGTATATTCTTTTTCGAAAGCGCTGTCAAGGAGTTATGAGGAATTATCTGGAAAATGTTGAAAAAAAGTTCGTTTTTCCGTATACTGTTGGTGTCGTTGGAGGTTTGGATGCCTCTGATGAGGATTGAAATATTTAATTGATGTCGGAGATGTCAAGGGGAAGCGGCAAAGCGGTGTATGCTTTGCCGCTTCTCTCTTTTTAGAAGTAAAGGCCGATGCCCGTCTCCACATCCATGGCAAGGCCGGTCTTTTCACTGTAGCAGCTGGTGTCGGTGAGGATGGCGGAACCATCGGGCCGCAGTTCCAGCGCCCCGGCGGCGTCGAGCTTGTCGAACTGGTCCTTATAGCAGGAGACGCTGTAAACGCCCAGCTTCCGCAGCAGCGTCCGGGTAACATGACCGCTGCGCAGCTGTTCACAGAGGGCTGCGCCCTCGCCGACGGGCAGATAGACCGTGCGGGCAGCGTTCTCGATGAGGCGGAATTCCTCCGCCACCTGTGCAAAGGGGAACTGGCAGCCCCGGATGCCCCGGAGAAAGGCATCCAGAATGCCGTGCTTGTCCACGGCGTCGGGGCCGCGCAGGTCGGAAAGCTCGTTGAAGTAGAGCTGAATGGCCCGGGGTGTGTCCAGTGTGTCCTGATGCCGGGCGGTGTAGTCCAGCGCGCTGACGTTCTGCCTGAGCATCTGGGGCGTGGAACACTCGTCCAGCCGGAACCGGTAGACGATGCTTTCCTCTGCGCCCCGCCGCCCCTCACGGTTGCAGCGCCCGGCAGTCTGTAAGAGCGAGTCAAGACCGCACTGCTCGCGGTAAGCGACGGGAAAATCCACGTCCACGCCCGCCTCGATGAGAGAGGTGGACACCACCCGGCAGGGTAGACCCTCTTTCAGCCGCTGGCGGATGTCGTCCAGCTGACGGCGGCGGTCGGCGGCGCAGAGCAGGGTGGTCAGGCAGTAGCTGCCCTCGGCGGGCAGAGCAGCGTAGAGCTGCTGGGCCGTCTTGCGGCGGTTGACCACGCAGAGCACCTGCGGTTGATTTGCCAGCCGGGAGGCGAACTCCTCCTGCGGCAGGGTGCCGAGGTCTTGCAGTGTGGTGCGCCGGAGCACTTCGTAGAGGCGGGCCGCGTCGGGTGTGATCTCCTGCGGGTGGAGCTCAGGCGCAAAGCGCCGGAACAGCGGCTCAAGGGCAGGCTGGGTGGCCGTGCAGAGGACGGCCGTGGAGTGGTAATGCTGGATGAGCTGGGCGATGGCACTGACGCAGGGGGCAAGGTAGTCGCCCGGGAGGGTCTGCGCCTCGTCGAAGATGATGACGCTGTCGGCGATGTTGTGGAGCTTGCGGCAGCGGCTGCTGTGGTTGGCGTAGAGCGACTCGAAGAACTGCACCGCTGTCGTCACCACGACGGGGGCGTCCCAGTTTTCGCTGGCCAGCATCTGGCGGTACTGGGCGGGGGTCAGGTCGTCCTGCTCAACAGTCTTGTACTCGGCGTTGGAGAAGTCGGCCAGAACATTTTCTGCGCCCAGCAGGCCCGAGAAGACGGCGGCGGTCTGGTCGATGATGGACATATAAGGGATGACGTAGATGACCCGCTTCATCTTCTGGGCGGCGGCGTGCTCCAGCGCAAAGGCGAGGGAGGCGAAGGTCTTGCCGCCGCCGGTGGGTACGGTGAGGGTGTAGAGCCCCTGCGGGCCGTGCGTGCCTTTCTCGAGGCAGGCACGGAGGACGGTGTTGCGCTGGACGCTGACGGGCGAGGGAGACTCGGCCCTGAGATAACGCTGCGCCTGTGCCGAGACGATGTCCCGCAGCGCGGCGATGTCCGTGCCGCTGCCCCGGGGTGCGGCCTTGCCGTCCATGAAGGTCTCGGTGTCGATGAAGTCGGCGTCCACGAGGCAGGAGTAGAGCATCCGGGTAAAGAACGCGAGGCTCAGCGGGTCGGCGCAGGCCCACGCGGGCGGCGTCGAGGCGGGGAGCGTTACTTCCTGCCAGCCGTCGTAGGGGGCTACCGGCTTCTTGCTCCGGCCAAACAGGGTGGCGTCGCCCGGGTCATCGGCGGGGCTCCCGCCGTCGGGCAGGCCGCTGTGGTGTCCGGCCACGGCAAAGGCAGTGTGGAGATGTTGGCGAACCCAGGCCTCCTGCGCCCCGGCGGTGGAGTGGTCCACCTTGGGGCCGCCTTTGAGCCGCAGCTGGAAGGCGTCGCTGTATTTGCCGACGTCGTGGAGCCACGCGGCAAATTCGGCCTCGCTCTGCGCCCCGAAGGGAGCTGCGAAGGAAACGGCCAGTCTGGCAGTGCCGGCGAGATGGTCGTAGACGGTCTGGGTGCGGGTGCCGTCCTCGCTGATGTGGGCAAGACGTGTGGAGTGCTCCATAAAATGACCTCCTGACTCTGGTTTGCAATAAGGATACGCTTTTCAAAAAGCGGCTGTCAACAAAACGCGCTTTTCGACGAAAAATTCTGGGACTTTGCACAAAAAGCAGACGGAAAAATCTGCAATGTGTCAAAGAAGAAAGAAACGAGTATTTTCATGTTTTTATAATAATACAAATAATGTCCAATAAACTGGACTTTTACTGATTTTTCAGGCAAAAATGAAAAGAGAACTGCGTTTTCAGTACTGCGGGAGGAAGACCGCCCATCAGCAAAGAAAAAATGAAGATGTTGTGTACAACAACACCGCATTAAGATGGAATTAAGGCAGGGTTAAGAAAGCCGCAAGAAAAGTGCTGAGTTATTCCATCTTGGAATGGACTTTCGGAAAAATCAAGGCGAATATCCCCCTTTTCATTTGCTGAAATCTGTTGTATTATGAATAACAGATATGGAATCAGAGAAAAAAGCGCTGCGATGAAGCGCAAACAGAAATGATAAGAAAAATAAAGGGCAATAGGGGGAGAGCTACGATGGACGAAAAAGATTACGAGCTGCTGCACGCACTGGACGAGACGCGCAATATCACCCACGCAGCGGACAAACTGTACATGACCCAGTCGGCACTTTCCAAGCGCATCAAGGCGCTGGAACAGGAGCTGGGGGTGGAGATCGTGCTGCGCTCACGGCAGGGCATCCGCTTCACGCCGGCAGGCGAACAGGTGCTGCTCCACAGCGCCGCCGCCGCCCGCGAGATGGAAAAGATGCGCCGCCAGCTGGCTTCCATTCAGGGCGAAGCCTGCGGCACCCTGCGAGCAGGCATCTCGGTGAACTTCTCCTACTACCGCCTGCCCGAGGTGCTGACCGAGTACCACAAAGCATACCCGAAGGTACGCCTCGACATCGCTACCGGCCACAGCCGGAACATCTACCAGCAGATGCTGGATTCTTCGCTGGACGTGGCAGTGCTGCGGGGCGAGTATCCGTGGGACGGTACCCAGTTCCTGCTCTCGCAGGAGAATATCTGCTTCATCTGCAGCGAGGAGAACAAGGACAGGCCCATCTCCGATTACCTTTATATCGACCACAGCAGCGACGCCACCATCAGCGCCCAGATGGCCCGCTGGCGCTACGAGAATGGCGTGACCAACGATGCGGGTAATTTTGTGGTGGATAACATCATGGTCTGCCGCGAGATGGTGGAGCGGGGCCTTGGCTGGGCGCTGATGCCGGAAGTGGCGCTGGATAACTTCAAAGGATATGTCAAGCCCTGCACCTTCGAGAACGGCGAGCCCTTCGTCCGGCGCACCTATATTTTCTGCCAGAGAGATGCAGCCGCCCTGCCGCAGGTGCAGCTCTTTATGGACATGCTCAAAAAGCACCGCTGAGAGGAGAAAAACATGGAAACGACTGTTTCGCTGGTCCAGATGCTGGATGCACGGGAGCGCCGGGTGCGGCATCAGCAGGAGCTGCTGGCCCAGTACCACAAGCCGCTCATCTGCTTTACCATGAATATCTGCGGCCCGATAAAGGATTCGCCCCTCATCCGGCGGGGCTTTGCGCGGGGGCGTCAGCTGCTGCGCCAGCAGTTTCTGCGGGCAAAGCTGACGCCGCTGTATCAGGACGCCATCCGGGAAGTGACCGGCTGCGAGGCGTTCTATGTGCTGGACGCCGACCCGCTGACCATCAAGAAATTTACCACCGACATCGAGGACGCCACCCCGCTGGGGCGGCTGTTCGACATGGACGTCATCCGTCCGGACGGCCTCAAAGTGGACAGAGAAGAGCTAAACCTCGAAGGCCGCCGCTGTCTCATCTGCGGCGGGCCTGCTAAGGTGTGCAGCAGCCGCCGCGTCCATACCGTGGCCGAACTGCAGGAAAAGACGACGGAGATCTTGACCGAGGCCCGGGACGCGCAGGACATCGCCGACGCGGCCCGTCTGGCCGTCCGCGCCCTGCTCTACGAAGTGACCACAACCCCGAAGCCCGGCCTTGTGGACCGGCGCAACAGCGGAAGCCACAGGGACATGGATGTGTTCACTTTCATGGACAGCGCCGCAGCGCTCTATCCCTATTTTGAAGACTGCGCCCGGACGGGCCGCGAGACGGCGGAACAGCCCGCGCCCGAGACATTCGCGGCCCTGCGGCCTCTGGGCTGTGAGGCCGAGGGCGAGATGCTGGACGCCACCGGCGGCGTCAACACCCACAAGGGCGCGGTCTTTTCGGTGGGCATCGTCTGCGCGGCGCTGGGACGCCTCGACCGCTCCCTCTGGGCCGAAGCAGCCCGCGTTCTGTCAGAAGTATCCGCAATGACGGCAGGCCTGACCGAGAAGGATTTTGCAGGCGTCACTGCCGAGAACACCGCCACCGTGGGCCAGAAGCTTTATATTCAGTACGGTATCACTGGTGTGCGCGGGCAGGTGGAAGCTGGACTTCCCACGGTGCTGAATGTCGGTCTGCCGGTGCTGGAAGAGGGCCTTGCCAAGGGTTACGACTTCGACCGCGTCGGCGGCGGCGCACTGTTGGCCATCCTGGCCAACAGCACCGATACCAACATCATTGCCCGCTCGAGCCGGGAGCGTCAGCTGGCCCTCACCGAAGAGCTGAAAGCCCTTCTCGCCCAGACACCTTACCCGGATAAAGATGCGCTCGCGGCGCTGGATGACCGGTTCATTGCGGAAAATCTCTCGCCCGGCGGCAGTGCCGACCTGCTGGCGCTGACCTGGCTGCTCCATTTTGCAACTACTGAGGGGAATATCAATGAGTGAATATACCATTTCGCAGGTCTATCCGACCGATAAAACCGTTCTGGCCCAAATCGACACACTGCTGGGTCAGGAGGGCATCCGCCGCGACGGCAATCTGGACTACATCTGCGCCATGTTCGACGAGGAATATAACGTCATCGGCACCGGCAGCTGCTTCGGCAATACCCTGCGGTGCTTCGCCGTCAGCAGTGCCCATCAGGGCGAGGGTCTGCTGAACCAGATCATCACCCACCTCATCGAGGTGCAGTGCGCGCGGGGGAATATGCACCTGTTTCTCTACACCAAGGTAAAAAGCTCCAAATTTTTCGGCGACCTCGGCTTCTACGAGATCGCCCGGGTGGAGGATACCCTTGTCTTCATGGAGAACCGCCGCGACGGCTTCGGGGCTTATCTGCGCGATCTGGAAAAGACCAGGACCGAGGGCAAAAGTGCGGCCCTCGTCATGAACGCGAACCCTTTTACCCTCGGTCATCAGTATCTTGTGGAAAAAGCTGCTGCCGCCTGCGACACGCTCCACCTGTTCGTGGTCAGTGAGGACGCCAGCCTCGTGCCTTTTGCCGTGCGCAGGAAGCTGGTGGAGGCGGGCGTGGCCCATCTGCCGAATGTGGTGCTCCACGACAGCGGCCCCTACATCATCTCGAATGCCACCTTCCCCAGTTACTTCCTGAAGGATGAGGCAGCTGTCATCGACGGCCACGCCCGGCTGGACCTCGCCGTCTTTACGAAAATCGCGGCGGCGCTGAACATCACTGCCCGCTATGTGGGCGAGGAGCCTACCAGTCAGGTGACGGGGCTTTACAACCAGATTATGTGCGAGCAGCTGCCCAAAGCGGGTATCGAGTGTGTCGTTGTACCCCGCAAAGAAGCAAACGGCAAGGCCATCAGTGCTTCCACCGTCCGCCAGTGCCTGCAGAGCGGCGACTGGGATACCCTCGAGACGCTGCTGCCCAAGACCAGCCTCGACTATTTCCGCAGCCCGGAGGCAGAGCCGGTGCTGGCACGCATCCGCAATGCGGGCAATGTCGTGCATTACTGAGAAAAACTTCCTCTCTCTTTGTGGTCATGACAACAGAAATAGGACGAAGCATCTGTTATAATAGGCCCATCAAGAAAAGGAGAGTGTGGATATGATACGTAAAATCATTCATATAGACGAAGAAAAATGCAATGGCTGTGGTGCCTGTGTCACTGCCTGCCATGAGGGTGCCATCGGCCTCGTGGACGGAAAGGCCAAGCTTATGCGCGACGACTACTGCGATGGCTTCGGCGACTGCCTGCCCGGCTGCCCCACCGGTGCCATCACCTTCGAGGAGCGGGAGGCCGCTGCCTACGATGAGCAGGCTGTGCTGGAAAACAAACAGAAAAAGGCTGCTGCCGCTGCCGAAAAGCCCGTCTTCCACGGCTGCCCGGGCAGCGCTATGCGCCAGTTTGACCGCCAGCAGGCCGCACCGGCTGCAGCTCCTGCCGCCGCCCAGCCCTCGCAGCTGGCCCAGTGGCCCTGCCAGATCAAGCTCGTGCCGGTGAATGCACCCTATTTTGACGGTGCCAAGCTGCTTATCGCCGCCGACTGCACCGCCTACGCCTACGCGAACATCCATCAGGAGTTCATGCGCGGCCATGTTACCCTCATCGGCTGCCCCAAGCTGGATGCCGTGGACTACAGCGAGAAGCTGACCGAGATCATCCGCAATAACGACATCAAGAGCGTTACCGTCCTGCGGATGGAGGTGCCTTGCTGCGGAGGTCTCGAACACGCCGCCATCACTGCCCTCAAGAACAGCGGCAAGTTCATCCCCTGGAATGTCGTCACCTTCTCGGTGGATGGCCGTATCCTCGACCGGTAAATAATCGCAAACCAAAAAAGCAGACGCTGCACAAAGCGTCTGCTTTTTTTGTATCATTCAGTTTGTGGTCTGGGTGGCGGACTGTATCATCTTCCAGACAGACTCGATGCTCTGGCGTATCTGAGCCAGCGTGGCGATGTCCTCGTCGCTCATCCGGGAAGCCGGGGGAGAGAGCACCGTCTTGGCAGAAGTCACCGTGCCGGTGAGCTGGATGTGGACGTTGTGGTCCGGGATGGTCAGCAACACATGGATGGGCGTGGTCTTCGAGAAGAGAGCGTCCGTCGAAAAGCCGAGCACGAGGGTCGTGCCGTCGGCTGCGGCGGGGAACTGATAGTAGCGGTAGCCGTCTCGCGCGGCGGAAGGAGAGACTTTTTTCAGCCCCTTGAGCGAGAGGGTGAAGCCGGAAAGCTCCTGAAGCTCGACCTTGTTCGTCTCGACGCCCAGCACGGCGGAAGCCTGCGTCTGGGAGATGTAGTCTCCGAGGCTCCACTCGGGCAGAAGAACGCTTGCGATGGAGAGTTTATCGGTGACAGCCTGACGCAGAACGGTGTAGAGCTGCCCGATGTCGAAGAGCGTCTCTTCCGAGTCGATATAGACCCGGGTGAAGGGAGACGTCTTGACGGAGTCGTCTTCGTTGAGCTGGTAGAAAGAGAGCTGCAGCTTTCCGGGCGCATACTGGCCGCTGATACTGCCGCTGGAAGCGTTCACCCGCTCGAGGATGTTCAGCAGCGGCGGCTTATCCGGGCTGTTGGGCGTTATCTCATACCGGAAGGTGAAGGATGCACCGGTTTGCAGAGCCGAGATTTTGCTGTGCAGCTGGAAAAAGACCACGCCCACAGCGACCACTACGGCCACCAGCACGACCGCTAAAGCAACAAAAAGCGGATTGACACGTTTTTTTGGAGATGCCATCTGCAAGACCTCCTGTCATAGACTCTATGATTATAGCATACGAGCAGGTGGACGAAATGTCAAGCCGGAACTTGACGTTATCAGACGGTCAGCGTATACTGTCTGATACATCTTATATAAGGTAAAAGGAGGCAGAGATGAAAATAGCGATACTTGGTACCAGCGGCAGCGGGAAATCCACGCTGGCAAAGCGCCTGGGGGAGAGATACGGCCTGCCGGTGCTCCATATGGATACCGTGCATTTCCTGCCCGGCTGGGTGGAGCGGCCCTTCGCCGAGGAAGAAGCCATTGTCCGGCAATTTCTCGACGAGAACGCAGGCGGCTGGGTCATCGACGGCAATTATAGCAAGACCTGCTATGCCCGTCGGCTGAAAGAAGCGGATAAAATCATTGTGCTCTGGTTTTCACCGCTGGTCTGCCTTTGGCGGGCGATACGGCGCTGGCAGCAGAACAAAGGCCGTGTGAGGGAGTCGTCTGCGCCCGGGTGCGAAGAGAAGATAGATGCCGAATTCGTCCGCTGGATCCTCCACGATGGGCGCACGAAGCAAAAGTGGGCGCAGATGGAGGGGATCAGGGAAAAGTACCCGGAGAAATATGTATTGATTCGGAACCAGCGGGAGCTGGATGGGTTTTTGAAGGAACTTTGAACTGGTTCTCGCGCCTGTGGCGCGGGGGTAGAGCGCTTTTGCATTGGGGCTAAGTTCTCTTTTGCGTGCCAAAAGAGAACCAGAAAAGCACCCGCTACTTTCGAGGCG
>ENA-ORPH01001521-ORPH01001521.1-human-gut-metagenome-genome-assembly--contig:-NODE-1521-length-22055-cov-5.284227_pt1 | contig 22055 bp, 15 predicted proteins | sample MGYA00242142_ERZ509074 | MGnify/ENA primary metagenome ERZ509074 (study PRJEB26280, sample SAMEA2338724) | human gut metagenome | biome: human gut; feature: human-associated habitat; material: faeces...
CCGCCATCACCACCGACTTCACGCTGAACACCAGCTACGGCTATACGTACGCCACCTTCAAGGATTACGTAACCAACGCCCGCGTCAACGGCCGGCTTCAGGAAATCAGCTATAATGGCCACTACGTACCTTTCGTCCCCAAACATACGCTGACCGTAGGCGGGCAGTACATTTTCCGCATCAATCCGGGATACTGGCTGGACCGCATCCAACTGAATGCCGGCTATACCGGTGCAGGACGCGTCTACTGGACGGAAGAAAATACCGTCAGCCAGTCGTTCTACGGTACGCTGAACGGACGTGTCAGTTTACAGAAAGGCCGCGGACAGATAGATTTCTGGGTGCGTAACGCGCTGGACAAGGATTATGCCGCTTTCTACTTTGAGAGCATGGGCAACGGGTTCATGCAGAAAGGACGCCCCATCCAGGCGGGAATCGAGCTGCGCTGCAGATTTTAGCAAATGAAACCGAACGTTTTCGGCAAGCCTGCAAACAGGTTTCGCAAGCCACTTACCATAAACAGGTTACGTGTACCAAAGTAATACCATGCTTTGGTACGCGAAATACCAACTGTTGGTACGGGAAGTACCACACATTGGTACATGAGGTACCACGCTTTGGTATGCGGAGTACCAACCGTTGGTACATGGAATACCAGCCGTTGGTAGACAACATACCCGCCTTTGGAACGGAATGTACCAACCGCCGATACCGATGAAATACTTATTCGTTGATTGCCCCGCAATGCGGACAAATTCCTTTCGCCCCTATCTTCTGTCCGCAATTACCGCAGCGATAGCGGGATGCAGCCAGTGACGAACGCAGTTTCCTGAGGAATACCCACACAAATACGGCGATAAACAAATAGCCGATATATATCTGGGTAGTCAATATAAAGAAGAAATAACAAAAGATGCAACAAGAGGCCAGCCCCAACAGATAGAACACTGCCGCCGCCGGACTCAGCAGACGGAACAAATCGTCGAGCACCGCCAGCAGCACAATGACAAACAACCAAAGGCTCATAAGGAACACAGAAAGCACGAACGGCACTTTAAACGGCGATAGCGTAGGATTGAAATAAAAATGCTGCCACGTCTCCGGTACAAATACCTGCATAGACTCGTACACGGTGGCGCTGAACGCCAGCAACAGGCATAGCAGCAACGGATATACACTGTCTATATCATTGAAGCAGACCATTTGCAACTGCCTGCGCCGGAACGCACGAAACAGCCATACCGCCACGAACAAGGCGAAAATAACAATGAAATAGGACGCATGCGTATCGCTGAACAGGTAAATGGCCTGGGAGATACTGTCCGTAGGAACAAAAGCCCGCATCATATCCTTTTCCCGAAGCCAGCCCTGCACTTCCTGAGAATGGGCGAGTTTCACCCATACGCTATCCACGCTGTCCGCGGGATGGATGGCAAACTCCGCCACTACCACCCTATCCCCTTTGTACAGCGTGTTGTAACAATCCTTTACAGGCAGACAGGCTATCGTCACCGAATCATCCTGTACCTCCAAGTTCGTATTCCACGTATAATGACGCTCATACAGATAAGCCAGCGAATCGCGGGTCTTTGCTCCCAGTTTTCCGTTTTCCAAGTCGGGACGGGGGTAATGGCAGGACGTAAGAACAAAAACAGTAAATATGAAGTATAAAGTATAAGGTATGAAGCATAAAGGGCGGGGCACACGCCGGACGGTGATGTCGCGTTTACAGCTACTTATGTTTACTTCCTCTTTCTTCATATTACACATTTCCGATACTCATTCGTAATCATCCTATTCTGAATCGTCTTGTACAGTCTGTCATTCAGAGCGGAGAGAATACTCTTTTTTTAGATGTATAGAGGGAAGAGATTCTTCGCTTCGCTCCGGATGACTGATAGTATAAGCTGATTATATGCATTTACTTATACTGTATACCTTATATTTTATACTTCATACTTTCTCTTCACTTACTTTCATCTGGCAGTTCTTGCAGTCAAAGGCGAGACGGAAGCGTTTGCCGTCCGTTCCTACCAGATAATAAGGTTCCCGGTACGGGGACTGTCCCTTTTGATGCGTAGGACACCAGCCCATGCTATAACGCAGGCAATGTTTGCAGAACATAAGTACGGCTTCGGGCACGGCCTGTTTCTCGTAAGCCGGTTCTATGGAAGCTACCCCGTGAGCCTGATAAAAGCCGCGGGCGGCAGTATTCATCACATTACCCAAATAGGTCAGGGACGTTATCGGGAAACGGTGGCGGGTAGGTTTCCACACGTGCAACTCACGGCGGTAAGTAATACGACGGGCGGCAATCAGCCTGTCTATCGCTTGGCGGCGCCAGTCGGCTATCGCCGAGGCGGGTATGAACCAGTTCTGCGACAGGTTGATTGCAATGGCGGGAGCTGTTGTTGCCGAGGGGCTGTCCGTGCCGCCGAGAGGCATGACCTCGAAAGGAGTATTCCCCAATTTGCCAAGTTGGGTACGCAGGTTCTCCGGTTGCGGAGTACGCGCAAGTTCTTTTGAAGAGGGGAAAGACAAGGTTATACGATTGTCGTCCTCGTCCTCGGCGGTCAGCGCAAAGCCCGAAGGGGTATCTGCCAGTTCCCATTTTATGCCGATTTTACGCTCGGCGGACTTACGGGCCAGGACGCGCTCAAAGTCCTGGTCGAAATTACGGTAAAGACGGGTGCGCGGTTTGATGCGGGGCATATCGCCTGCCGGATACAATTTGTTGCCGTCCACCCGATTGATGCGGAAACCTTGCAAACGTCCCTGTTCGTCGAGAAAGCAAACACCGTCTCCGTTATGGAAGGGTTTCACTCCGGCCACGGTAAGGTAGTTGCCACGCTGCTCTTTCATCGTTCCCATCTCCTCGCCCAAGGATTTCGGCGTATCGAAAGAGGATATTTCCCGATCGCGGCCTTGCAGAAAGTAATGGGTGAAGCCGCGGCTGAAACTCTTGTCCAATTGTGGCTTGAAACCGAAACGGCAAATGCCCGAGGAAGCGCGTACATACTCCTTGCGGCGGGCAAAGACAGCATCCAGTTTCTGACGGTAGGCGGCTGTGACATTCTTCACGTAAGAAACGTCTTTCAACCGCCCCTCTATTTTCAGGGAAGAAGCGCCGGCATCCAGCAGTTCTTCCAGCACTTCACTTTGGTTCAAGTCTTTCAAAGAGAGCAGGTGCTTGTCGCGGACGATGGTTTTTCCGTCCGCATCCACCAGACTGAACGGCAGGCGGCAGAACTGGGCGCACTCTCCCCGGTTGGCGCTTCTGCCAAAGCATGCCTGACTGACGTAGCACTGTCCGCTATAACTTACACAAAGCGCGCCATGTACAAAGACTTCCAAAGGCGTCTCCGGACAGGCCTCATGGATATTGCGTATCTCCTGCAATGAAAGCTCGCGCGCCAGCACCACTTGGCGAAAGCCCGCATCCGCCAGAAAACGAACTTTCTCCGGTGTACGGTTGTCCATCTGCGTACTGCCATGCAACGGTATGGGCGGCAGGTTCAGACGGGTAATGCCCATGTCCTGCACAATCAGCGCATCTACACCGATACGGTACAACTCCCAAATCATCTTTTCCGTTTCCGCCAGTTCTTCTTCTTTCAGAATGGTATTTACCGTGACATAGATACGTACATTGTACAAATGGGCGTATGCCGTCAAAGCGGCAATGTCTTCCAGCGAATTAACCGCCGCAGCACGTGCGCCGAACTTCGGAGCGCCTATATATACCGCATCCGCACCATGATTGACGGCTTCAATGCCGCACTCCAGATTCTTGGCGGGCGCCAACAGCTCTATCTTCCGTTGCTTTATCATGCTATTTGATATCTTCAATGTTGAACGGGGTTTCCTGATATACAAAGTAGTTCAGCCAGTTGGAAAACAACAGGTTGGCATGCGCGCGCCAACGCACCAATACGCCTTTGTCCGGATTATCATCCACATAGTAATTGCGGGGCATCTCGATGGGCAACCCCTTATCCAAGTCGCGACGGTACTCCGTATCGAGCGTCAGCGGGGAGTATTCGGAATGACCGGTTACGAAAAACTCACGTCCGTTACGCGCCATCACCATGTAGACTCCCGCGTCTCTCGACTCCGAGAGCAGTGTCAGTTCGGGAACTTTCAGAATATCTTCCTTGCGAACTTCCGTATGGCGGCTGTGGGGCACATGGAACACATCGTCAAAACCACGGAAAATGGGATAGAGAGGTTGCAGCGTACGATGCTCGAATATACCGAACATCTTTGCGTCCAACGGGTATTTGGGTACTCCGTAATGATGGTAAAGTCCGGCTTGCGCAGCCCAACAGATATAAAGGGTGGACGTGACATGCGTACGCGCCCAATCGAAAATCTCGGTAATCTCGTCCCAATAGGTCACTTCCTCAAAATCCATCTGTTCCACAGGAGCGCCGGTGATAATCATGCCGTCATACTTCTCGTCACGCATCTTCTCAAAATCCGTGTAGAAAGTTTTCATATGCTCTATCGGAGTATTCTTTGAGGTATGGCTCTTGATTTTCATAAACGAAATCTCCACCTGCAACGGAGTATTGGACAGCAAACGCACCAAATCGGTTTCCGTCGTAATCTTCAACGGCATCAGATTCAATATGACAATCCGCAACGGACGAATGTCCTGTTGGGTGGCACGTGAATTATCGATAACGAAGATGTTTTCCTCTTTCAGCAGCTCTATCGCGGGAAGTTTATCGGGTAAATTTAAAGGCATAAGCTCTGTTCTATGGTTTAACTAATTACTGTTTACGATTTTAGCGTGTAAAGTTAGATAAAAAATCAGAGCGATATAAATAAATTGCGGAAGTTTTTGTTGAATTATATCCTTTATCGGAATCTCCATACCATATTTTTGCAAATAGTTCATTGGAAAGGAGATAATCTTGTGAATTATAGTACCTTTGTGATCGAAACTCAAAGCATCGATTACATAATGGCGAAAATTATCGTTCAAGACACACTGATTACCGTTCTTAATTTTGAAGAACAAGATTATATATCTCTTACCGACATGGCTTCTGCCAAAGAGGGGGACAGCAGAGCGGCGGATGTGATTAAGAACTGGATAAGAAGCCGTTATACGATTGAATTTCTTGGCACATGGGAAGTCATCCATAATCCTAATTTTAAAGTGGTCGAATTCGACCACTTTAGAAAGAGCGCAGGACTACCGTCGTTTGTACTAAGTGCTTCCGAATGGATAGAACGCACCAATGCCATCGGTATCATCGTAAAAAAGGGGCGTTATGGCGGAACGTACGCCCATAAGGATATCGCTTTTGAATTCGGTTCCGCAATCAGCGTACCTTTCAAACTCTACCTTATCGAGGAATTTCAACGATTAAAGACTGAAGAACAACGTCAACTGGGTTGGTCGGTAAAACGTGAGCTGTCGAAAATCAACTATCGCATACATACTGATGCCATAAAACAAAACCTTATTCCGCCGGAAGTCACACCGGCGCAAGCAAGTATTATTTATGCCAATGAAGCCGACGTGTTGAATGTAGCCATGTTCGGTATGACAGCAAAACAATGGCGGGAAACAAATCCTGACCTAAAAGGTAATATTCGTGATTATGCTACTGTCAATGAGCTGATCTGCCTGTCGAACATGGAAAACCTGAATGCCGTTTTTATCGAGCAGGGTATGACACAAAGGGAACGTCTTGTCAAGCTAAACCAAATAGCGATTCATCAAATGAACATATTGGGAAATGGCGATAATAATAACCATAGGTTATTGGAATAAAGAGCTATGGGATTAAGTTAGGAATATACTTCACGTAACCTGTTTTTTTGAGGTAGCAAAAATTTAATCCACCTTGCTGCATATTACTCAAATTTGTAATAACGCAGTGTATATACTTTAAATTGAGCGACTGTTTTTGTGATTATTCCAAAGATTTAGTATACTTTTGTACCCTTGTCTTATAGAGATATAAAAAGAAGAAGAAAAGTACCGGGCTATCAAGCGTGACAGCCAACAATAGAAATCCGGAAGCGTAAATAACTTTCTCATAACATTTGTGGTTCTGCCCAATCTGATATATCAATAACACATAAGCTTTTGAGTACGAACCAAAGACGAAGTTTTTTTGTCTTACAAAACTACTGTAACATGAATATAATGAAAAACGCTTTCAAGAGGATAAATAATGTACTATATCTGATTATAGCCTTATTAATAGCCTCTTGCGTCAACAAGATAGACGATGAAATCAAGGAAAGTAATATCCCGATTTCCTTTTCCGTCAAAACAAGTAAAACTACCACCAAAGCAGCCAAAAGCACTTTTGAAACCGGAGACAGAACCGGAGTCTTCGCCATGCTGACGGGCAACTCTTTGGATAAGCAACGATATATTGACAACCTGCTGCTGGAATGCGGTGAAGGCAGTAAGCTGATACCCAAGAAAGAAGTATACTATCCGGAAGGTGATGCCACACTGGATTTCATCAGTTATTATCCGTATCAGACCGAAAGTGTCTCCAAAGGAAGTTCCTTACTGAACGTTGCTGTCCAAACCGACCAGAGTAAAGCCGCCGACTACAGCCTCTCCAATTTCATGACCGCCCGTATCGAGGATGTATCCAACAGCGAGAAAACCGTAAAACTGGAATATAAGCACCAGTTTGCGAAAATAAAGTTAGTCCTTACGCCTAAAGAGGGAGAAGATGCAGACGATATGCTCAAAGCCAATCCCAGAATCATAGCTACGGGATTCAAAACGCAAGCCGTATACGACCTGCAATCAGATAAATTATCCGGTATCGATGATGCCAGCGAAATGGATATTATACCTTTCGGCACGTGGAAGAAAGAGGGTAACTCTTTATCCGGTAAGGAGTTTATCGTTATTCCGCAGACACATTCCGACAGCGGACAGGCTTTTACATTGGAATGGAACGGCAAAATCTATATCTGCTCTCTCCCGTCGGCAGCCATCAAAGAAGATACGGAATTGGAAATTCGTATCAACGCGCTGCAAAGTACAAGCGAAACCCTGACCGGAGTTATCGCCGGCATCAAGGAATGGGGATTCAGCGAGCAAGGAGAGAGCGAAAACAGATATGACATCACCGCCATCCATACAGCCTCACTGTCATTCAAAACATCCGACGTTTACAGAATATATCATCAGGGAAAGCCCGTGGCAGAAGTATGCCGGGAGTACCTTTACGCAACCGCTGCCGATGCTGTCGATTCCAGAGCGATTGTAGTCTATCCCGTACAAGACAATGAGCGGACGGACTTAATGAACGGTATCGTTTTACAACTGCCGGACAAAACCGCCATGATACACGGCGGCAGGGTGAGCTGGAATGAATCGGAAAACTCACTGGCCTACACCTCCGGGCACTCCCAACCCATCGAAAAGTTCTATATAGACGCAAGCAAAAAGATAGTCACTGAAAAACCTGCCGCTGCAACGCTGGCTATCAACGTCAGCAGCTATGTAATCAGAGATATACGAAACGGGATTTTACAAACCTATCCTATCGTGAAAATAGGTACACAGTATTGGATGAAAGAAGATTTACAAGCCGCCTATTATAACGATAGCAGAAGCATGCCTCTCGGAAAAAACCTTGGTGGAGGCGAAAGTTACTTCAAATGGGACGATTGTGACGCCTGCTTTTATAACGGTGAAGCAGTCCTGACCGAGAAGCTGGCTCCGCTGGATTGGAAACTGCCTGCTCCAAATGATTGGAGCAGGTTGAAAGAATACGTGGGGGAGAATGCTTCCGCACTAAAAAAGGCGGATGCATGGAGCTCCGACGTTTATTCCGCAACCAATGAAACCGGATTCGGCATTCAGCCCAGAGGACTGCTTCTGGAAAGAGAAAACAAAACAACCTTGGTAAACGCAAATTCATCTACCGCCTACTGGGTGTACAACAGCACACAAAAGCAATTGGATACGGTCGTAATGTTTACGAACGGCAATAACGACATCGCTTTAAAGAATGCCGTCAAACCGGAAGGCAAAGATTATTATAATGCGTTTTCCGTTCGCTGCATAAAAGAATAGCCTGCCCGGCGGGCATTTCTCATTTCTTTTTCGTATTTTTGTTCCCAATGTGCAGGATTTTGCTAATTAGACAAAGACAACGAAGAAGAAATGAGAGTAATCGATCTGATAAACAGTAACGAAAAAACAGCTTTTTCTTTTGAGATATTGCCCCCTCTGAAAGGTACAGGCATCAAAAAGTTGTACGAAACGATAGATACATTACGGGAATTCGACCCTAAATACATCAATATAACCACACACCGCAGCGAGTACGTGTACAAAGACCTCGGCAACGGACTGTTTCAACGCAACCGGCTTCGTCGCCGTCCGGGAACCGTATCCGTGGCGGCAGCCATCCAGAACAAATACAACATAACGGTAGTGCCGCATATTCTTTGCAGCGGTTTCAGCCGTGAAGATACCGAGTACGTATTGCTTGACCTGCAATTTCTGAATATCACAGACCTTTTGGTGTTGCGCGGAGACAAGGCGAAGCACGAATCCGCCTTTACGCCCGAAGGTAACGGTTATCATCACGCCATCGAATTGCAAGAGCAGATTAACCAATTCAATAAGGGTATCTTTGTAGACGGTTCCGAAATGAAAGTCACCAATACTCCTTTCTCATACGGAGTGGCCTGTTATCCGGAGAAGCACGAAGAAGCTCCCAATATCGATACGGACATTTACTGGCTGAAGAAGAAAATGGAGACCGGAGCGGAATATGCCGTTACCCAATTGTTCTATGACAACCGGAAATATTTCGATTTCGTAGAACGCGCCCGCAAAGCCGGGGTTACCATCCCCATCATACCGGGCATCAAGCCATTCAAGAAGCTGTCACAGCTCAGCATGATACCCAAAACATTCAAAGTGGACTTACCCGAAGAACTGACAAAGGAAGTCTTGAAATGCAAAAATGACGCCGAAGCGCAACAAGTGGGTATCGAATGGTGCATACAGCAATGCAGGGAATTGATGGAACATCGTATTCCCAGTATCCATTTCTACTCCATAGGCGCGGTAGACAGCATTAGAGAAGTAGCCAAACAGATTTATTAACCAAATAGCGGTACCGTGTTTTTTAAAGATGTAATCGGCCAGGACGCAGCCAAACAGCGATTGATACAAGAAGTGCAGGAAGGACGCATTCCTCATGCGCAATTGTTCTGCGGACCGGCGGGAGTAGGCAAACTTCCGCTGGCTATGGCGTATGCCCGTTACATCTGTTGCCCGAACCGTACTGAAACCGATGCCTGCGGTACGTGTCCTTCGTGCGTGAAGTGGAATAAACTGGTACATCCGGACGTACACTTCGTATTTCCCATTGTGAAAAGCGCCAAAGGGAAGAAAGAAGTCTGCGACGACTACATAGCAGACTGGAGACGTTTTGTACTGAACAACCCCTATTTCTCACTGAATCACTGGCTGAACGAAATGGGAGCAGAGAACGGACAAGCGATTATCTACGCAAAGGAAAGCGATGAAATCACCCGTAAACTCAGCTTGAAATCCAGTGAAGGCGGCTATAAGGTAACCATTGTATGGCTGCCGGAAAAGCTGCACGAAGTCTGCGCCAATAAGCTATTGAAACTGTTGGAAGAACCGCCAGAGAAAACAATCTTCCTTTTGGTTTCGGAAGCCCCCGAAATGATATTATCCACGATACTCAGCCGTACGCAGCGTTTCAATATCCGCAAAATAGAAGAAGCGAGCATAGCAAACGCACTGCAACAAAAATACGGCGTACAACCGGTGGACAGCCAGACCATTGCGCATCTGGCGAACGGGAACTTCATCAAGGCGCTGGAAACCATCCACCTGAATGAAGAGAACGAACTCTTTTTTGAATTGTTCGTCAGCTTAATGCGTCTCTCCTATCAACGGAAAATACGGGAAATGAAGCAATGGAGCGAACAACTGGCAGTCATGGGACGCGAACGCCAAAAGAATTTCCTGGAATATTGCCAGCGCATGATACGGGAAAACTTCATCTATAACCTGCATCGGAAAGAGATGAATTATATGACGCTACCCGAACAGAACTTCGCAACCCGATTCGCCCCGTTCGTCAATGAGCGGAATGTTATGGGCATCATGGATGAGCTCAGTGAAGCGCAGGTTCATATCGAACAGAATGTGAATGCCCGTATGGTATTCTTTGATTTTTCACTGAAAATGATTGTTCTGTTGAAGCAGTAAGAAAAAATATCATCGGAAGATATTTCCGGATAACAGGATGATAAAACAATAAGATAAGAGAATAAATATAAAGAGCATTTGAATCGTAAATAAAATAAAGAAATGGAATTTAAACTACATAACGGAAGCGGTAGTCTCTGCTGCAAAAGCTGCGGCAGGCAAGACAAACAGCTGAACACCTACGACTGGCTCGCCGATATTCCGGGCAATGCCGAAGAATCGGACATGGTGGAAGTTCAGTTCAAGAATACCCGTAAGGGCTATTTCCGCAACAGCAACAAAATTCCTTTGGAAAAAGGTGATATAGTGGCCGTAGAAGCTACTCCCGGACATGATATAGGCGTAGTAACCCTTACGGGACGGCTTGTTCCGCTACAAATGCGTAGAGCAAACATCAAGTCGGAAGCAGATATCAAACGTATCTACCGCAAAGCCAAGCAGGTGGATATGGAGAAGTATAATGAAGCGAAAGCGCGCGAACACAGTACGATGATTCGTGCCCGTCAGATAGCTCTTGACCTCAACCTCAACATGAAAATCGGAGATGTGGAATATCAGGGAGACGGCAACAAAGCGATCTTCTACTACATTGCCGATGAACGCGTAGACTTTCGCCAGCTGATTAAAGTGCTTGCCGACGCTTTCCATGTACGTATCGAGATGAAACAGATCGGTGCACGTCAAGAGGCCGGACGTATCGGCGGTATCGGACCTTGCGGCCGTGAGCTGTGCTGCGCTACCTGGATGACGTCTTTTGTTTCCGTTTCAACCAGCGCCGCCCGTTTTCAAGACATCTCACTGAACCCGCAAAAGCTTGCCGGACAATGCGCCAAACTGAAATGCTGCCTCAACTACGAAGTGGACTGCTACGTAGAAGCGCAAAAACGCCTGCCTTCCAAAGAAATCGAATTGGAAACCAAAGACGGCGTATTCTATTTCTTCAAAGCCGATATTCTCAACAATCAGATAACTTACTCCACAGACAAGAATATTCCAGCCAATCTGGTTACCATCAGTGGCAGACGGGCTTTTGAAGTTATCGGTCTGAACAAGAGAGGTATCAAGCCGGAAAACCTATTGGAAGAGACACATCGTGCCGAGCCTAAGAAACCGGTAGACTTATTGGAACAGGAAAGCCTGACCCGTTTCGACCGCAACCGTAAGAACAAAAACGGCGGAGACGGCAATAACAATGGAAACGGTAACGGAAACAATGGCGGTAACCGGAATAAAAAGAGAAAAAAGAGCCCCAATAACCGACTGCAAGGCGGTGAACAATCTGCCGCTCCGCAACAACAAGAGCAACCCAGACAGCAGGGAGACGAAAAACGACCGCAAGGAGATGAAAGACGCTCACAACGGAATAACAACAATCGTAAACGTCCTCACAACAACAGACCCAAACCTCAGGGAGATAAACCTGTTCAAAATGACAAACCCGCTCAAGAATAAGATAAAGTTTCTGAGATATATCATACTTCTGTTTATCGTAAGCGCATCAGGCGCTTGCGATAAACAGACTGTATATCACGCGTTCCAATCCATTCCGCAAGCGGGTTGGAAACGGCAGGACACACTGTTCTTCAAGGTCGCCGTACCCGACTCGCAAACTTACTACAAGCTGACTGTGGAAATCCGAAACCGTAACACCTACCCTTATCAAAACATAAACTTATCCGTTTGCTATGACAGCCCTGAATCTAAAAAGTTACAGGCAGACACGCTGACAGCCGTCTTAGCCGACAAAGAAGGAATATGGAAAGGAGATGGTTGGGGCGGTTTATATCAGTCTGCGTTTCCCGCCGGAAGCATCAAAATAGAGAAACCCGGCGATTATCTTTTCAAAGTAGCTTATACATTGCCTGACGATATTCTGCCCGGCATCAATGATGTGGGAGTCAAATTGCAAAGATAACATTATACCAGCCTCCTGTTTCTCCCCGCATCGATACGCAGGAATATAAACAACAGTATTGTAAAGCCCCATAACGAAGAACCGCCATAGCTGAAGAAAGGCAGCGGAATACCGATTACGGGTGTCAGGCCAAGCACCATACCGATATTTATAAAAAGGTGAAACAAAAAGATACTCAGCACCGAATATCCGTATACCCTGCCAAACGCGGACTGCTGCCGTTCTGCCAATGCAATCAGACGAAGTATCAGGGTCAGAAACAAAAGTAACACAATCGTTGAGCCGATAAAGCCTTCTTCTTCGCCTACGGTACAGAAAATGAAGTCCGTATCCTGTTCGGGGACATATTTAAGCTTAGTCTGCGTGCCGTTCAAAAAGCCTTTTCCGGTCAGGCCACCCGACCCGATGGCAATCTTCGACTGATTTACGTTATAGCCCGCTCCCGCCAAGTCCTCTTCCATACCCAACACAACCTTGATACGAATCTGCTGGTGAGGTTCCAATACTTTATTGAAGAAATAGTCGCTGGAATAGAGAAAACCTATCGAGCCCATGGCAAACAATCCGATAAGAAAATAGCTCCAATGACGTTCGCTCAAAGCAAGAAAGAATAAATAACAGGTTACGACTACGCATAATCCCCATTGCACCCATACCAGATTAAAGGGAGTCATATACTCCGAAACCAGATAAGCAATAAGCAACACGACAAAAGAACCGCCGATGATATTACGGACAGGCTCCCATTTCTTCTTATACACCCATACCATTCCACCGGCAAAGAGCAAAACCATCGACAATACTGCAAACTCTCCGATAGGCGTTGGAGTATCCGCTATGAAAACCTGATCAAAGCGAATTCCCACCACAAAATATACCACAGCGCAAATACCTGAGAAGAGTACCACCCCGGGCATGCCTTCACGATAAAGCATCAAAAAGAAAGCCGTATAAACCAATGCCGAACCCGTTTCCCTCTGAAGGATAATCAGCATCATCGGCAAAAGGATAAGGAAAGCCAGCATCAACGCATTCTTCCAGCTTTTTATGGTAAACGAATAGGCGCTCATATACTTAGCCAATGCCAATGCCGTGGCAAATTTGGCAAATTCGGCCGGCTGCAGACTGACAGGCCCTAAAATAAGCCATGAACGCGAACCTTTGGTATCAGGAGCGATAAAGATGGTTACAACCAATAAGAGAATGAGCCCTATATATATAATGTAGGAAAACATATCATAGAGCGTATCTTCCAGCATCAGCAAGATGAATCCCAATCCGAATGAACAGACAATCCACATGAACTGCTTGCCCGCACGAGTGGAGAAATCAAGAAAATCACGGTCACCATAGTCGTAACTTGCCCCGCAAACGCTAAACCAGCCGAATACAATCAACATCAGGTAGATTACAATCGTCACCCAATCCAATGATTTCCATATATTGTCTCTTCTTACCATTTATACCGCTAATGTTTGACTGTTTACTACCTTTCCTCGTCTCCGTACAAAATGATACGGTTACTGAACTCCTCCGCACGTATCTCGTTCTCCGGTGATAACTTGCCATGTAAATACTGATCCATCATCATTGCACCGATAGGAACACCGTAAGTCGCACCGAAACCGCCGTTTTCCACATACACCGCAATCGCAATCTTCGGGTCGCTCATCGGAGCGAATCCCATGAATACCGAATGGTCTCTACCCCGGTTCTGTGCCGTACCGGTTTTACCGCATGCCTCCACACCCGGCAGCATTGTACCTACCATACGACAAGTCGCACTACCCGTACTTCCTGTAACAGCGGCACGCATGCCTTCCACGACCTCATCGTAATATTCCCGGTCAACCGAAGTGACACGTGGAATACGATAGATGCTGTCCAGTTCATTATCTTGTATTTCCTTTACAATATGCGGGGTTATGAAATGTCCCCGATTGGCAATGGTCGCGCCTAAATTGGCTATCTGCAACGGAGTGGCAAGAATCTCCCCCTGCCCGATGGCGATACTGATAACCGTAAGCCCGTTCCAGGAACCACGATATGCCTTATCATAGAACTTCGCATTAGGAATCAAACCGCGTTGCTCTCCGGGAAGGTCGGTACCGAGACGATAGCCGAATCCTTGGGAAACCATATGGTCTTTCCATACCGTTATGGCATTTTGAGGAGAGCCGTACTTCTTGTCGCTGAACATCCGGAACAGTCCCCAGCAAAAGTAAGAGTTACATGAAGTAGCTATGGCCGGAATCAGCGGCAATGGAGAACCATGTCCGTGACATCCCACATGTAAGCTTCCATAATTGAATCCGTGTGCACAGGGAAAAGTCGGATAATCCTCGTGAATGATTCCTTCCTGCAAGAATGTCAAGGCCTGCGCAGTCTTAAAAGTAGAGCCCGGTGGATATGCTCCCATGATTGCGCGGTTCAGCAAAGGTTTCCGTTTGTCTCTTTGCAACATCCGGTGGTTCTTTCCACGCTGGCGGCCAATCATCAGGTGAGGATCGAAAGTAGGAGAAGAAACCATGCAAAGTATCTCTCCCGTAGCCGGCTCAATGGCTACAATAGCTCCGATTTTATGTTGCAACAAACGTTCGCCCAACCTCTGCAATTCAATATCGATACCTAAAGTCAGGTTCTTGCCGGGCACGGAGGGGCGGTCGAGCTTCCCGTCCATATAATGTCCCTGGATACGTCCATGCGCATCACGAAGCAGAATCTCCACCCCCTTTTCACCACGAAGATACTTTTCGTAAGATTTCTCGATACCTTGCTTGCCTATATAGTCTCCCCGGATATAGTAATTATCCGCTTCAATATCTTTCTTTGACACCTCGCCTATGTCTCCCAACGCATGTCCGGCGGCATCATAGGTATACTGCCGGATAGTACGCCGTTGGATGTAGAAGCCGGGAAACTTGAATAGTTTCTCCTGAAATACACCGCACTCTTCTGCCGAAAGTTGTGTCATAAACACCTGATGCGTATATTTGGAATAACCGGGATTCATCCAACGGTTCTTTACATCCTTCATCCGCTTCTGAAACTGCTCGAGCGTGATGTTCAACGCACGACAAAAATCCAGGGTGTCAAGCTGTGTCACTTCGCGAGGCACGAACGTGATGTCGTATGCAGGCTGGTTAAAAACCAGCAGTTTACCATTACGATCGTAGATAGCGCCGCGCGAAGGATATTGAATCTTATTCAAAAAAGCATTGCTGTCCGCATTCTTCTTGTAATCATCCGTCATGATTTGCAAGTCGAACAGACGAATCACGTAAATAAGGACAATGACGACAGCCGCCATACCTATCACATATTTCCGTTTCTCCAGCGTATAATCCTTCATACCATCGCGACCTATGAGTTATAAATACGAATACACATAACCAAGCAACCTCTTTTTACTTCTTCCGTATACCCTCTACCGCCATTATACAAGTTACAGTCAGCAAAGCGCTTGTTACAATTCTCAACAACAACGTGCCGATGTGGGCAAAGGAGAAGAATTCGAGGGTAAGCAGCATCCCGTGATGTACCAAGACACTGACAACCAAATATTTCAGAAAAGGAGAGATTCCCATTGTACGGACTGCCGGAACCAATGTATCCAGCGTATCGCGAGGTACGAACAAACGTAAGAATGTAGGACGCAAAAAGGCCAACAGCACCGTAGCCGCCGCATTCATTCCCGGAGTATCGGAAAAGACATCAACCGCCAGCCCGAGAAAGAAAGCCCATAACATCAATGCATTACGGGGCACATCCGACTCAAACTTCAAAATCATATATATATATAAAAACGGAGTGGCATATCCGGCAATATGCACATTGTTCAGTATCAGCACCTGCAATAACACCAAACCGATAAACCACCCTATCTTATGCAAATAATTGATTATCATTTTTCCCCTTCTTTTTCCAGCATGTCCTGTTCCTCCTGCCCGCTACGCGAAATGACACGCACATTGCTCACTTTACCGAAATCCGTAGCCAGCTTTATCTTCAACAGATACGACAGCCCGTCATGAGAATCGGACATATCATCGACCGTCCCTACCATAACCCCTTCGGGGAACACCGTAGAGTAACCGCTTGTCACTACCGTATCACCCAGGTTAAATTCCGCGTGACGAGGCAAATCTTTCAGATAGGCGAAACGCGAATCTCCGCCTTCCCACTTTAAATAGCCGAAATAATCACTGCCCACAATCTTGCAACTGATGCTCGACTTGCTGTTCAACAACGGAATAACCAGCGAATAGCGGGGAGAAGTCTTATACACGATACCTACTACCCCGTTTGCATCCACTACACCCATCTCCGGACGAATGCTGTCTGACGAACCACGGTCTAATGTAATGTAATTATCCGCCCTGTTCAAGCTGTTCTTAATGACATTCGCCTTGAATATGCGGTAATCATCCGGAGCAAGACGGGCCATGCTATATAACTTTACCGAGTCCAGACCTCGTTCCTGCAGGCTTCTTTCAAGAAAAGCCACCCGTTGTTCCAGCCACATATTCCGGTCGAGCAAATCCTCGTTGACCGATTTCAAATGGAAGTAAGAACTGATGCCTCCCGATATCTCATAAACTTTCCCTGCCACTCCGTTTGCCGAGGTGAAATACACACTCTGCTGATAATGATTGAAGCGGAACAATAAAACAAAACTGGTAACCTCCAACAGAAGAAAGAGGAACCAGTAATTGTATTTAATAAGAAAGTTCAGTAAATTTCGCATACCTATCTCATCAGGAATGAGAAGCGGTCAACATTCTTCAATGCAACGCCCGTACCTTTGGCAACGGCATGCAAAGGGTCTTCCGCAATGTGGAACGGTATGTTAATTTTATCGGTCAGACGTTTATCCAGTCCGCGAAGTAGCGCACCGCCACCGGCCAGATAGATACCGTTGTGCACGATATCGGCATACAATTCGGGCGGCGTATTCTCCAATGCGCTCAAGATAGCGGTCTCAATCTTAGAGATAGACTTCTCCAGACAGTGCGCCACTTCCTGATAGCATACGGGTACTTCCATAGGAAGCGCCGTGATACGGTTCGGGCCATGAACGATATAATCTTCGGGAGCATCCTCACCCAATTCGGTCAAGGCTGCGCCTACATTAATCTTGATACGTTCCGCCATACGCTCGCTGACCTTCACGTTGTGCTGGCGGCTCATGTACTCCTGAATATCGGCAGTCAAATCGTCACCGGCAATACGGATAGAGTTATTGGAAACAATACCGCCCAATGAGATAACGGCGATTTCCGTAGAACCGCCACCTATATCCACGATCATATTACCCTCCGGCGCTTCCACATCGATACCGATACCGATAGCGGCGGGCTCAAATATCAGGTAAACGTCACGTCCGCCGGCATGTTCGGCAGAGTCGCGCACGGCACGAAGCTCTACTTCCGTACTTCCCGAAGGAACGCCTATTACCATACGGAGCGAGGGAGAGAACAGACGATTGCGGTTGTTCACCATTTTAATAAGTCCGCGTATCATCTGCTCGCAAGCATAGAAGTCGGCAATTACACCGTCGCGAAGCGGACGGATAGTGCGTATGTTCTCGTGGGTCTTTTCGTGCATCATCTTTGCCTTTTCACCCACGGCGATCATCTTGTCCGTACGACGGTCCAAAGCTACTACCGAAGGCTCATCCACTACTATCTTACCATTTGTGGTGATGATAGTATTGGCAGTGCCAAGGTCCATCGCTATTTCTTGTGTAAAAGAGAATAATCCCATGTTTCTTAAATGAAAAATTAGGAATGAAGAATTAAGAATACTATGCGGAATACCAACGCAAGCAAAGACAGCGCAGCCAATTCCTCATTCTTAGTTCTTCATTCATCATTAATATTAGTGTTTAAAGTGACGGAACCCTGTTATCACCATTGCAATGCCATGTTCGTTGCAATAATCAAACGAGAGTTCATCCTTGATACTTCCGCCCGGCTGAATTACAGCCTTAACGCCTTCATTACCTGCAATTTCCACGCAGTCGGGGAAGGGGAAGAAAGCATCGCTCGCCATTACGGCGCCGTTCAAGTCGAAGCCGAAGTTCTTGGCCTTCTCAATGGCCTGTTTCAAGGCGTCCACACGGCTGGTCTGACCTACACCGCTTGCCAGCAGCTGCTTGCCTTTAGCCAATACAATAGCGTTGGATTTGCTGTTCTTCACTATCTTGTTCGCGAAAAGCATATCTTCGATTTCCTGTGCAGTCGGAGCCTTGGTCGTCACGGTTTTCAAGTCTTCGGAAGTCTCGATCTTCAAGTCACGGTCTTGAACCAAAACGCCATTCAACAAAGAGCGGAACTGTTTCTTAGGCAGAGCAGCCTGCTTGCGAACCAGAATTATACGGTTCTTCTTCTGACCGAGAATTTCCAGTGCATCCACGTCATAATCGGGAGCTATGATAACTTCAAAGAATATCTTGTTGATTTCTTCGGCAGCCGCCTTGTCAATCACGGCATTTGTGATGAGCACACCGCCGAATGCAGATACGGGATCACCTGCAAGCGCATCGTTCCATGCTTCCAGTACAGTAGAACGTGAAGCCAAGCCGCAGGCATTGTTATGCTTCAGGATAGCGAAGGTCGTATCCGTAAATTCATCAATCAAATCAACGGCGGCATTGATATCGAGCAAGTTGTTATAAGAGATTTCCTTACCGTGGATCTGGTCGAACATGGCATCGATATTTCCATAGAAATAACCTTTCTGATGCGGGTTTTCACCATAGCGCAAAGTCTTCTGGTTATTGGCGGATTGGCGGAAAGCAGACCCTTCTTCACCATCGAAATAGTTGAAGATAGCCGAATCGTAATGAGAAGATACGGCAAAGGCTTCCTTAGCAAACCAACGGCGTTCTTCGAGCGAAGTAGTGGCGCCATGCTCCATCAGTATATCGCGAAGCGGCTGGTACTGGGCTTGGGAAGCAACGATAACAACGTCATTGTAATTCTTGGCTGCAGCACGAATCAATGAGATACCGCCTATATCGATCTTCTCGATAATAGCCGGTTCTTCGGCACCGCTTGCAACAGTCGCTTCAAACGGATACAAGTCTACGATTACGAGGTCTATTTCGGGTATTTCATATTTTTCTATTTGCTGCATGTCTTGTTCCAGTCCGCGGCGGCAAAGGATACCTCCGAATATCTTCGGATGCAAAGTCTTTACACGTCCACCCAGAATGGAAGGGTATGTGGTAAGGTCTTCCACTGCCTTGCAGGGATAGCCCAAAGATTCGATAAATTGACGGGTTCCACCGGTTGACAGGAACTCTACACCTTCTTCATGCAGTTTGGTAATGATTTCGTCCAAACCTTCTTTATGGTAAACGGATACCAGAGCTGTTTTGATTCTTTTAGTTTCAGACATGGATTTGCGTATTAAAGTAATGCGTACATTTTACTATTTGATGTGCAAAGTTACGAATTTTGTTTATTCATACATACATTCATACACAATAAATTAGGTATAATTAAAAAAGGAAGTTATTATTAAATCCGGCACCTTCGCACAATGACATAAAAAAAGCCCCGCTGAAAAGGCATCCATACCTCTCCAGCGGGACTGAAATCTTTTATGGCAACCGGTCTGTTACCAGATGGAAACCCGTTTTTCTACCGGTACAAACATCGGATCATTTTCCGTCACATTGAAAGCTTCATACCAAGCGCCTATTTGCGGCAAAGCGCCGTTTACACGCCATTTACCCAAAGCATGCACATCGCTCTTAGTACGGTTCAGCACTTCTTCCGGACGGATATTGTTTCCCCATACGCCCGCGTAGGCAAGGAAGAAACGTTGTTCGGGAGTGAAACCGTCCATTACAGGCAGCGGATTAGCGGCCGTAGCTTTCTTGAATGCCTGATAAGAAACCTGCAAGCCGCCATGGTCGGCAATATTCTCTCCCAAAGTCATACGGCCATTGCCATACACACCCGGAGCGACTTCAATGCTGTCGAATACATTCACCATAACCTGGGCACGTTCGTCGAAACGTTTGGAATCCTCTTCAGTCCACCAGTCTTTCAAGTTTCCGTCCTTGTCATATTGGCGTCCCTGGTCGTCGAATCCATGAGTCATTTCATGACCGATCACCACTCCGATGGCACCATAGTTGAAAGCGTCATCCGCATTCATATCGAAGAACGGATATTGCAAAATACCGGCAGGGAAGCAGATTTCATTCGTTGTAGGATTATAATAGGCGTTCACTGTTTGCGGGGTCATCAGCCATTCGTCTTTATCCACCGGTTTGCCGGCTTTAGCCACCATCTCCGCATGACTCCATTCATTGGCACGCTCCATGTTCGCCCAATATGAATCATCTTTGATTTCCAGTGTAGAATAATCCTTCCAGGTATCAGGATAACCTATTTTCACATGGAAAGTAGCCAGTTTTTCCAAAGCCTTTACCTTTGTAGAATCACCCATCCAAGCAAGATTTTTGATGCGTTCACCCAAGCTTTCCTGCAAATTCTTCACTAAAGTCACCATACGTGCTTTGGCAGCGGCAGGGAAATATTTCTCTACATACATCTGGCCTACGGCTTCACCCAAAGCGGAACTTACAGTACCGACTGCTCTCTTCCAACGGGGTTGCATCTCTTGTGTGCCACTCATCGTACGTTGGTAGAAATCGAAATTCTGCTCCGCCATGGCATCATTCAAAGTACCTGCGGCGGCGTCAATCAATCTCCATTGCAAGTAGAGCCCTTGTTCGTCAACAGGCAGAGTATCCAGAATATCGGCGGCGGCTTTCAAAGAAGCGGGCTGGCCAACGATAATTTCCTTCACATCTTTCAAATCCAGAGCAGAAAGATAAGCGTCCCAATCGAAGGTAGGATAAGCTTTCTTCAACTCTTCCATGCTCATTTTATTGTAATTGGCATGCGGGTCGCGCAACTCCGTACGCGAACGGAAAGCCTTGGCAAGACGTGTTTCCACATCCATCACGACATCCACACCTTTTTTGGCAGTAGCCTCATCGAAACCTGCCAACTGATACATCTTCTGTACGTGCGTACGGAAAGCGTCACGAATCTTAGCGGTAGCCGCATCATTTTCCAAATAGTATTCACGCTCACCCATACTCAGACCCGTTTGATAGGTCTGTACAGCATTCATGCTACTATTCATTTCATCCGCCCCTACATACAGAACGTTATAGGAAACAATACCTTTCTTCTGCATCTCGCCCAACAAGGCATAAAGTTCTTTTTTGTCTTTTAAAGCCCCCAGCCTGTCGAGTTCAGCCTTAATAGGAGTTATACCATCCTTATTCAGCTTCACACTGTCCATTACGATTTTGTACAAATCACCGACTTTCTGCGCTACACTTCCGGCTTCATGCTGAGTGGCAGCCAGTTCTTCGATAAGCCCCTGAATCTGCTTACGGTTATTTTCCGCAAGAATGGTAAAAGAGCCATACTGTGAGTACTCGGCAGGAATCGGATTGTTCTTCATCCAACCGCCGCAAGCGTATTGGTAGAAATCTGTTCCGGGCAAAGCCGTTGTGTCAAGATTGGCAAGATGAATGCCGGCCGTAAGTTCAGCCTGGTTCTTGCCAGTACCGCAAGCACCTGCCATCAGGCAAAATGCTGCAATGGGTAAAAAATGAAATACTCTCATACTTATATAAAATAAATGTTATTACGTTATCACTCCTTTTTCATCTCCTCCAGTTCACAGGAAGCAGAATCCCATTCTTCCATTACACGGTCTAACTGGGCTTTCAGTTTCTGGTGCTGTTCGTAAAGCGTCATATCCGAAGCACCTTCCGGTGTAGCCATCTTAGCTTCCAGAATAGCAATAGCCGCCTCCGTCTGCTCTATCTCCGCTTCACAATCCGCT
>ENA-ORPH01001522-ORPH01001522.1-human-gut-metagenome-genome-assembly--contig:-NODE-1522-length-22052-cov-4.256762_pt1 | contig 22052 bp, 20 predicted proteins | sample MGYA00242142_ERZ509074 | MGnify/ENA primary metagenome ERZ509074 (study PRJEB26280, sample SAMEA2338724) | human gut metagenome | biome: human gut; feature: human-associated habitat; material: faeces...
TCGACACTACGTCGGGTGTCGCCGCGTCGAGCATGATCGTGGGCGAGGTGGCCAACCAGCATGCCGTCATCATCAAGGCTGCGCAGAACGTACTGATCGGTGTGGTGGCGTTCTTCATCGCGCTTTACCTCTCGACGCGCCGCGGCGATAAGACCGGGCAGGCCCCGTCACTGGGGATCGTGTGGGAGAAATTCCCCAAATTCATCATCGGATTCGTTGCCGCATCGCTGGTGTTCAGCCTATTGCAGGGAAACGGCCTCTTCACGGCCGATGCCAAGGGTAAACTTGCCGAGCCGGGTGTCGCCAAAATGTTCTCGACGGTATTCTTCTCGCTGGCCTTCGTCTGCGTGGGGCTCGATACGCGCCTCAAGGATATCGTTTCCCGGGAGAACCGCAATCTCCTGTGGGCGTTCCTCGCCGCCCAGGCTTTCAATATCGTCGTTACGCTCCTCATCGCGCTCGTGCTGTTCGGCGTACTGAAACCGATGCTGGGATAATCCCCGGCAGATGCCTTTCCATAGCCCCCGGAACCGAAGTTCCGGGGGCTTTTCATGCTTCCGGCCGGGCTGTAATGCTCGTCTGTCATCTGTCGTCTGCCGTCTGCCAACCCTGCCCCGTCGATCCGTCCATCCGTCCGTCCTTTCCGTGCGTTCGCTGTCCTGTCCGCCGTGTCCTGCCGGCTCCGTTTGTCTGTGGCCTGCTCTGTCCTGCCTGTCCGGTTTGCGGCCTACACGTCTGTCGTGTCCCGTCCGCTGGTGCCTTGTGCTGCGAGGGATTTTCTTGTCCGGAATACCTTGGACGCAATGCCGTTATGGCCGAATAACATATTTTTCAGCCTTTTTAAATTGTCCGATGGTTAGTTTTGCTGCCATGATCCCGCCGGGACATGCATCCGTGCACCTCCGGCGGCGTGGAAAATTCCAATTCTAACCATAAACAACTAAAATGTATGGCAACAGTAAAAGTCAAGCTCAGGGAATCGACGGTCGGTGGGAAAGCGGGAGTAATATATTACCAGCTTTGCCATCGGCGCAAATCACAGCAGGTAACTACCTCCATGCGTCTCCAGCCCCGGCAATGGGATGCAAGGCGCGGGTGTGTCATCACGCCCCTTTCGGGCGAAGCCCATGCGTTGCTGTCCGTGCAGCAGCGGATCGACCGTGATTTGTGTCTGTTGCATACGATCATCCGGGATTTCGAATTCCGGCAGGAGGGGTACTCGCTCAGGGATGTTGTCGATCGGTTCCGCGAGTCCCGGCGGAGCACCGTGCTCGCCTATGTCGAAACGCAGGCCGCAAGGCTCGAGGCGAACGGAAAGTTGGGGACGGCGCGCAACTACCGGCGGACACTCGGGAGTTTCTCCGATTTCCTGGGCGGACGGGACATTCCCTTTTCGCTCGTCGATGAACGGCTTGTGGGGCAGTATGACGACTGGCTCCGGCGCCGGGGCGTTGTCCGCAATACCGTCTCGTTTTATATGCGGATATTGCGTGCAGTCTATAATAGGGCCGTGAAGGAGGATGTCGTGCCACAGACCGATCCTTTCCGGCATGTGTACACCGGTGTCGACCAGACCTGCAAGCGTGCCGTCGGCGAGGATGTCGTCGTGCGGCTCCGGCAACTGGATCTGACACATTCCCCGTCCCTGGCATTGGCCCGGGATATTTTTATTTTCAGTTATTGTACGCGCGGGATGGCGTTCGTGGACATTGCCTTCCTGAGGAATCAGGATATCGTCGGGGATACGATCCGTTATGTCCGCCGCAAGACCGGGCAGCGCCTCGTTATCCGTATCGAGCCCTGTATCGCGAAGCTTATCGGGCGCTATGCCGGTGCGGGGTGCATATCCGGCTATGTTTTTCCGCTGCTCAGTTCGGACGATCCGGTCAGGGCGTTTTCCCAATACCGTACGGCCCTCGATTATTATAATCGTCGGTTGAAAAAGCTGTCCGGTTTGCTGGGGCTCGAAGTCCCGCTCTCCTCCTATACTTCGCGGCATACGTGGGCGACTGCTGCCCGGAACCATAACATTCCGTTGTCGGTCATCAGTGCGGGAATGGGACATGCTTCGGAAAAAACCACGCAGATTTACCTGGCTTCGCTCGAAAACTCCGTCATCGACCAGGCGAACCGGAGCCTGATAGCATCCTTATACGTGTAAGGTCTCTATATAAGAGATAGGTCTGTCTTGATTACTATCTGATAATCAATTATATAACATATAATAAAAGTTATTTTTACCGACCTTGTTCGATTATTGTCTGCAAATACCCAAAGTCGGATTAAAAGAGCACTGAATTCATCCACTTGGCGAACAATTCGTGCAGACAATCGGGTCAAAGATGGTAAGTTTTTGATAATCAATTTATTTTCGCATCGACAAGCGGTGCCGGGAACAAAAATATGATTTAAAAAATTTGGGCATATGCTTTATTTTTAGTACTTTTGCAAAAGTTATGAAGGTCTCTTATATAGAGACCGCACTTTAAAATACGGAAGTGTTCTTATGGGAGGCGCGTAATTGATTGAAAATCTTGGTTTTAAGAGGTTTTCGATGTCCCCATGGAACGCTTTTTTCTCAACTGTACGCCTTTCCCGGGTGCCGAATCCCGACTTAACGGATCACAATAATGGACTGTCAGGACACAGATGCCAAATGGTATGTGCTTCGGGTTACCTATCAGCGCGAACTCTCCACCAAGGAGTATCTCGACAAACTGCATGTCGAGAATTTCGTGCCGGTAAGGGTCGTACGCCGCCGGGATTCCAAGGGCCGGTTTTCCCGGGTACGGGAAGCCGCAGTGCACAACTATATCTTCGTCCGTTCCACGCGGGAGGTTATCGACGACCTGAAGACATTTAGGCTGCCGATTCTGCGCTATGTGATGCATCAGCAAAACGGCGAGAACCAGATTATGACCGTGCCCGAGTCCCAGATGCGCAATTTTATTGCCGTGGCCGCCAATATCGACGAACCGGTGATTTTCCTTTCGCCCGAAGAGGTCGCGTTGTCGAAAGGCGACAAGGTGAGGATTAAGGACGGCGTATTCATGGGTGTCGAAGGCACGTTCATGCGGGTAAAAAACACCCGGGACAGACGTGTCGTTGTCAAGATCGACGGCATCACGGCGGTCGCTACCGCTTCCATTCCGTCCGCGTTGGTCGAAAAAATATGATCCTTGGCCTGTAAACCTGCAAAAGGAACTATTCCGGTTCCGATAAATTACTGACATGACACCGAATTACCTGAAGAAAATGTTGCCATTGCTGCTGGGTGCCGATCCCGCCCAAGCCACGAATGTGCAGCTCGTGTCGTTGGCAAAGGCTTTTGCCGCGGGCTATGGGTTGGTGTCGTCCGTGGCGCCTGCCGGGGAATTCGGTACGGAGGAAACCTATCGCAACAGGATCGACAGCTTGTTCTGGGCGCTGTCTGAACGCTCTGAACACGAGCCCGACACAGCGATCCGTAGCCGGATGGTTCATGCCATGTATTCGCTTGCCTGCGAAACGGTGTTTTCCGTCGATCTGCGGAAGAAAAACTGTTGCTACCGGGCTGCGGACGCACTTGTCCGGGATTTTGTGGGCGTCGTCGGTGCCCGACCGGAAAACGGTCTGTTTCAACAGACGGGCGTCTGCATGTGCGCGGCCGACCTGCTCTATCCCGCTCCGGCTGTCGATGACGAATACCTGCTGTTCCTGAAACGGCAGATGGCCGGCTGGACATTCGCCCTGGATGCTGATGGCTGCTGGCCGGGGGTGTCGTCCGAGGTCGCATTGGAACGTATCGGGGTGATGAACCGGGTTGCCTGGATGTTTCCCGACTTGGAGAACGATGCCGTGATAAGGCGGGCGACGGGGTATTACCGCAGGTGCGTACGTGTCCCTGCCGACCCCCTGAATTTCGACGAGGGGTACCTCTGTACGCTGGGGCGGATGTACGAGGTCGCATTGCAGGGCAATGCCCTCCCTGTCGATAAACCCGCAGCGCGGCGGATTGCCCGGTTCATGTACGATTACAGCCTGACGCTGCCCGTGCGCGGCGACGCATGGTATTATTGCACTTCTTATGTCATACATTGTATTGCCGAAAGTGTCGGGGCGCGCCTGGAGGCTGAAATGGAGCGGCATATCGCATAAATGAAGAAGCCTGTTGAAATTTCCATTTGATTGCTGTCGATGTAAACCCTCTTCCTTTTCCGGATATTAAAATGAATCAGTATGGCAACGCCTCTTTGCTACACAGTCATCGTTCCTTTCTTTATAGCCCTTTTCTTAGTCGGCTGGATCCACCCAAAACTGGTAAAGATCGCCTTGTTGAAAAACATTGTCGATAATCCGGATGCCCGTAAACTCCAGCGTACGCCCGTCCCGGTCTTGGGCGGCGTCGCCGTTTTCTTCGGGGTCGTGATCGCGATCGGGTGCATGAGCGCCGTCGTGGACTGCTCCGGACTGCCCGTCGTGATCATGGCCATGATGGCGATGCTCTATACCGGCACGATGGACGATATTCTGAACCTTTCCCCTTCCCTGCGGCTTTTGATCGAGATCGTCGTCGTGCTGCTGCTGGTCTTCGTCGGCGGCTATTGCATAAACGACTTCCACGGTTTGTGGGGCATCGGGCCGATCTCTTCGTGGTATGCCGTGCCCCTGACTGTTTTTGCCACTGTTGGCATTATCAATGCCATCAACCTGGTGGATGGCGTAAACGGTCTTTCTTCGGGTTATTGCATCATGGCCTGTACCATCTTCGGCATACTTTTCCATCTCGCCGGCGAAGAGGCGATGACGATCCTGGCGGTAGTTTCGGTCGGGGCCTTGATTCCCTTCTTCCTGCACAATGTTTTCGGTAAAACCTCAAAGATGTTCATCGGCGACGGCGGGACGTTGGTCATGGGCACCGTCATGTCCGTCTTCGTGATCGCCATCCTGCAATCCGGCTCGCGGGTCGCAGCCTTTGTCGACCCCAATGTCGGGCTTGTACCGTTCACGCTGGCGGTGTTGTCGGTTCCCGTGTTCGATACGCTGCGCGTGATGTCGACGCGTATGCTGAAGGGCTCGTCGCCATTCCGTCCCGACAAGACCCACCTGCACCATATGTTCATCGACATGGGTTGTTCCCATGTCGCGACGACATTGGCTATCTTGGGATTGAATACGGCGGTCGTATTATGCTGGTGGGCGTTCGAAGCGGCCGGTTTTTCAATCGCCGTTCAACTGTATGCGGTCGTCGGCATGAGCCTTCTGGCCACGTTCGGGCTGTATCATTTCATGCAATGGCATATCCGCCGCGACACGAAATTCATGGGCATTATCCGCCGGCTGGGGTACAAGACCCATATCAGCCGTACCGGAATTTTTTTCCGGCTGCAGCAGTTTGTAGATAAAGTATAAGTTCAATAATTTGAAATTCACAATACATGTTCAATCTTAGCAAATTTATAGCTGAAGATGTTATTATGCGTCCAACAAGTATGTTCGCTGCAGATATTGAAGCGAACAGAAATAGATTGGAAAAAGAAATTAAAGGCCGCAGTTTGTTGGTTATAGGTGGCGCAGGTTCCATTGGATCTTCATTTATTCACGCCATGTTGCCGTTCGGTCCTTCTAAATTAGTGGTTGTTGATCTTAATGAAAATGGATTAGCCGAACTTACACGTGATTTGCGCTCCATAGAAGGAATGTATATTCCTGATGAGTACCGGACTTACACCCTCAATTTTGCCGATCCTATCTTTGAACGGATTTTTCGGGAAGAAAAAGGTTTTGATATTGTAGCTAATTTTTCAGCTCACAAACATGTCCGTAGCGAAAAAGACCGCTATTCCGTGCAGGCTCTTATCGAGAACAACGATATAAAAGCTAAACATCTTCTTGATCTTCTGACTGAATTTCCGCCACGTCATTTTTTTTGTGTATCTACAGATAAAGCGGCAAACCCGGTGAATATTATGGGGGCCAGCAAGTGTATTATGGAGGATCTGGTTATGGCCTATTCTTCCAAGTTCAAGGTTACTGCTGCGCGTTTTGCGAATGTTGCTTTTTCTAACGGTTCTTTGCCAGCTGGTTGGCTTGACCGGATGTCGAAAAAGCAGCCGTTGGTCGCCCCTATTGATGTAAAGCGTTACTTCGTTTCTCCCGAAGAAAGTGGGCAGATATGTATGCTGGCTTGCATACTCGGCAACAGTGGGGAAATTTTCTTCCCAAAATTAGATGAAAAGCAGATGCTTACGTTTTCTGTTGTCTGTGATCGCTTTCTCTGTGCATTAGGGTTTAAAAAAAAGGAATGTGCGACTGATATGGAAGCCAAACAATTTTGTGCCACTATGCCTTTAGATAGTGATACATATCCGGTTGTTTATTTCAAGAGCGATACTACTGGCGAAAAAGCATATGAAGAATTTTATGTTTCTGATGAAAAAATTAATATGCAACGGTTTGACAGTTTAGGAGTTATCGAAGACGTTCCGTCTCGTACCCTTGCAGAGATAGATACTTTTTTCAAACAATTGGAGTCTCTTTTTGCTAGACCCGATTTCACCAAAGAGGAAATAGTTGCTGCGATCAAGGGGTTTGTACCTGATTTTAAACATGAGGAGAAAGGAAAGAATCTGGATCAAAAAATGTAATCATTATGGCATATCAAATTCCCCTGTTCAAATTAAATTTTGATGAGAAAGAGGCGCTTGCGGCCGCGGATACCATACGTTCCGGTTGGATTTCTACCGGACCTAAATGCGAAGAACTGGAACATATTTTTGTTGATATGTTTCATGTCAGCTATGCCGTTGCTATTTCCAATTGTACGGATGCGCTTCATCTTTGTTGTCTGGTATGTGGCATTGGCCCTGGCGACGAAGTCCTCTGTCCCTCGCTCACTTTTGCTGCGTCTGCGAACTGTATACGTTATGTTGGTGCCACCCCTGTTTTTTGCGACATTGTCGGCCCTGAACATATCAATATTGATCCGATAGATATTGAGCGAAAAATTACACCTAAGACCAAGGCTATTGTCGTTGTCCATATGGGTGGTTTTTCTGCCCGAATGGATGAAATCATAGCGATTGCAAAAAAATACGACCTCAAAGTAATTGAGGATGCGTGTCACGGGCCCCTTTCGGAATATCATGGTAAAAAGCTCGGAACCATTGGCGACTGTGCTGCATTTAGCTTTTTTTCTAATAAGAATATTAGTACAGGTGAGGGTGGCATGTTCATCTCCAACAACAAGGAGATGGCCGAGAAGGCTCGCTTGTTGCGGTCTCATGGTATGACGACCATGTCTTACCAACGGGCTTCTGGCCATGCTACTGCGTATGATATTGTTGAGTTGGGTTATAATTTCCGGCTGGACGATATCCGGGCATCTATCGCAATAGAACAACTCAAGAAACTTCCGTCGGATTTGGAAAAGCGCATTGCTGTTCGCAAGCGATATGTACAGAAGCTATCAGCTGTTAAAGGCTTGATTATTCCCTTTGCGGATAGTATAGAGTTGTCGTCTAATTATATCATGCCCGTTGTACTTGCAGATACTGTAGAAAAGGCACGCGATCAAGTGCGGGAGATAATCCATGCTGCTGGTATACAGACAAGCGTACATTATCCTGCTATCCACAGATTCTCGATATACAAAGATTATGGCGCTGTGTTGCCGCAGACGGAGTATGTTGCCGACCACGAAATAACCTTGCCTATGTATGCATCGCTGACCCCGGAGCAGGTGGATTTCATTGTCGAGACTGTTAATGGTGCCGTGAATGACAAATAATATTTTAGTTTTAGGAGCCGGTTCGCTTCAAGTTCCTCTCATACAGACAGTAAAGTCAAGAGGCTATCGTGCCATTGTCGTATCGCTTTATGAGGATGAGCCTGGAATGCAGATCGCAGATGAAAAAGTGATCGCTGATTTCTGTGATGAAGATATTATATTGGATTATGCGCTGAAATATGATATTTGCGGAATTCTGACGGATCAGACCGATATTCCAGTGAGAACCGTGGCGTATGTTGCGGAAAAAATGAATCTTCCCGGAATCGGTTATGAAACGGCTTGCATTTTTACCAATAAATTCTTGATGCGCGAAAAGTGTCAGGAGCTCGGAATTCCGACCATACGTTTCAGATTAGCGTACGGTATTGGAGACGCTATATTATTTTATGAAGAAATTGGCCGTGACGTAATTCTTAAGCCGATAAATAATCAAGGCAGTAAGGGTGTTTACCGAATATCATCTTTAGATGAGCTTTATGCAAAATATCATGAAGCGGAACGATATTCGAGAGGAGAGCCGATATTGGTCGAGGAGTATATTGCCGGAGAAGAAATGGTCATCGAGGCTTTGACATACAATGGGGTGACAGAAGGACTCATATGCGGAGATACTTATTATTTCAATATTCCGGATACATTTTCTGCAAAACAACGATTGTTCCCATCCTGTAAAAACAGCTCTCTTATTGACAAAGCCCTTTCACTGAATAAAACCATAGTAGAGGGCTTTGGTCTAAAGAACGGAATTACACACGGAGAATATATAATAAGTAAGGAGCAAATATACCTTATTGAGATAGCAGCCCGCGGAGGTGGGGTATATATTTCGTCTGATATCATTCCCTTAATGACAGGATTCGATACGAATTCTTTCATTGTGAGTATGGCCGTAGACGGAAAGATCAGCAGCCCTGAAATTCGAAAAATCGATAAAACTGTTTGTTACATAGCATTTTTCCTTCCTGCGGGCAGGATAATTCGGATCGATGGTCGTGAGGAAGTGTATGCAATGCCTTTTGTACGTCGGAATAATCTTGATATGTTGTATGTGGGAAAGAAAACAGGTGAGAATATCGATAAAACATCCAGATTTTTTTTTGTAGTTGAGGCGGAAAGTGATTATAAGATGAAAAGTTATATTCGCTCTATTCGTGAAAAGCTAAAAATCGAAGTTGAAACGGCTCGGGGAGTAAAAGGTATAATATGGGATTGAAGCTAATCATTATGGGCACAACTCCTTTTTCGATTATGCTTTATAAGATTATCGAGAAAGAACAGTTTGCATCTGTCCTGGCATTTACAACCGGCAGGGCATTCATGGATAAGACGGAATTGGAAGGGATTCCGATTGTTGCTTTTGAGGAACTTTCCGATAGTTTTGATATGAATCAGTGCATGATCCTGAATACTATCGGTTATAGCCAAATGAATGATATTCGTAAAAAAGTGTTTTTTCAGATAAGGGAAGAAGGATACAAATTATGCACTTTTATATCTGCAAATGTGTATACGGATAAAATCGGCGATGGAAGCATTATTATGCCCGGAGCATTTGTCGGGCCGTATGTTGAGCTCGGGGTATCCGATATAATATATGCCAATGTTTCTTTGACGCACCATATTACGATAGGTGATTTTGTTTTCATCGGTTCGGGGTGTGTCGTAGGTGGTAATGTGAAGATTGGGGATAATTGCTTCGTCGGGTTGAATTCAACGATTAAAAATAAGGCAAAAATCCCGTCGTATACCCTAATAGGATCTGGAACAAATATTTTATCGTCCATTACAGAGGGGAAGGGAGCCGTGTATGTCGGAAATCCTGCACGTTGTCTTGCTGATAAACGGTCGGTTGACGTGAAGATATAATTCGGATATGGAAAAAATTAAAAACAGAATAATAACTCCAACTACATCTTTGATCGAGTCGATGAAAAAGATGGATAGTGTGGGGGTGAAAGTATTGTTTGTTTTCCGAGATGACACGTTTCTGGGGCTGCTTACTATCGGCGATATACAACGAGCTATTATCAGGAATGTGGATCTTGGCGAGGCGGTGGAAAGTGTTCTCGACCATGCTAAAATATATGCATCCGTTAAGGATTCGAAAGATGACATTAAGTCCAAGATGGCACAACTGCGTGCCGAATGTATGCCAATACTCGATGAACAAGGCCGGTTGACGGATGTTATTTTTTGGAGAGATCTCTTTGTAAAGAATCAGTCTCCACGCAGCGAGACTATTCATTTGCCTGTGGTAATTATGGCCGGAGGTAAAGGGACGCGTCTGCAGCCTCTTACGAATGTATTTCCTAAGCCTCTTATTCCCATAGGAGAACGTACTATATTAGAGGAAATTATGGATCAATTCGAAACCATTGGTTGTAACGAATTTTACATGAGCGTCAATTACAAATGCGATATCATGAAATTCTATCTTGAGCAACTCGAACATAAGTATTCTGTTACTTTTTTTAAAGAGGATCAGCCGCTGGGTACTATAGGTAGCGTGTCTCTGTTAAAAGGGAAAATAAACACGCCATTTTTTGTTTCAAACTGCGATATTCTCATTGATCAGGATTATCGTGACGTTTATGATTATCATTGTAAAAATCGTAATGATATTACGATAGTTACCGCTGTGAAAAGCTTTAAAATTCCTTATGGGGTTATTGAGACTGGGGAGAATGGCCTTATGACGACACTGACCGAAAAACCCGAAACTACCTATATGATCAATACCGGTGTCTATATTCTTCAACCCGAGCTGATTGACGAAATTCCGGAGAATGAATTTTACCATATTACCAATCTTATGGAAAAGATACAGGCCAGGGGTGGTCGTATCGGATGTTTTCCGGTAAGTGAGAAATCATGGACCGATATAGGCGAGTGGCGGGAATACTTGAAGTTGATCGATAGATGCTGAGGGTACTCACTGCATATCAAAATAGAATCCGGGACATGGCCGTTTATCTGACGGCTTCATTTATTCCCATGCTCCTGAGTCTTTTGATCAATCCGTTGGTGGCGAAAAACATGTCGCCAAACGATTATGCCATAGTCGGATACTATAAGTCATTTTCAACACTTTTGCTCCCGTTTATCCAATTCTATGTTCTTCATTATTACACAAAATCGTACTATGAACTGCAAGAAGAGCAACGGCGTGTACTTAAGGCAACTATTTTTAAGTTTCTCATTTATGGGTCAGGCGCAATATCTGTAATTTGTCTTTTCGGTCTTATCGGCTATACAGTATGCTTCAATGATAATACATTAATACCGCTTGCGCCATACATTTATTTAAGTATATTTTCTCTGCCTTTGACAGGTGTTTATCAACTCACTCTACTTGAGTTGAAGATGTCGAGACAAAGTGGTGTTTTTTTTTGCTATTCGATAGCATATTCTCTGCTGACTTTTTTTCTTACATGGTTGCTCATCGTAAAACTACAGCAGGGAGCTTTCGGCAGTATGATGAGCATATTTGCAGCCAATGCCGTCATCTTTATTTACTGCTGTTACAACTATAGGGATTTATTCCGTATCCCATTCAATTATGCATATCTTAAAATAATTCTATTTTTCTGTGCCCCATTAACTCTTGCGGCCATGTTGAGTTTTTTTTCGGGCGGTTATGAAAGGGTGTATTTGGAACGGTTGGGTAATATTGATGAACTTGGTTACTATATCGTAGGTGCAACAATGGCCGGCTATATACAAGTCTTTTCCAATGCTTTGGGAAGTACATTTCAACCCGATATTTTTAAAGCGATAGTAAATAGGGACAGGAGGCAGTATCTTAAGTATTGTGCTGTAATGTTAGGGGCTACTATTTTCATCGTGGCGGGAGTGGTGGCCTTTGCCCCTTTTATAATGGATATACTTACTGCTGGAAGATATGTGTATTCAGCAAAGTATATGCAGCTTATTGCTCTCTCATGTGTTAGCAGTTCGATTTATTATATGGTTTCGCAATTTACGATAGCTATCGGTCTTCCCAAAATTACTTTTTATAATAAAATACTGGGTAGCATTTTAAGTATATTGATGTATAAAATACTTATTGACAAATGGCATTTTTATGGTGCCGCCATAGGGGTTATCGTGTCATTCATAATATTTGCTTTGGGTAACATCGCTTTGTTGTATACATTCAAGAAGAAACTCATTAAGTTATGGAACCGGAGTTGAGGATATTTCAGATTCATGATAAATGTACGGGCTGCGGAGCATGTGTGATGGCGTGTCAGCACGATTGTCTGGATCTGCAATCGGATAATGAGGGCTTCCTTTATCCCCAGATGGCACATGCTGATAAGTGTGTGCAATGCCGGTTGTGTGAGAATGTTTGCCATGTTCTTAAAAATAGATATATGCCGAGACCTCAGTGGTGGGAAAAATCGGCTGTTTTTATGTTTTGGCACAAGGATGCATGCATTCTTGAGAACAGTACTTCTGGCGGTGCATTTACTTTATTCGCAAATTATATACAGGCTATGGAAGGCGTGGTTTTCGCTAGTAAATATAATAGGCAAAAAGCTCGTCTGGAGTTTGACTGCACCGATAGACATCAATTGTCCATGTTCCGAGGGTCAAGATATTTTGAATCGAATACGAATAACATTTTCCCGGAAGTAAAAAAACAGTTGAATGCGGGACGCCATGTGTTGTTTTGCGGTACTCCCTGCCATGTGAGTAGTTTGAAGAGCTACTTAATGGGGCGGGAATATAATAATCTTATCACGATGGATTTTATCTGTCATGGCGTGCCCAGCAATAAATACTTTTCAGAATACTTGTCCGGAATAAGAGGTTTCGAAAAGATTGATAATGTGAATTTTCGAAAAAAGGACTTTAGCAGAAATATCGGTTGGAATGATTTGAATCTTTATCTTGTGCGAGATGGACGGATAAAATATATGCCGGCTCCATCATCGTCTTTTTATCAGGGATTTTTGGAAAACATTTTATTGCGAAAATCATGTTATCAATGCAATATAATCAATAATACGGCAGCTGATATTACCATAGGGGACTTTTGGGGTATAAAATATTATAAACCTGAGTTGAACAATAATAGAGGTATTTCGTTGATTATTCTTCATTCTGACAAGGTAAAAGAGTTGTTTAGATCTTTAAAGGATAAAGGTCATACGGAACCATTACCCTATTCGGCCATAGAATATGCATTTAGACCCCGTCAATATCCTGTTACGCCGCGCGAAGAGGCCATGACCCGGATTAGACGGAAAGGACTTAATAAATTTTTATCGCGTAAGTATCTGTTCTCGAAAATGAAATATAATATAGGGTCGTCGTTCCCCATTCTTCTAAAAATATATAAATGGATAAAAAAATAGGGATTCTCACATTTCATGCGGCAGATAACTATGGAGCTGTCCTTCAGGCTTATGCGTTGCAACATTATTTGGAAAACAAGGGTGCCCATGTAGAGATAATAGATTTTGTTACGCCTCAGGTGGAAAAAGCAAATAATATATTTTTTGTATCCAAACGCGGGGTGTTGTCAAAATGGATTGTTAAAGGGTTGATACTCTTGCATTACCGGAAGCTGAAGAGACGAAAAGACGGGTTTGACCATTTTCGGCAAACCTATTTGCATTTGTCGCGCAGGTTCACAAGTGTGGAGGATATTAAGACAAATGGATTGGGGAGGCATGTATATATTACGGGCAGCGATCAGGTATTTAATCCGTTAATCAAAAATGCAGAAATCTATTATCTGGGATTCGAAACGGCAAAGGTGACTAAGGTTGCCTACGCTCCAAGTTTTGGTATTAAGGATTTTACTTTAGTGGATGAAAAGATCCGAAATTATATAAAAGAGTTTGACTATCTGAGTTGTAGAGAAAAAGATGGCGCTGAGTTTCTTGCTGCTGTTTGCGGACGACCGGTACCTGTAGTGGCCGATCCGGTTTTTCTTGTGGATGTTATGTGGTGGAAGAATATACTTCCGGCGCAAAAACTGAAAAACTATGTCTTCGTCTATGACTTGAATGGAGGAAAATCGCTTATTCGTCTTGCCAATAAAGTGAAACAGGCCACCGGATTACCTGTCATTTGTCTTACAGCCCGCAAATATACTAAAGGAAGGTATAACGTGGATAAACTGTGTTATGATTCTTCACCTTGTGAGTTTTTAAGCTATATAAGTGGTGCTGATTATGTCGTAACGGATTCTTTTCACGGGCTGGCTTTTTCGCTTCTTTTCAAGACCAAAGTGATCTCTTATGTGGCATTGCCTATGTCGGCGTCCCGGATCTATTCGATTATGGATTGTTTGGATTTGACAAGGCAGATTGTTGAGGATGTGGATAAATTTAAAATGGACACGATTACCTTCCCTGAATACGGCAGTAAACTCGACAAATTGATTGCCGACTCAAAATGTTTCTTGGATAGAATTTAGCGCCTTTACATGGATAATTTACTCAATACGCCGGTGCTGATAATCGCATTTAACAGGCCGGAAATCATACGGAAGACCTTTGCCTATGTCAGGGCAGCCAGACCCTCCAAATTGTATATTGCCGTTGATGGCCCCCGGACAGAAAAGGATGGTGAAGAGCTATTGGTTCAAAGCGTCAAAAACGAATTCGCAAATATAGATTGGGACTGCGAGGTTTATCACCGTTATAATGATTCGAATAAAGGGGCTGAAGTTACGGTTTCGTCTGCGGTAAGTTGGGTTCTTGAGCATGAAGAATGTGTAATTGTTCTTGAGGACGATGTTGTGGCTCCGCTTGCTTTTTTGAAGTTTGCCGAAGAGATGCTTCTCCGTTATGCAAAGAATCAGAATGTATACATGATTAGCGGAGGCAATTTTACGCCTATGCAACAATCAGAAATGAGTGATTATTTTTTTGCGCAGTCAGGACATACTAGTTGCGGATGGGCTACATGGAGAAGAGCATGGGATAAATTCAGTCTTGATGCGGATATGAATATAACTAGAGAAGAATTAAGCCCTTTATTCTTAACTGAACGGGAAATTTGTTATAAATATAAGTATTACCGGAAATTTGCAAAAAATAAAATAGGTACTAATACTTGGGATGTTTGTTGGGCTTTCGTGAGAGTAAAGAACCGTGGATTATCCGTGATACCACGGGTAAATCTCACTTCGAATATAGGCGTATTTGGTCTCCATTATAAAGGAAGAACTGAACACCATTTCCTAGAGTACGATGATAGTTTTAAAGTGAATTGTCACCCTGCGGGAATCGAACGAAATAAAGAATATGATAAATATCATTTCAATAAATTTGTCTACGTGCCGTTTTGGAAACGAGTGATCAGGAAGCTCAAATCAATTGTGAAATGATTATCTATCTGGCATGAAAGAGAAGAAATTAAAAGTTGTCTGGCTCTGTCATTTTGTAAATGATGAACTGAATGATTATTTCGGGATTCAGCTCGATGAACTGTCAAGATGGATGGATGCTTTTTTCTCTATTGTCCGTGGTGACAGCCGTTTGGATATTCATGTCGTGGCGCCCAACTATTGGACAAATGAAGATACTGAAGTTCGGCTTCGGGGGATTACATATCATTTGTACAAATATCATTTTGTGAATATCCGGAAATTAATATCGTTTGAATTAGTCTTTTCAAAGGAGCGGGCTGTGCAAAAGAAAATTCATCATATTATCCAAGAAATAGCGCCCGATGTGATCCATCTCTTCGGCTCTGAGAATATTGGTTATTCGTGTGGGATTGTCCCTTATGCAAAAAATAAGAATGTCGTAATTTCGTTGCAGGGATTTGTCAATAGGACTCAGGACAAGGTTTGTTTCCCGAGAAATATCATTTTAAATTATCGTAAACGGCTGGAACGGAAAATCAACACCGCATTTACGGTGTTCTCACTGTCTGCTATCGCAATCCAGAGTGGTGAATATAAAAAAGAATGTCCGAACATAAAAAAAGTATTTGAACTTGCCTTCCCGACTACTATTCCGCAATACAACCCGGATATAAAAAAACAGTACGACATTGTATTCTGGGGCAGGGTGTGCGTCGATAAGGGTGTTATAGACCTGCTTCAAGCCATAGCACTGCTTAGAAAAGAGATGAAAGACATCCGCGCACTGATAATAGGCAAGGTCGAGAATGCTGCTGTTGCTCAAATCAACAGTTGCATGAGGAGTTTGAATTTGCAGGATTCAGTACACTTTGCAGGATTCCAGAGAAATTTAAAAGAAATGTATGAATTGGCGCAACAAGGTCGTATATACGTTTTGCCTACGCATTTCGATGGACTTCCGGGAAGTGTGAGGGAAGCAATGTTTTTGAAAATCCCTGTGATTACGACCCCGGTAGGGGCATTACCGTCCTTAAATATAGAAAAGCAATGTATCGTCCTTTCAGAGGTAGGTAATCCGGAGAAGTTAGGTGGGAATATTAGGCGATTATTAACAGATGTAAAATTATATCAAGAACTTCAGGAGAATGCGTATGATAAAGCAAATAAGGTCTTTTCTAATAATGATATTCTGAATCAACTGCTATTTATGTATTCCCAGCTTACATAAGACGTCTTTATATGCAAAAGAAAGTGTGTTTTGCCCTGAAGCTGTTTATGGTTTGGGCCGTTTTCAATGTGATGTTCTATGCTGTACAAGGCGATTTCTGGGGCTATGGTCAGCTTTTTATTCGGGTTAGTCTGGAATTAATTATTTTTACGCTGTTAATTTTTAATTATCAATATTTTACCCGTGATTTATTGTCGAGAATGATAATGATATGGATAGTGTAGTCTTCTGTTGTTACTGCCTATCATTCCGATTATGTTGCGAAAGACCTCTCTGAGAGTTTGTGGTGGCCATTGATGTATATACTTTTCTTTTTGGTTGGACGCTATCCCAAACTTCTCAAAACATTCATTCACAAATATGTTCCGGTGCTCATTGTGCTCTCCTTCGTTATGTTTTTCTTTACGAGCCGGACAAAGGATGGTGAACTTACAGCAACAAACTTTATTTTCTACATCTCCTTGCTGATGTCGTTTTTGTTTTTTTATAAAGGCAAGAAGATGCTTATCCTTTTTGCATTGTGTGCGTTTGTTTCGATGCTTTCTTTTAAAAGATCTGCATTTCTTATATTGCTTTGTATGGGGGTATTGTTTGTATACTATAATTATATTAAAACTAAAAATAGTAATGGTATTCTCAAAGCAATAGCGGGCGTTTTGGTCGCACTGGCCTTTATTGGGGCTTTTACTTATCTCGACCGTAGTAATGGTGGTTTTTTTTCTGAGAGAATAAAAAGTGTATCCGACGATGAAGGAAGCGGTCGTGTCGGCATTTATGAGATCGTGATGTGGAACTATTCGAAATTAGATAGTTCGGAAAAATTATTCGGTATCGGCTTTAATGGGGTTATGGATCGGCAATGGGTCGCTTTCTCTGCCGAAAATGTTGTTTCTGCACATAATGACTTTTTGGAGATGTTATGTGATTTTGGGATTATCGGATCGGTCTTGTACCTTATAATTATAATTTGTATGCTCCGGAATGTCGTAAGAAGTCGACATATAAGTAAGTCATTCTTTAGGGCAAATGTCGCCTGTACACTCATCTTTTTTGTGATGAGTGCTGTGAGCCAACTATTCTTGTATCCTACGTACTTCGCTTATATTGTTGCTATATGGGCTATTACTCAATCGATACTGTCATATGAAAGAAAAATTAAAGATATCGGTAGTTACAGTATGCTATAACATGGAAGGGACGATAGAGGAAACGATATTATCCGTTCTGAATCAGAATTATCCGAATCTGGAGTATATCATTATTGACGGTAATTCTACTGATGATACTATGCTTATAGTAAACAAATATAAAGACAAGATATCCACGATTGTTTCTGAACCGGACAACGGCATGTACGACGCTATTCATAAAGGTTTTTCTATGGCGACAGGCGATATTCTGGCTTGGATTAATGCGGATGACTCTTATATGCCATGGACTTTTAAATATGTAAACGAGGTATTTACGACTTACCCCGATGTGGACTGGATTGGTGGGCTTCCGGCTTTTATGGATGAGGGTCGAATTCTGACTGATATATTCTCTTATCCTGGAGCGAAAGACCAAAAGGATATTGTGAACGGGCGCTTCCAAAGTAAAATATTCGGCTGTTTGCAACAGGAAGGAATGTTTTGGCGCAAGTCTCTCTATGAAACGTCAGGAGGTTTGAATGTTAATTATCGGTATGCCGGCGATTTTGATCTGTGGATAAAATTTGCTAAAAAAGCGAAGTTGGTATCTGTACAAATCCCTTTGGCTGCTTTTATGAGGAGGCATGATAGCTTGTCGATAGGTAGCAATGATAAATATGAAGCTGAAATAATGCAAATTACGGCTGGGCTTAAGGTCTATCCGACCTTTTTGTATAAACTGTTTATGAAAAACAAAAAGTGCACGCACTTGGCCAGATTGCTTACTTACAGGAAATCGCCGATTCTGCTTTATTCATTGTCCGAAAAACGATTTATTTATAAAGAAACCCGGAGAAGTGTTTCCTATCATACCCTAAAAGGATTAATGTTGTATCAGCATGGCTGATTCATGCTCTTTTTTGTAGACCTTCTTTCGCAACCCAATGTGCCTGATGTGTCTGTGACAAGCATCTTTTTTATGGAAACGTATTTTAATATTCGGTATGAGTTCAACCGTGAATTCATACATTCATTTATCGCAGAACAATTGCAAAGAAATGTTGTCGGATATATTTGTGTTGCCGATGGAAACATTCTTCAAATGGTATATACACATTCCGATTATCGTCAAGTGGTGGACGGCGCCTTGTTTTCTATCTGTGATAGTAGTTATGTGCCTGTATATTTGAAATGGTTGTATGGAATTAACAGGGATCAATATTGTGGCAGTGAGATTTTTATGGATATAATCCGAAGTAAAAAGTACCGTATGATTTTTATGGGGACATCACAGCGCATATTAGATGGTTTAAAGAATAATTTAATGAAGATCGACCCGCGAATTCAAGATATGACTTTCCTCGAACTTCCGTTTTGCCATGTAGGAGATTTCGATTATAAGCAGATTGCTGATGTGATAAACAAGGATAAGGCTGAAATTATTTGGGTAGCATTGGGCGCTCCGAAACAGGAATATTTTATGAGCAACTTAAAGCCATATTTGACGGGAGGGATTATGATTGCCGTGGGTGCTGCTTTTAAATTTTTCAGTGGAATCGATTCCCGAAGAGCTCCCTTGTGGATGATTAAAATGCATTTGGAATTTGTATATCGGATATTTAGCGAACCGAAGAAGCAATTGAAGAGATGTATGTGGATTATATATACGCTGCCGGGTTTATTATATCAGGAATGGAAAAAGAAATCTATATAATTTTAATTCTACCAAAATGAAAATAGCATTAATCACAGGTATCACAGGACAGGACGGGTCGTTTCTGGCGGAATTTCTGCTTGAAAAGGGGTATGAAGTTCATGGCATTATCCGCCGTTCGTCGTCGTTTAACACGGGTCGTATCGAACATCTTTATCTGGATGAATGGGTTCGCGATATGAAACAAAAGCGTCTTGTCAATCTGCATTACGGGGACATGACGGACTCTTCGTCACTGGTACGGATCATTCAGGCGGTACAACCGGACGAGATTTATAATCTGGCGGCGCAGTCGCATGTCAAGGTGTCGTTTGACGTACCGGAATATACGGCTGATGCCGATGCAGTAGGAACACTCCGTTTGCTGGAAGCGGTACGGATCTTAGGGCTCGAAGCCAAATGTCGCATCTACCAAGCATCGACTTCCGAATTGTTCGGCAAAGTACAGGAGATTCCTCAGAAAGAAACCACGCCATTCTACCCCCGCTCTCCATATGGCGTTGCGAAACAATATGGGTTCTGGATCACCAAGAACTACCGAGAATCATACGGTATGTTCGCCGTGAACGGCATTCTGTTCAACCACGAATCGGAGCGCCGTGGCGAAACGTTCGTGACGCGCAAAATATCGCTGGCCGCAGCCCGCATCGCACAGGGTTTTCAGGACAAGCTATATCTGGGGAACCTCAATTCGCTGCGGGACTGGGGATATGCCAAAGATTATGTGGAGTGTATGTGGCTGATTCTTCAGCACGACACGCCGGAGGATTTCGTGATTGCGACAGGTGAATATCACTCGGTTCGGGAATTCACGACCTTGGCATTCCGGGAGGTGGGGATCGAACTCCGCTGGGACGGTACAGGTGTGGACGAGAAAGGTATCGATACGAAGAGCGGAAAAGTGTTCGTCGAGGTCGATCCGAAATATTTCCGTCCGTCCGAAGTGGAAGAGTTGTTGGGAGATCCAACTAAGGCGAAGACATTGCTGGGCTGGAATCCTCGCAAAACCTCGTTCCCGGAGTTGGTGAAAATCATGGTACAACACGATATGAAATTCGTGAAAAAACTTTATCTTCGATCCAAACTCGAAGCTTAAAATGGAAAAATCCGCAAAAATATATATCGCAGGACACCGGGGCCTGGTCGGGTCGGCGATCTGGAATAATCTGCTTTCGAAAGGTTATACCAACCTGATCGGACGGCCGCACGGAGAGTTGGACTTGCTGGATAGTGTCGCTGTAAAACGGTTTTTTGACGACGAACAGCCCGAGTATGTGATTCTTGCGGCGGCGCATGTGGGCGGCATTATGGCCAACAACACCTACCGCGCCGATTTCATTTATGAAAATCTGCAGATACAGCAGAATATCATCGGCGAAGCGTTCCGCCACAATGTAAAGAAGCTGCTGGTGCTCGGTTCTACCTGCATCTATCCGCGTGACTGTCCGCAGCCTATCAAAGAGGAGTACCTGCTGACGGGCGAACTGGAGTATACCAACGAACCCTATGCTCTTTCCAAGATTGTCGGGCTGAAAATGTGCGAGAGTTTCAACCTCCAGTACGGGACGAACTACATCGCCGTTATGCCCACGAACCTTTACGGGCCCAACGATAATTTCCATTTGGAGAATTCGCATGTCATGCCGGCCATGATCCGCAAGATATTCCTTTCCCATTGCATGCATGAAGGCAACTGGGATGCGCTGCGTGCAGATATGAATCTTCGGCCGGTAGAGGGTGTGAACGGGACGGTCGGGCAGGCGCAGCTTGTCGCTCTACTGGCCAAATACGGCATTTCTGCCGATGCCGTAACACTATGGGGTACAGGTAAACCTCTGCGCGAATTTCTTTGGTCGGAGGAGATGGCCGACGCAAGTGTCTTCATTATGGAGAACGTCGATTTCAAGGATGTCCGCAATTCTGGCAGGGAAGTGCGCAACTGCCATATCAATATCGGTACGGGCAAGGAGATTTCCATCGGAGACTTAGCCCGTTTGATCGCAAAGACGATCGGTTATAAAGGCGCATTGCATTTCGACGCATCGAAGCCGGACGGCACTCCCCGCAAACTGTGCGACGTAACGAAACTCCACATGCTGGGTTGGCAGCATAAAATCGGGATCGAAGAGGGCGTACGGAAATTGTACGACTGGTATCTTTCGGGCATAAATGCTTAGCTATTATGAAAGGCATAATCTTGGCGGGAGGCAGCGGTACACGGTTGTACCCGATCACGAAGGGGGTCAGCAAGCAGCTGTTGCCTGTTTACGACAAGCCGATGGTCTACTACCCCTTATCGGCCTTGCTGCTGGCTGGCATCCGCGACATCCTCTTGATCTCTACGCCAGAGGATTTGGGCGGTTTCCGTCGTTTGCTGGGCAACGGCTCCGACTACGGGGTTCGTATCAGCTATGCCGAGCAGCCGTCCCCGGACGGTCTTGCCCAGGCTTTCCTGATCGGCGCGGATTTCATCGGCAATGACTCCGTGTGTCTGGTTCTGGGGGACAACATCTTCCACGGCTCGGGCTTCACGGGCCTTCTTCGCGAGGCAGTCCGCACGGCCGAGGAGGATGGCAAGGCCACGGTCTTCGGCTACCGGGTCGACGACCCCCAGCGTTACGGCGTGGCGGAGTTCGATGCGGCGGGCAACTGCCTGTCGATCGAGGAGAAACCGGAACACCCGAAATCGAACTACGCGGTCGTGGGCCTGTACTTCTACCCGAACAAGGTCGTGGATGTGGCCAAGGGTATCCGGCCCTCGGCGCGCGGGGAGCTTGAGATCACGAGCGTGAACCAGTCGTTCCTGCAAAGCGGCGAGCTGAAGGTGCAGACGCTTCAGCGCGGCTTCGCGTGGCTGGACACGGGCACGCACGACTCGC
>ENA-ORPH01001539-ORPH01001539.1-human-gut-metagenome-genome-assembly--contig:-NODE-1539-length-21958-cov-8.975300_pt1 | contig 21958 bp, 19 predicted proteins | sample MGYA00242142_ERZ509074 | MGnify/ENA primary metagenome ERZ509074 (study PRJEB26280, sample SAMEA2338724) | human gut metagenome | biome: human gut; feature: human-associated habitat; material: faeces...
TTCTCATCCTCACTGCTTATGGAACCACAAACAGCGGTATTATTGTACCATAAGAAAAGATGCGGTGCAAGACTTATTTTAACATTTTTTGCGATAATCAGATAATTAAATGAAGTGATTCTTCTTCACCATGTTCACAAATTCCCCATTGTTGCGTGTATGAGCAAACATATCCAGAATTCGGTCGGTTGCCTCATCGGGCTTCAGTCCATTCAGCGCCTTACGCATGATATTGATGGCTTCCAGTTCTTCCGGAGTTAACAGCAGGTCTTCTCTTCTGGTGCCGGACTTTGCAAGGTCGATAGCCGGGAAAATGCGCTTCTCGGACAGTTTTCTGTCCAGAACCATTTCCATGTTACCGGTTCCCTTGAATTCCTCGTATACCACATCATCCATCTTACTTCCGGTCTCTACCAGTGCGGTCGCCAGAATCGTCAGGCTTCCGCCCTCACGCATATTACGGGCTGCACCGAAGAATCTCTTGGGCATATGGAGTGCGGCAGGATCCAGACCACCGGACAGAGTACGTCCACTGGGGGGAACCACCAGGTTATACGCTCTGGTCAGACGGGTGATACTGTCAAGCAGGATCACGACATCCTTTTTATGTTCTACAAGGCGCTTTGCGCGCTCGATCACCATCTCGGATACTCTCTTATGATGCTCGGGAAGTTCATCGAAAGTAGAGTAAATGACTTCTACATTATCTCCGTGGATTGCTTCCTTAATATCGGTAACTTCCTCAGGTCGTTCATCGATCAGCAGGATCAGCATATGCATCTTGGGATTGCCACTTAAAATGGACTTTGCCACCTCTTTTAACAGGGTGGTCTTGCCTGCCTTGGGCGGGGATACGATCATACCACGCTGTCCCTTGCCGACAGGACTCACCAGATCCATAACTCTCATGGCTACACTGCAGCCGGGAGTCTCCATTTTGATCCGCTCATCGGGGAAGATCGGAGTCATATCTTCAAATGCCATTCTCTTGGCAGACTCTTCTACGGTATAGCCGTTAATGCTCTTAACAAACAGCAGCGCACTGAACTTCTCCTGCTGCGTCTTGATCCGCTTGTTACCCTTCAGAATATCGCCGGTCTTCAGTCCAAAACGGCGGATCTGACTGGGTGCCACATAGACATCATTCTCACCGGGCATGTAATTCTCGCAGCGGATAAATCCGTAACCGTCCGGCATTACCTCCAGGATACCGCTGGCTTCAATACCGCTGTCTAATTCCTTGGGATACTGGCTCTCGTCATAAGCCACATTGTTCGGGTTAAAGGACCGTTCCTTGGTATAAGCTTCGCTTCTCGCTCCAACATTCTCTGCTGCACCGTTCTCCTGCGGCTTTTGTCTGTAGGGGCGATCCTGTCTTACAGGACGCTCTGTTCTCTCCGGCTCTCCGCTTGTTGCTGCTGTCTGTCTGGCTGCCGCTACCTTCGCTTCTTCCTCTTTTTTCAAGCGCTCATCTTCTGCCAGCATGGCTTCTACCAGCTCCGCCTTTTTCATTGTGGAAGTACCCTTCAGACCACGCACTTTTGCCAGTTCCTTCAACTGCACTAATGCAAGTGATTCATATTTTTCCCTCATATGCTCCTCCTGTATTCATTATATACTCTGCAAACTGTTCACTTAGGGGAATACTCCTGATCTATCCTGATGTGTCAATGAAATAAAATAGATATTAAAACTACATCTGCGCTTATTATAATATATATTTTTTAAAATAGGAAGTCCCAAAATTATTTTTTTACAAATCCTTGCGAAGTACCGGATTCTATTATATCATAGTTCATAACGTAATACATCTGATGCCAGGCTCAAAGGGTCTAAGCCCACATGAGCTTTCTCATAAGTGGGTAAAAGACCTTAGGACCCTGGCATCAAATAATCCAAGAAAGAGGTATTGTCATGACAACCAACGAAAAAGCGTTACTGATGCACGAAAAATGGAACGGTAAACTTGAAACCGTATCCAAGACTCCGGTAAAGACCCGTGAGGATCTGGCAATTGCATATACTCCCGGTGTTGCGGAGCCCTGCAAGGTAATTGCCCAGGATAAGGAAGCTGCTTATAAGTACACCATGAAAGCCAATACCGTGGCTGTTGTCTCCGACGGAAGTGCCGTTTTGGGACTCGGCAACATCGGACCTTACGCAGCAATGCCCGTTATGGAAGGCAAGGCAGTCCTCTTCAAGGAATTCGGCAATGTGAACGCCGTTCCCATCTGCTTAGATACGCAGGATACTGAAGAGATCATCAAGACAGTGACCTATCTGGCTCCCGGATTTGGCGGCATCAATTTGGAAGACATCAGCGCCCCCCGCTGCTTCGAAATTGAGGAACGTCTGAAGGAGATTTTGGACATTCCTGTATTCCATGATGACCAGCACGGTACCGCCATCGTCGTACTCGCCGGTGTCATTAATGCCCTGAAGGTAGTCGGTAAGAAAAAGGAAGACTGCCGCGTAGTGGTAAACGGTGCCGGAAGCGCCGGTGTGGCGATCACCAGGCTGCTTCTGACCTATGGTTTCCCCAATATCATCATGTGTGATAAAGTAGGTATCGTTTCTAAAGATACCGAGGGCTTGAACTGGATGCAGAAAAAAATGACCGAGGTTACCAACTTAAATAACGAAACCGGTTCTCTTGCCGATGCTCTGAAGGGTGCTGACATCTTCATCGGTGTCTCCGCTCCTAACATCGTCACTCCCGAAATGGTAGCTTCCATGAACCATGATTCCATCCTGTTCGCCATGGCAAATCCTGTTCCCGAGATCATGCCGGATGTGGCAAAGGCAGCCGGTGCCCGTGTCGTTGGAACCGGACGCAGTGATTTTCCCAATCAGGTGAACAACGTGGTAGCATTCCCCGGTATCTTCAAGGGTGCCCTGGAAGGACGCGCTACCCAGATCACTGAAGAGATGAAGTTAGCCGCTGCCGAAGCCATCGCCGGGCTGGTACCTGCAGACAAGCTCTCCGATGATAATATCATGCCGGAAGCCTTCGATCCCCAGGTAGCAGAAGTCGTAGCCAATGCCGTGAAGAGTCATATCCGCTAATGTATCCGGATAACATAAAAAGAGAATGGCACGGCAAGCCCTACTACTCTCTGGATTCCTATTGTAAAAATACATTTCACCATAAATGCTATAAAATAGCCCTGAATGCCCGGATGTCCTGTCCCAATCGGGACGGCACCCTTGGCACTCGGGGTTGTATCTTTTGTAGCAGAGGCGGTAGCGGCGATTTTGCTGTGGACATGGCAGGCAAGTCAATGCCAGAACAGCTCACGGAAGGTATGGCTAAGTTCGGCAGCAAAGCAACCGGGCAGGATCTGATTGCCTATTTTCAGGCATATACAAACACCTATGCCCCTCTCCCCTATCTGGAAGAGGTGTATCGTTCTGCCCTGGACCATCCGGATGTGTGTGGGATCTCCATTGCCACGAGACCGGACTGTCTGGGCATAGAAGTACTGGACCTGCTGGCGAAGCTGCGTGACGAATATCCGGACAAGTTTCTCTGGATCGAATTGGGGCTTCAGACCATCCACGAAGATACCGCCCGCTATATCCGCAGAGGTTATCCGCTGTCCTGTTTTGAACAAGCATGTGCAGATCTTAAGGCTTTGCAGATTCCATTTATCGTCCACACGATCCTGGGACTCCCGGGGGAAACGAATATTCAGCTGCTTCAGACAATGGATTATCTGAACCGGATCCAGCCTTTCGGCATCAAATTGCAGCTCTTGCATGTGCTGAAAGACACCGATCTGGCGGACGATTACCTGGCAGGGAAGTTCGAGGTTCTGACCTTCGATGCCTATATCGATCTGGTCATCTCCTGTCTCGCCCATCTGTCCCCCGACATCGTGATCCACCGGGTCACCGGTGACGGACCGAAAAATCTGTTGATCGCTCCCACCTGGAGTATGGACAAGCGCGGTGTTCTCAACGAATTGCACCATCGCATGAAAAAACAGGGCATCCGTCAGGGTGACCTGTTTCCAAAAGACAACTATTCATAACTATAAGAAAGGCTGTACTCACATTATGTTACAAGATCCGCTTACTCTATACAAACTCATCGTTCTCTATATGCTGAACCGCGTTACCTTTCCCCTCACTACCGCACAGGTAAGCGACTTTATCCTCGGAAAAGAATACACGAATTTTCTGACCTTGCAGCAGGTCATCAATGAGCTGACAGATGCCGGCATGATCGCCACCCAGTCGATCCGCAACCGGACACATCTGTCCATCACTGACGAAGGAAAAGAAACGCTGAATTTCTTCGAGAACCGCATCGGTGATACCATCAAACAAGAGATTGATACCTATTTTCAGGAAAATGAGTTTACACTGCGCAACGAAGTATCCGTCCTCGGAGATTACTACAAATCCACTTCCGGTGAGTACGAAGCTCACCTGGTGGCAAAAGACAGAGGCATCAGTCTGGTAGATATCACTCTGTCCGTCCCCGTGGAAGAGACTGCCGTTGCCATCTGCGATAACTGGCAGCGGAAAAACCAGGAAATATACAAATATCTGATCACGGAATTATTCTAGTTCCGTGAATTATTCTGATTTTGCCGCTTCTTTTTTGATTCTCGCCATATGTTCACGGATCTTCACTTCATATCCGTTGCCCGAAGGCTGATAGAACTCCCTGCCGCTTAACTCATAAGGCAGATACTGTTGTTCCACATAGTCATTCGGGTAATCATGGGCATATTTATATCCTATACCATGTCCCAATTTTGTTGCTCCTTTATAATGTGCATCCTGCAGATGTGTGGGAATCGGCAGATCTCCGCTGGCCTGCACTTCCTGCATCGCCCGGGATACCGCTTCATAGCTGCGGTTGCTCTTGGGTGCCGTAGCAATGTAAGTGACTGCCTGTGCTAAAATAATCTGTGCCTCCGGCATACCGACCCGTTCCACCGCCAGAGAAGCGTTCACTGCCACTACCAGTGCCTGCGGATCCGCATTGCCTACATCCTCCGATGCACAGATCATGATACGTCTCGCGATAAAAGTAACGCTCTCTCCCGCATTTAACATTCTTGCCAGATAATATACTGCGGCATCCGGGTCAGAACCACGCATGCTTTTGATAAAAGCAGAGATCGTGTCGTAATGGTTGTCACCGTTTTTATCATATTTTGCCGCTCTCTTCTGAATACACTGCTGTGCCACATCGAGCGTAATGTGGATCTTACCATCCGGGCCGGGCTCTGTGGTCATGATACCCAGTTCGATGGCATTGAGGGCATGTCTGGCATCTCCGCCGGAGATATCCGCCAGAAACTCCAATGCATCATCATCGATCGTACCGTTGTAAGCTCCCATACCGCGATCCGTATCGTAAACCGCCTTCTTCAGAAGCTCTTTAATAGCTTCCCTGGGGATCGGTTTTAGTTCAAAGATCACTGAACGGGAGATCAACGCTCCGTTCACCTCAAAATAAGGATTCTCCGTGGTAGCTCCGATGAGAATGATCGTACCGTCCTCCACATAAGGAAGCAGATAATCCTGCTGTCCTTTGTTAAAACGATGGATCTCATCGATAAACAGGATCGTACGTTTCCCGTACATTCCCTGCAGTTCTTTGGCTTTCGCCACCACTTCCTCCATGTCCTTTTTGCCGGCTACGGTGGCATTGATCTGACAAAACTCGGCGCTGGTAGTATTGGCGATCACCTTTGCTAATGTCGTCTTGCCGGTGCCGGGCGGTCCATAGAATATAATGGAACTGATCTTGTCCGCCTTGATAGCACGGTACAAAAGCTTATCCTTGCCGATGATATGCTCCTGCCCTACGACTTCATCCAAAGTCCTGGGACGCATTCTGGCAGCTAACGGTGCTTCTTTTTCCATATTGGTGCTTCGCATATATTCAAATAAATCCATACTGTTACATCCCCTGCTTCTATCATCCAAAAAGGCCGAAGCACATCCTTTGATATGCTCCAGCCAATTATAACAGACTTTATCATAACTTGCAATTTTGCATCCAGATCTTCACACGTCGTTTCAACGTATTCGCTTCCAGCGGTGCCAGCAAGAGATCCGAAAGTTCTTCCGTCTCCAAAGCACATTTCATTTGTGCCAGATTGCCCTCCTTACAGATAGCGATCATGGAAAAAGTATGCTCTTCCTTCAGCTTACGAAGCTCCTGCCAACGCCTCTGTCCCTGGTCCTCTTCCTCCGATACATCCACGATCAATGCCGAAATATCTTCATCGGTCTTTTCTTCCATACAGGATCTGATCTCTTCCACCGAAGCCACTGTCTTCAGCTGTACATAATCCGGCAGGGCAAATTCCATCATGCTGGTAACATTACGGGAGCCGGACCATACAAGGGCCTGCATGACTTTCTCGGGAGCCTGCTGTTCTTCGCCGTAGACGCTGTATCTCCCTTTACCGGATTTTTTAGAGACGTACAGAGCCTGATCGGCTTTTGCTGCCAGCTCATCATAGCACTGATCATCCGCTTCGGAAAAAGCTACTCCCACACTGATAGATATATTTTCCGGTATGGATAAGTTCTCCTTATATTTTACAAGACTAACCAGATTCTCTGCCTTGATCAGTGCGATCTCTCTCGACGGAATATCCGCCATCAATACGCAGAATTCATCTCCCCCGACACGACCCACATAATCGGTGCTGCGAAACTGGGAAGAAATCACCCCTGCGATCACGCTGATGACATGGTCACCCATGGTATGTCCGTAGACGTCATTGACAGACTTGAAATTATCAATATCTATTAACATCAAAGCATGTGATCTGTTATCATTCTCTGTCAACGCCTTTGTGATCAGCTTTTCTACTGTCATCTTGTTAAACAGACTGGTCATTTCATCGATCTGAGATTTGGTCTCCCATGCCTTCTGTTCATCCCGGCTGCTCTGTAATCTGCGCTTTACCCCCAGCGCATTGTTGATACGGGAAAGTGCGATACGGGCATCCACCGGCTTAATGATAAATTCATCTGCTCCCAGGGCAAAAGCATCCGACTGGGAAGCTACGGACTCTGTATTGGTCAGAACAATGACCGGCGTATCCTTGAAGCCTTCCATACTCTGTCTGCGGCGCAGTACTTCGAAGCCGTCAATGCCCGGCATGACCAGATCCAGCAGAACCAGATCAATGGCATCACTTTCCTTCTCCATGATCTGAAGGCATTCTTCACCGGAAACAGCCTCTGCGAAGTTAAAATACTCCCCGAGAGACTGTCTGATCACTACTCTTTGAAATTTGGAATCATCAACGATCAATAATGTTTCTTTCTTTTGTAAACTACTCATGGCTGTCAGATCCTGCTTTCCGTATCATACCCATGTAAGATATCATACTCTTATAGTATATCCGACAGCCATGCGCCCGTCAATTTGAAATATTCACTTTTTATAATCCCAGCAGCTGTTTCTTCTTCGCTTCAAACTCCTCTGCTGTGATAACGCCGGCATCCATCAATGCCTTATACTTGGGCAATGCCACAGTCGGATCCTCTGTCTGTACAGGTGCGGCCTGCGGTGCACTCTGAGTGCCCTGGCTCTGTGCGGAGGCATGAGGATCTATTACCTGTTCCTGCGCCTGCGGATCGATCAGCTGCATCAGATTCTGTGCCAGTGCGTGCAGTTCCTCTGTCTTCTGCGTATAATCATCCAGATAATCAATGGTACTGGGATGATCGCTGTTGAATTTCGGCGCACCCGTCTCCTTATAGAAGTTCTTCCAGTAAGGATGCTCCAGGATGATCTCCACTGCAAATTTGTCTACCGGATTAGGTACATTGAAGTCCGGTTCTGTTACCCGGTCCCTGAAATCTCTGTCATTATCCCTGCCGTTCTGCTCTCTGTTGCGCTCCATCTCTGCCATGATCTCATACTCATGCCGCAGCATCTTGTATTCTTCAATCCTGGGCTTCAATTCTTTTAACCGTTCCCTGATATCACTCTTGTAGCTCCGGAAGTTCCCCTTTTCTCCCTCAAATAATACTTCGCCATCCTCTAAAATGCGGAAAGATCTGATATTTGCAGGTTCCATGGCAAATACCGCTTCGCCGTCTCCGAGACGTAGCAGCTGATGATCCAGATCCAACAATAACGCTCCCTTAAAAAAGCCGAAATTATAGCGATAAGTCTCTGTAAAGCTGTCGCGTAACGGCTTGTTCGCATCATGGAGGTTGATATATTCCCGAAAATCGTCCACCGTCATGCCATCCTGTACACCATCCGGCAGATTGATTTTGCCTGCGCACTCCTTACACAGATTCTGTCCATCCACTGCCGATGCCAAAAGTCTCGGTGTTGGGCTTCCACAGATCGGACATAATTTTTTGTTATTTGTAAATAATCCCATAACTTTACCCTCCTTAAAATGTATATAGCTTACATGATCTCGATCAATTTTTTCCGATGGAACCCACAGATTCCTGCTGCTATACGATCCGGCATCTTACGAAGCATCCCATTATAGCTTTCCACTGAATCGTTATAGATCAGTCCGCTGGTCTCCACCATATGTTCATAGCTTTTCGCTGCTTTCCAGTACTTCTGATAGGTCTCCTGTGTCTGCAAAAGCTGCATACTTTCCGAGATCTCTGTAATTTTATTCTGTACTTTTAATAATTCTCTCTGTCGTTCTGATATCCACTCCGGCTGTCGTGCTTCTCCGCCATCCTGTGCATTCTCCAGAGAACATCTCATCTCCTGTAAGAGTCCTGCATCAATGACATCTTTCAAAAGCTCCGTCAAGCCTTCCAGTGCTTCCCGTTCGGCGGAAAGCTGTACCAGTGTCTGATGTAAGGCATTGCGGATATTTTCTTCCTGCATCTCCAGTTTACGCCACACCGACAATACCCAGGCTCCAAAAAGGGAGGCAAGCAACATTACGATAATTACAATTTCTATCGTCATTTCTTCCCTCCCCTTTTCATTCTTTCTACTTTTCCAATATTTCCTGCTGTGTTTTACTGTACAAAATAAAGTCCGTCATAACCATTCATATCAGACATGGCGATCAGTGTCACGGTATCACCTACCTGAGACAAAAAGCCTGCGTAAGAAATCTCTGTTCCTCCGAAATCCAGGGTCATCTTAATAGCAGTGTTATCATCGGAATACTCATATGTACCTTCTGCATTTCCGCCACCCTGTACCATGGTAACTGCACCGTCTTCACCGAATACCAGCCCTAAAGTACCGCCGTAAGTCTCCAGTGTTGCATTCAGATCCTCTTCCTCCATTTCAACACCGTCAATCATACCGCCTGCAAAAGTCCATTCCGTGCCACTCAGATCCGGAATCTCCATAACCTCCACCTGTAACAGGGGGCCACCCTCTGCTTCTGTATCTGTCTCTGCAGCAGTCTCCGCCGGAGTTTCTGCCGCCTCTGTGGTCTGTACCTCTACTGTTACTTCTGCATTGGTGTTCTCCACAACCACTTCTTCCTCACCGCAGGCTGCTAATGACATTGCCAGTACCAGGCCCATAACGCATGTGATCACTTTTCTCTTCATAATATTTTTCTCCTTTCAGCAACAGTTTTCTGTTGTCTGAAAGAATTGTACCTTATTTTTCCATTGGAAAACCATTTTTGACATGAATCGACCCGAAAATGACATGAATCGACCGGAGAAAGTGTTCTCCGGTCGTGGCCGCTTAAAATTATCCAAGAATTGTCTGATTTTTTTGAAAGAAATAATCAAAGAATCTGTCTTTCAGTTCCGAATATTTTCCATGTGGGATTGGGATCTCAGTACCATTGCACATTGTGACGGCCTTACTGGAAATATTCTGCACATATGCCAGATTAACAAGATAAGACCTGTGGCAGCGGATAAAGCAATCATAATCCTTGAGCTGTTCGCACAGATCATCCAGTCTTCCGGCGCTGTCCAGGACAACTCCGTCCTGCCTGTGAAACAATAAGGTACGTCCCATCACTTCACAATACTGCAGCTTGTCCAGATCCATTCTGGTGATTCCTGACTTGCTGCGCAGGATCAGGCTCTTTTCCTCATTCCGGCGGCACTCCGAGAGCACCGAGTCCATCAGACGATAGAAGCTTTCCTGCCAGATCGGCTTCAGCTGGTAAAAATAGGCACCTACCGAATAGGAGTCCACCGCATATTCCGCCGAGGATGTCAAATATATGATCTTCACCAAAGTATCACATTTTCTGATCTCCTTTGCGGTGCTGATCCCATTCTGTCCCGGCATCAGGACATCCAGGAAAATAATATCAAGCTCAGTTCCCCGCTCTACCTCTGCCAGCAGCTCCAGCGGACTGTGAAACGCCGCATAAGTTATATCCTGATTTCTTTCCACCCGATATCTGTCCATTAATATGCTTAATTCCTTAAGCACTGACAGATCATCATCACAAAAAGCTATTTTTATCATTCGTTTTCCTTTAAGTACGATGCGAACATTTCATCGCACCCATCCGACATATTTTTCCACTCTTGCTCTTCATATTATATGCGTACATTACGGTAGGATGCAAGGATAATTTATCAGTCAAACAGAAGCTCTTCCACCGTCACAAACTGAAATCCCTCTCCCTGCAAAGCATCTATCACTTCCAGCGCCGCAATAACAGAAGTATCATAATAGTCATGCATCAGGATGATATCCCCATCTCCTGCTTTCTCCACTACCCTGGCTGCAATGCATTCCGCATTGTGGGAGCACCAGTCTAAGGGGTCAATATTCCACAATACCGGAAACATGTTCAGTTCCTTCTCAAAACTTTTATCCCAGCTGCCGTAGGGCGGCCGGACGAAACTGGTTTTCTCTCCGGTGATCTCTTCTAAGACCGCATTGGTCCTCACCAGTTCCTCCCGGAAAGCCTCCCGGTTACGGGAAGTCAACTGTATATGGCTGTAAGTATGGTTGCCGATCAGGTGCCCTTCTTCCTGTTCTCTTCGGATGATCTCCGGATAATTCTCCGCATTCTCCCCAGTCACGAAAAAAGTAACTACCACATTCCGTTCTTTCAGTCCATCCAAAAGCTGCTCCGTGTACTTCGGATGCGGTCCGTCATCAAAAGTCAGGGCAATCTTCTGAGCAAGTTCTTCCTCACAGTTGACATCTCCTGCCAGTGTTTCCCGTAATTCCTGAATTTTTCCCTCCCGGGTATTCAATTGCCTATCCCCTGCATATTGCCTTGTTCCCACTACCAGGCATAATATGCCCATGACCACATCAAAGATCAGAATACCCGCCAACACTTTTCTCATTGCCAAGTCATCCGCCTGTCAGCTTTCATCCCAAATATATGCATGAGAATACTCCGCAATTCCTACCGTAGCAATTCGTTCCGAAAGTAAAGGAAGATCCGGCCCCTTCTGTTCCGGATCTTCCTTTAACTCCTTCTTATAAATACTTATCCTCAGATCTTAAATACGGAGATCTCGTTCTTGAGTCCTTCCATATTCTCATCCAGCACATTTGCGGTGTCACTCAGTTTCTCTACATGTGAGAGCAGTTTGTTGGCTACGTCATTGACGGTTTCTGCACTGCCTGCGGTCTCTTCGATAATATCTGAGATATTTTTCACTGCCGCTACCGCTGCACTACGCTCGCCATCAGCCTTCTCGGTACTTACCACGATATCCTTCAGTCCCTCGATCAGCTGACTCATACGAGCCTGCATCTCACGGAATACTGCGATTACTTCTTCCACAGCCTTGGTCTGAAGTTCTACCATCGCTTTCGCCTGGCTTGCACTCTCCACACTGTTCTGCGTCTGCGCAGTAATGTTCGCAACATTGTTGCCGATCTCTCCGGCTGCCTTGGCGGAATCATCTGCCAGCTTGCGGATCTCTTCCGCTACCACAGCGAAACCTCTTCCGGCCTCTCCGGCTCTGGCTGCCTCAATGGAAGCATTCAGGGACAACAGATTCGTCTGTTCCGTAATCTCTGTGATCGTACCTACGAAACTGTTGATGATCTCGGATTCCTTGCGGAGGGATTCAATACTCTCGCTTACCTTCACAGTCATCTGTGTGGTCTCACCGGCACGTTCACCCAGTACCTGTACGATCTCCATTCCCTTGTTGATCATGCCTTCGGTCTCATCTACCAGTTTCTCAACACGCTCTACCACATGGCTGACTTCCTGAATCTCATTGGAGAGAATATCCGTCTTCTCTACACATTCCTGTGCATGTCTGGACTGTTCCTCCATACCTTCATTGATCTCTCCGATAGCACGGGTAATATCCTGGGAATATTCATGGATCAATTCGGAAGCCTGTCCCACATTCTGCGCAGAAACTTCTAATTCTCCGGTGGCATTGCTTACCTGATTTACCAGCTTCTTAGTATTCGCGATCATGTTCGTCGCGGATCCTGCCAGATCCTGGAACTCATCGTGACCCTTTGCTGATACCGTCACGGTCAGATCGCCCTGTGCCACATCACCAAACTTTCTGGAGATGCGTTTCATGTTGTTCTCAATACCGGCTGTAATAAAGATACCCACGATCACTACGATCACACAAGCCAGGATCACCAGGCCAATCGTCATATTACGGATCTCCATAGCCTGGCTGGTCACCACACGCATAGGCACCAGTGCACAGGTGACAAAGCCCACTTCCGCACTACGACTATATATAAAGAGATATTTTTCTCCACGGAAATCCACTTCTGCGGTACCGGAATCCTCTACCGCCTGATCCATTACTTCATTATAATAATCCTGCTCGACAAATACTTTCTCATCCTCAGCCAGAGTACTCTCTTCACCGTCTTCCAGCTGCTCCACTACCAGTTCTCTTCCACCCGGAGTGATAAATCCAATGACACTATCATCACCGATATCAATTTCCTCCAAAAAGTTTGTAATAGACTGAGGCTTCATGTCAATAACAACGCAGGCATTGTTAGACTGGCTCATCATCTGAAAAGACATTATGTAGTCCTGATACGTCTCCTTTACCTTGTCATCCAGCACCGGATGGCTGTCGATCCACTGTGGAATGCTTCTTCTGCCGGCGCCGGAAGCTACCGACTCCTTATATTCATCCAGGAATCCATCCACACCGGAAGAAAGCTTAGTAGACAAAAGTCCCACACCTTCCTTGGGAATAATGTGCATATGACTGATGAACGGATTCGACGTCTGTACTGACAACAGATTTGATTTCGTGGATGTCAAGAAATTCAGCTTGTCTACCGGATTATCCTCGAACATTCCCAGGAAATATTTCCGCAGATCATCGTCATACGCATACTTCAAGCCCTCGGAACGGATAAAATCACAGGTCATCTCCAAGTATTCTGTCGTCATGCGCACAGTCTGTAACGTGGAATCCGTATATTTCTCACTTAAGCCTTCCGCAGACTTCTGATATGCCGAAATGCCAATAATGATCATGAACACGATCGGCACCAGGAAACATACTACGATCTTATTGCGTATACTGAACAGTTTGGAGCTTTTCCCACTCCTGCCGGATGTCTTCTTCGGTGTCTTTGTCTTTACAGCCTTCTCCTTCGGTACTTTTGTCACCTTTTTCTCAGGTTTTGGCTTCTTTTTGGAAGCTTTCTCTTTTTTTCCCGCAAAAAGAGATTTTTTTGGTTTCTCAACATTCGTACTCATACAATATCCTCCGGTACATGTAATCATATTAAGAAGTATACCATAATTATTGCTATAATGAAACAACATTTTATGCGTTTTGTTATATTTTTTTGCGCAATTTTAACAAAAATCCATCTTTTTTAAGAATGTTTCTGTGAATTTTTCCTGCTCTGCCAGATTCAATATCTGAATCTGTAATTCCTGCCGCCGGTGCAGATCATCCCATGATCGCAGCTGTCCGGTCAGTATCCTGTTTCCCACCAGTGCAGCGCCACTAAGTGCCGTGTTGCCGCCGGTCACGGTACGATCTGTCAGTTCCTTCGGAAGCAGTCCGATGGCGGCAGCTGCCTTCGGGTCCAGATAATAGCCAAAACCTCCTGCCAGCACTACCTTGGAAATATCCGAAAGTCTGATTCCATAGCTTTCCGTCAGGATCTCTATGCCTGCGGCAATGGCTCCCTTCGCCAGCTGTACCGCACGCACGGCTTCTTTCGTCACAAGTACATCTCCGATACGGATTCCCCTCGTGAAATAAGGTTCCTTTAACAATCCCTGCCGATCCATCAGTCCTTCTTCCAGAAGCTTTTGTAACAATTTCACCATATCTGCGCCCCAGATACCACGGTTCACCCCGCCCTCGAAGGCAGGTCCCGCCGCCGTGGCACAGGCATACAGCTTCTGTCTGTTACCCAGCGCCATCTCACCGTTGGTACCCAGATCGATGAGCAGCATAGGTTCCTCCTGATCCAGCATTTGACAGGCCAGTATTCCCGCTGTGATGTCCCCGCCGACAAAGGCAGACAATCCGGGAATAATATGACAGGGGACGCCTGCGATCTGTGTGTCTGTGGCTCCACAATGACTTACCTGAAAAGGTGCTCTGCCCAGCTCTGCCGGATCCCATCCCATCAGCAGATAAGTCATGGTGGTATTCGCCGCAATGACCATCTGTATAGACTCCTTCTCCTGCAGCTTTTTGGAAAACCGCTGCACTCCTTTTTTAATGAGATCCAGGACTTTTTTCTGCATATCCGCAGCCTTCCCCGGATCCCTTGCCGCCTCTATCCGGGAGAGTACATCGGCACCGTAGCTGACCTGGGGATTCACGCTCGGACAACTGTCCACTACCTTACCGTCTGCATCATAGAGCTGCATAGCAATGGTAGTCGTTCCGATATCCACTGTCATCAGCCGGATACCTTCCGTATTCTGCAATGATAACGGAGGAAGCTCCAGCTTTTCCGTCACCACCTGCATCCCCCGGATCACTCCGGGGCATCTGCCGCAGCCGGTGCAGATCAGACATCTGGTTCCCTTTTTTCCTGTAAGACTGCTGGTTGTATTATACAAACTGATTCCTCTCTTCATTGTAATGATAATCGATGGATGCCAGCTTATCCCTGATCTCCTGTTCATTCACTTCCAGATCATCGCAGAGCTGCTCCAGGCTTCCGTAGTAGTCACGGAGTTTCAGATTGATAAAGCTTAATAACATGACCGGATCCTGTGGTATCATAAAAAAACCTCGCTTTTAAAATATTATTACTATAACATCTTAAACGAAAAAAGCGAAAATGACAAGTCTGCCACTTTCGCTTTTCGTATTACTGTTTATTTATTTTTAGAGCCTTTCTCACATTTGGCGGAAAGCTTATCGTCCTCTACGGTAATGACGATGGTATCGCCCTCCTCCACCTGATCTGCCAGGATCATCTTGGCAGCCAGGGTCTCCACATACTTCTGGATATAACGCTTCAGAGGTCGTGCACCGTAGACCGGATCATACGCGTTATCTACGATGTACTGCATAGCCTCGTCCGACAGACGGATCGTCAGCTGCTTATCCTCCAGACGCTTGTTCAGATCGGCAATGATCAGATGAATGATACCGCCGATGTTATCTTTGGTCAGAGGCTTGAACAGGATCGTCTCATCCAGACGGTTCAGAAATTCCGGACGGAAATGTGCACGCAGGTCGTTCATGACTGCTGCCTCTGCCTCCGGCTTGATGGTGCCGTCTTCGTTGATGCCGTCCAGCAGATAGCTTGCGCCGATGTTGGAGGTCATGATCAAGATGGTATTCTTGAAATCTACGGTACGCCCCTGAGAATCGGTGATACGCCCGTCATCCAGTACCTGTAACAGTACATTGAATACATCAGGATGAGCTTTTTCGATCTCATCGAACAATACCACGCTGTAAGGTTTTCTCCGCACTGCCTCGGTCAGCTGACCGCCCTCTTCATATCCTACGTATCCGGGAGGCGCACCGATCAGACGGGAGACAGAATATTTCTCCATGTATTCACTCATATCGATACGAACCATGTTGTTCTCGTCGTCAAACAGTGCTGCTGCCAGGCTCTTCGCCAACTCCGTCTTACCTACACCGGTAGGTCCTAAGAACAGGAAGGAACCGATAGGCTTGCTGGGATCCTTGATACCGGCTTTGGAACGGATGATGGCTTCGGTAACTTTAGTCACGCCCTCGTCCTGTCCAACCACACGTTTGTGCAGTTCTTCGTCCAGATGAAGGGTCTTGTTACGCTCACTCTCAGTCAGTTTGGCTACCGGGATGCCGGTCCAGCGGGAAATGATCCTTGCGATCTCTTCCTCAGACACCTTTTCATGTACCAGCGACATATCCGATTCGCCGACCTTATTTTCCTCCTGCTCCAACTGTTTCTCCAGTGCAGGAAGTTCGCTGTATTTTAATCTGCCCGCTTTCTCATAGTCTCCTTCCCGCTCTGCGATCTGGATCTCGTTGTTGATACGGTCTCTCTCCTCACGCAGCTTGGAAAGCTTATCTACGGATGCCTTCTCGTTATCCCACTGTGCTTTTCTCGTATTGAACTGATCCTTTAACTCTGCCAGTTCCTTCTGAAGATCAGCCAGACGTTCCTTACTGATCCGGTCATCCTCTTTTTTCAGAGCAGTCTCCTCAATCTCCAGCTGTGTCACCTTACGTTGCAGTTCATCCAGCTCCGTAGGCATACTGTCCATCTCGGTCTTGATCAGGGCGCAGGCTTCATCCACCAGGTCGATCGCCTTATCCGGCAGGAATCTGTCGGTAATATAACGGTTGGAAAGTACCGCTGCACTTACCAGCGCATTATCCATGATCTTAACACCATGATATACTTCGTAGCGATCCTTCAGTCCACGCAGGATAGAAATCGTGTCCTCCACAGTAGGTTCTTCTACCATAACCGGCTGGAAACGCCGTTCCAAAGCGGCATCTTTTTCAATATACTGTCTGTATTCATCCAAAGTGGTAGCACCGATACAGTGCAGTTCACCACGGGCCAGCATAGGTTTTAACATATTGCCTGCATCCAGAGCGCCATCTGTCTTACCGGCACCAACAATGGTATGCAGCTCATCAATGAACAGAATAATCTGTCCGTCGCTGTTCTTCACATCATCCAGTACGGCTTTCAGACGTTCCTCAAATTCACCTCTGTATTTTGCGCCGGCTACCAGTGCACCCATATCCAGTGCGAAAATCTTCTTATCCTTCAGTCCCTGCGGTACATCACCTTTTACAATACGTTGTGCCAGCCCTTCCACCACGGCGGTCTTACCGACACCGGGTTCACCGATAAGTACAGGGTTGTTCTTCGTTTTACGGGACAGGATACGTACCACGTTACGGATCTCACTGTCTCGTCCGATGACAGGATCCAACTTCTGGTTTCTCGCTTTCTCCACCAGATCCTGACCGTATTTTTCCAAAGTATCATAAGTAGCCTCCGGATTGTCACTGGTAACTCTCTGGTTGCCTCTTACGGTAGACAGAGCCTGTAAAAAGCGCTCTCTTGTGATGCCGTATTCCTTCCAGATCTCGGCAATCTCCTTGTTGGGATTCCTGATCATGGCAAGGAACAGATGCTCCACGGAGACATATTCATCTCCCATCTGCTTTGCCTCATCTGATGCGCTGACCAGTACCTTGTTCAGATACTGACCGACATAAGGCTGACCACCCTGCACCTTTACTCTTTTCTCCAGAGCCTGTTTTGCACGGTTTACAAAGTGATCCTTTTGGATCTCCATCTTCTCCACAAGCTTTAAGATCAGACTGTCATCCAGGGTCAGCAGACTGTACAGCAGATGCTCCTGCTCGATCTCCTGGTTGCCATATTCCATGGCGAGCTTTTCACAGCCGTTGACGGCTTCTATGGATTTCTGTGTAAATTTATCAATATTCATAATCGTTCGCCTCCTCACATAAGGTTATACAATTTGCAACTGTTCAGAACCATTAAACATTGCCTGAGCTTTGTTGAATGCCTGCATTCATAAAAGCTTTGACAATATTTATTTGGCATAGAACAGACTCACAGGCTTTCTGTCTCATCTGTTCTATTGTTACTATAACACTTATTCAAAGAAAATCAATTAAGAAATTATAAACTTTATATAGAATCTTTGGAAAATTATTTTTTTCTGTATAGACCCATATGCCGCAAAAATTCCTGAAATACAGTAGTGAAAAGTACCTGTGGATCACTTTTTCCTCTATAGACCCAAAACGGCGCTGCCCAGTGTCATGTCTGTAAACATAACATCTGGTCAGCGCCATTTCTCCTTTTACGTTGGCAAAAACTGACGGTAAAACCTTATTTTGTGGTAATTCCCTTCACCTCATATCCTGCGTCCACCACAGCCTTGGTCAGTACCTCATCTGCCACATTGGAAGCCAGTTCCACGGCAGCGTTTTTCTGCTCCAGGCTCATGGTTACAGCATTCACGCCTTCTACTGCCTCCAGTGCCTTCTGTACGGTTCCGGTGCAGTGGTTGCACATCATTCCTTCGATGCTGATTACTTTTGTCATTGTGTTTGTCCTCTCTTTCTCCTGCTTTACATCTTGCCTGTTATTTTGCTCTGCGGGGGCTTTCAATATGCACTGTTCTCCCTCCGCAGTTGCATGCGTTATCTCGATTTCCTTATGGGATGCTTTCGGTGTTCCCTTTTTCAGCGGGGTGAATCCGCTCTTAAAGCCTCTCAGCCGCAGGGCATTTCCCACGACGAAGATACTGCTTAAGCTCATGGCTGCCGCGCCAAACATGGGATTCAGCCGGATCTGGAATGCCGGATACAACACACCGGCCGCCAGAGGGATGCCGATGCAGTTGTAGAAAAATGCCCAGAACAGGTTTTCCTTAATATTACGGATCACGGAACGGCTCAGCTTCATGGCGGTCACCGCATCCCGCAGATCGTTTTTCATCAGGATAATGTCGGCACTCTCCATGGCGACATCGGTACCTGCGCCGATAGCCATACCCACATCTGCTGCCGCCAATGCGGGAGCATCGTTGATACCGTCGCCGATCATGGCTACCTTGTGTCCCTGTGCTTTCAATTCACTGACCTTTTTCTCCTTATCCTGCGGCAGTACCTCTGCCACGACTTCGGAGATGCCAAGCTTCTGCCGTACGGCTTCCGCGGTGCGGCGGTTGTCTCCGGTCAGCATGATGACTCTGACACCCATTTTCTCCCATGCATTGATTGCTTCATAGGAGGTGGCTTTGACCGTATCTGATACACCGATGATGCCTAAGAATCTTCCTTCCTGAGCCACCAGAAGCGGTGTCATGCCTTCGTCCGCCATCCGGTTCAGACCTTCTGCGGCTCCCTGCGGCAATGTGATATTCTTCTCCTGTAAAAATGCAAGATTGCCTACATAGAACTTTGTGCCTGCCGGGATGTCTACACTACCGGTATCCGGCACTGTATTCCCGATTGGCGGAGTCTTGCGTGTCCTCTTTCCGGAGGTGTCTGAAACATCACCCGGTTTTCCGGCATAAAATACCGCCGTAGGACCGTCATTTTTTGCTGCTTCCACTGCCCGGAAATCTGCTGCCAGCGCACCTTCCACACCACGCCCGAAGGTTGCCTTGAAATCCACGATCTCCGGAATTGTCAGCCGGAAGCTTTCCGCATATTCCACTACCGCCTCTGCCAGCGGATGCTCACTTTTTTTCTCCAATGCCGCTGCGATCTGCATCATGGCATCCGCAGGGAAATCACTCTGATAACCGCCTACTTCTTCTACCTTTAACTTGCCGCTTGTGATGGTTCCGGTCTTGTCCAGTACCACGGTGTCGATCTCCTTAGCCTGCTGCAGGGCTTCCCCGGTCTTGATCAGGATGCCGTTACCTGCTCCTACGCCGGTTCCCACCATGATAGCCACCGGAGTTGCCAGTCCCAGCGCGCAGGGACAGGAAATCACCAGTACGGCAATGGCTGTGGAAATAGCGAATTCCGCAGTGGCGCCGTTTAGCAGCCATACGACCAGTGTGATCAGTGAAATAGTAATTACCGTAGGCACGAAGACCCCTGCCACCTTATCTGCCAGCTGTGCAATCGGAGCCTTGCTGGCGCTGGCTTCTTCCACCAGGCGGATGATCTGTGCCAGCGTGGTGTCATCACCGACACGATCCGCACGACATTTTAAGAAGCCCGCCTTGTTCACGGTTGCGGAGACCACATGGTCGCTTGCCTGCTTCTCCACAGGGACACTCTCACCGGTGATGGCCGCTTCGTCCACACTGGAGTTACCCTCCAGCACGATACCATCCACCGGTACCAGACTTCCTGGCTTTACCAGAAATATATCACCCTTTTGCAGATTCTCCGTAGGCACTTCCTTCTCCTGTCCGTCTTCAGTTACAAGGATTGCTACCTTAGGTGCCAAATTCATCAGCTTAGTAATAGCTTCACTGGTCTTGCCCTTGGAACGGCTCTCCAGATATTTTCCGACCGTGATCAGGGTCAGGATCGTACCGGAAGATTCAAAATACAGATCGTGGGAATAATGTTCTACTACTGCCATGTCACCGTAGCCTAAGCCATAGCTGATCCGGTACATGGCGAAAATGCCGTACACAAGCGCCGCGCCGGATCCTAAGGCGATCAGGCTGTCCATGTTCGGGCTGCGGTGCGCCAGGGTTTTAAATCCTACGGAGAAAAACTTCCGGTTCACATACAGAATCGGCAACAACAGTAAAAACTGTGTCAGTGCAAAATTCATAGCGTTGGCATTACCGTGCATGGTATTCACTATAAATGCGGGGACCGGAATCCCAAACCATTCTTTGAGCATATGGTGCATGGACACATACATTAACGGGATCAGGAACCCGATGGAGATTCCAAGCCGCCATTTCATGGCTCTTGCGTCTGCATCCAGCTTCTGCTGCAATTCCTGCTTGCCGTCGGCTACGGACCTTCCTATACTTCCCGCATTCCCGGAAGTGCTCTGTCCGCCTGCACCTGCCGCACTGCCTTCGGTCATTACCGAAGCGCCGTAGCCTGCTTTCACCACAGCATCAATGATTTCCGCTGAAGTAATCTTCGTCTCGTCATAGGTCACATCCATGGTCTCTGTCAACAGATTCACGGATGCTTTTTCCACATTTTCCAGTTTATTGACTGCCTTTTCCACATGCGAAGAGCATGCAGAGCAGGACATTCCCGTAACATGATATCTTTCCTTCATAAAAATAGCCTTGCCTTTCCATAACCTGCAAAGTTTCCGTTATTTTCAGTGCCTTACCGCACGAATTTACATTATTATCTGCAGTCATGCCTCTACTTATTTCAATTTTTTCACCAGATCCACTGCTTCCTCTACGATATCCGTATTCCCCTTCCGGATCTCTTCCACCACGCAGGTCTCCATATGCTCCTTCAGGATTGCATAGCCGAAAGCCTGCAGAGCGCTCTCCACCGCAGCTACCTGCGTCAGGATGTCTCCGCAGTAGCGGTTCTCTTCCAACATCCGGCTGATACCGTTTAACTGCCCGGCCATGCGGCTTAAACGGTTCTGCAATTGCTTTTTTTCTTTTTCAGAGCGGGGTGTTGCTTTCTGATGACAATGACAACATTCCATGCCCTTCTCTTCTAATTTTTCTTTTAATTGTTCTGCCATACTTTCTCCCATTCTGAAGCCGGTTCCTGCTATTTTTTCTAAATGCCCACATATTCTTTATTGTCCTCCGATCGCATAACAGCGTTCAATGTATGTAGAAGGACTAATTGTTGCAGCCATGCAAAATACCCCACAGGGGTATCTTGTCTTTTTCTACAAGATATACCCCTGTGGGGTATTTGTCAAGAAGTATTTTCTAATTCCTGCCATTTCACTTCTGACCAAAACGGATCCTTACGATCTGCATCTTCATGATTCTGTCACCAGTCTTGGCAAGGAAGCGGAACAATCCGCTGACGGATGGGTCTCGAAGATCATTGTAGCCTAGCATATAGCCACGGCTTGTAACCTGCAATCTGCTGTCCCACGGGGAAATCTCACTTTTCGCATCCGAAACCGCAA
>ENA-ORPH01001555-ORPH01001555.1-human-gut-metagenome-genome-assembly--contig:-NODE-1555-length-21748-cov-8.929470_pt1 | contig 21748 bp, 18 predicted proteins | sample MGYA00242142_ERZ509074 | MGnify/ENA primary metagenome ERZ509074 (study PRJEB26280, sample SAMEA2338724) | human gut metagenome | biome: human gut; feature: human-associated habitat; material: faeces...
GGGGCAGCCTCAGCAGCGGGAGCGGCCTTGCCGCCCAGGGAGAAGGGCTCGCCGGGCTTGCCCACCACGCAGACGATCTCCTTGACGGCGATCTCGTCGCCTTCCTCGCCGATGCACTTGAGGACGGTGCCGTCCTGCTCGCTCTCCACGTCGAAGGTGGCCTTGCCGGTCTCGATGGCAAACAGATAGTCGCCGGTCTTGACGGTGTCGCCTTCCTTGACATACCACTTGCTCAGGATGGCGCTGTCCTCGGACAGGCCCTTCTGGGGCATGCGGACGAACAGCACGTTGCCGGAGGGTGCAGTCTCGGCGGCAGGAGCCGCAGGGGCAGCAGCAGGAGCAGGAGCTGCCGCAGGGGCGGCAGCGGCGGGGGCATCGTCCGTCTGGAAGCTCTCGCCGGGCTGACCCACCACGCACACCAGCGCCTTCACGGGGACCTCGTCCCCCTCCTCACCGATGCACTTGAGGACGGTGCCGTCCTCCTCGCTCTCCACATCGAAGGTGGCCTTGCCGGTCTCGATGGCGAACACAAAGTCGCCCTTTTTCACGGTATCGCCTTCCTTGACATACCATTTGCTCAGGATGGCGCTGTCCTCGGACAGGCCCTTCTGAGGCATACGAATCAATGAAGCCATAGTAGCGCGTTCCTCCTTTTACGCCTTGAAATCGTCCTCGATCTCCTGATAGGCGGCGGTGAAGTTGTTGAAGAAGCCCACGAACGGGGGATAGGAGAACAGGTCCTCCCAGGTCAGCAGACCCTCCTCGGGATCGGAGTAAGCCTGGTTGAACACCTTGCTCTGCTTCAGGACCTCCATGTACTTCTCCTCGGTAGGCTGGTCAATGATGGAAGCCAGCGGAGTGGGGTTGGCGTCGAATTCCTCCACCTTGCCGGTGACGGTGGTGATCAGGAAGGGCGCGCCGTCCACAGGAGCCATGGAGTTCTGGATGTGCCAGGGGCCGCGGACAGCGGCGGACATAATGGACAGGTTCTTATAGCCGCGCTGGGCCAGCATGCGATAGGACTTGCGCATAACGGCCTCGGAGCCGTGGCGGGCGATGACCTTGGCGTCTGCCACGCCCTTGGACTCCAGCTCGGCGGCGATCTTGTCGTCCAGCTGGCCGGCCATCAGCACCAGATACTCCTGGTCGCGGCCCTTGCTCAGCAGCTCGGCGAAGGCCATGTGCTGGGTGATGGAGAAGTTCAGGGTCATGCACAGGCGATAGCCCTCCTCCAGCAGCACCTTCACGGCGGGCAGGGATGCCTCAACGGCAGGCAGCTTGTACACCACGTTGGGCTTGTCCATGTTCAGCTCCTTGGCCATGGCCCGGTTCCAGAAGTGGACCTGGTCGATCATGGCCTGGGTGTTGCGGATCTCGCGGGGGTCGACCTGCAGGCACACAAAGCCGTACTGGCCGTTGGTGGCCTCATAAATGGGAGCCAGGGCCCGGGCGCTGATGGCGCAGACCTTGGTGAACATCTGGGATGCCATGTCGGCGGTGGAGGCGCCGGGATTCTCGCGCTTGATCTGCTCCACCAGGGAGGCGTACTTCTCGGGGAAGTCCTTCTTATAGCCCTGGATCTTGCAGGGGTTGCTGGTGCACCAGCGGGCGCCGCGGCGCAGGGAGTGATCCAGGCCGGAGGCGTAGTCATGGCCCCAGACGGTGTTCAGCTTGCCCTGGCGGTACAGGTCGCCCATCTTGCGCATGGAGCTGTTGGCGATGGATTCGATCTCCTGGCGGGCAGCCTTGACGGCCTCGCCGCAGCCAAAGCCCTCAGCAAAGGCCAGCAGGTCCTCGGAGGCGGCCACGCGGGTGTCGTCGTCCACCAGCTTTGTCAGGGTCCAATCGGCCAGGGCAGAGCGCAGATCAATGGCGATCTCCACGGCGGTCTGCACATAGGCGTCCTTATTCTGAAGATCATCGGCAACCAGGGCCTTCAGTTCTTCCTTCAGAGAGAAGATGCTGTCATGGAAGCTGCTGACAGAGTCAGGGAACAGGATCGGACGGCGCTTCAGGGTTGCATACTCACTCATGATGAATTCTCCTTTTCAAATATGGTTCTATATTGAATAAAGGTATGACTGGTTCGATCCGGCCGGGCCGGAGCACAGGCGCGTTCATTTTGTTAAGAAATAAACATTTTCACATCGTTATAAAACATTTTCAAACGCCTTGGAACACTCTTTTATCATAATTTGATTTTAGCAATGAAGTGTCTCAGAGTCAACATGGAGTATTCGCTAAAAAAACGAAAATGCTTTTGTTAAATGTGCATAATAAATTTGTAAATAACATGTTCGGACATTTTTCAGACGCAAAATAACATGAAATTTGCTTCATTCGAACAAAGCGGCGTATCCTGGCATAACTCGCCGGAACGGGACCGCCGGGCAGATTTGGGAGCCGACCCCTGGATGCCCGGTGTTTTGCCGAAAAAAGTATGCAATTTTCATATAGGCGAACAATCAAACGGTTTCTTGCCTTTTTTTCTTGACAAAATAACGTCAATGGAATAAAATAACAAGTGAACATTTTGCCCTGTTTCTCGGGTCTTGTCCGAACGGGCATCTGTTGGGATAGAAAGAATGTCCGCGAGGTCCGGCGCAGCAGCCGTTTCTCCGGAGGCAGGAGTGCAACAATCATGAAAAACGAACGACGAAGCCAGATCAAGGCTTATATTTCCGAACACAAGAGCGCCCGCATTGAGGATCTGGCCAAGCAGAATCCCGATGTGTCCCTGATGACTCTGCGCCGCGACCTGGCTGCGCTGGAGGAGGAGGGCTTCCTGGTCCGCGTCCGCGGCGGCGCCTACATCAACAGCACCCCCCCTGCCACCCAGGCAGAGGACCTTTACAGCCGGCGCGAGATCTCCAACGTAGAGGCCAAGACCATCATCTGCGAGAAGGCGCTGCCCTTTCTGGAGGAAAAGCGCTCCATCTTTTTCGACGCGGGCACCACGCTGATGACCCTGGTGCGCAGGATCCCCGATCAGGATCTGGTGGTGTTCACCTCCGCCCCCAACATCGCCATGGAGATCGTCATGCGCACCACCATGCCCCAGGTGTCCCTGCTGGGCGGCAGTCTGTCCCGCAATACCATCTCCTGTTCCGGCCATCTGACCCTGGAATATCTGCGCTCCATCAATATCGACGTGGCGTTCATGGCCACCTCCGGCTATTCGGTGGAAAATGGCTTTTCGTCCGGCAACCCCTATGAGGCCAGCATCAAAACCGAGATCGTCCGCAAGGCGCACAAGGTCATCATGCTGATGAGCAGCGACAAGGTGGGCCGCAATCTGCCCTATACCTTCGCCCGCATGGAGGATATCGACGTGCTGATCTGCGAACAGGAACCGGAGCCCGACGTGATGGCCGCCGCCCGCCAGGGTGGTGTCACCGTGCTGTAAGCGCACATATGCAATCAAATCAAGCAGCCGCCCCTGTGCCGGGGCGGCTGCTTTTCTGTGCCTTTATCACAAAAACAGATCAAATATTCTGGTATATATAACAGTATTTTGAGCTATTTATTGTTTCTTCTTGCAAAGAAGATGCGATGATGTTATTTTTGTGTTAGAAAAGGCGGCCAGACCCCGCCACCGGCATTTTTTATGGAAAAGGAGAGCACACATCATGAAAACCTATGAAAGCCCGCTGCAGGAGGCGGCGGAGCGCTTCCCCCAGACGCTGCTTTGGAACGACTCCTGCGGCGTGGCGGATCTGAATCTGGCCCTGCGTCACGGCGCCACCGGCGCCACCTCCAACCCCGTCATCGTGGGCAACGTTCTGCGCAAGGAGATGGCCGATTGGAAGGATCGGCTCAATGCCCTGATCCATGTGGAAATGCCCGACGCCACGGATGAGGAGATCTGCTGGGCCCTGTCCAAGGAGGCCGCCCTGAAGGGCTCCAACATGCTGCTGCCCATGTTCCGGGAGAGCGGCGGCGTCAAGGGCTGGCAGGCCATGCAGGTAAACCCCCGCTTCTACCGCAGCACGGAAAAGACCGTGGCCCACGCCGCCGAGCTGTCCGCGCTGAATGAGAACATTCTCATCAAGATGCCCGTGTCCACCGCCGACATTCCCGCTCTGGAGGAGTGCGCCTATCGGGGCATCTCCGTCAACGGTACCGTCTGCTTCGGCATCCCCCAGGCCGTGGCCGTGGCCGAGGCCGTGGAGCGCGGCCTGAAGCGCCGGGAGGCCGAGGGCAAGCCCATTGACAATGTGCATTGCAGCTGCACCATCATGACCGGCCGCCTGGACGACTATATGAAGGCTCTGGTGGCTGAGCGGGAGGTGCCCATCACCCAGGAATATCTGGATTGCTGCGGCGAGGCCCTGTTCAAGAAGGTCTACAAGCTGTACAAGCAGCGGGGCTATCGCCTGAAGCTGCTGGTGGCCAACAACAACAGCCACTTCCTGTGGAGCCGTTTCCTGGGCGGCGATATTCTGATGACCATCAACCCCCTGTGGTGGCGGCGGATGAACGGCGCCAGGCTGCCCATCCACGAAACCATCAACGAAGAGGTCCCCCAGTACATCGTGGACGAGCTGCTGGACAAGCTGCCTGAGTATCGGGCCGTTTACTTTGAGGACGGCCTGCAGGTCTCCGAGTTCAACCAGTACGGCGCCTTCAAGCGCACCATGAATGAGTTCTTCACCGGCTACGCCTCCTTCCTGGAGTATCTGCGCGGCTTTATGCTACCCTGAGCACGCCGGCCATCCGAATAAGCAAAAAGCGCCGCGAAGCAAATGCTTCGCGGCGCTTCAGCCTGTCAAAGAAAGAGCCAAGTCTTTCCCGGGTGCTGCACGCCGGGAGTGAGTGTCAGAGCTGGGTGATGGTGCGCTTTCGCTCCTTGTCTGCCGCTGCGGCGGCAGCCCGTGCCCTGCCACGGGCAATGATAGCCGGAAGCTGGTCCCTGGGAATGACCATGACCCGGCCATTGGCATCGTAGCGGGGATACATGCCGTTGAAATAGACTACACCGGTTTCCGCGTCCACGAAAACGGCTGCCGGAAGCGAGTAAATCTGCGTGGTGATATAGCTTGTAGATGTCCATTTGATAGTATCTATTTGAATCAGTTCCATTGCGTTTTCTCCTTAAAGTCGTTTCAGGCTGTCCTCACGCCGTTTCTGTTCCCGCTCCTCGGCAAGCTGGCGGGGACTCATGACCCTGTATCCGCTAATGGATTCAGCACGGCTGTAGACAGGACGGTATTCGCTTCCGAAGCGCTTTGCGATTGCAGCGGCCAGTGTTAGCGCCATTTCCCTGCTGACACTATAGCCATGAGATTCAAAATTGTATTCAAATCGTCCTCCGCATAGGGACTGAAAAGCAATATGTCCACCATACGAACCGCTTGCTGATCTTTCCATGCTGCCGGAGGGATACACAGCGGCCCCGTCAAAGTCAGGGGCCGTTCGCTCAATGATGGCAATGACATCGTTTACAAGTTTCCGCTGCGCTGCATTTTTAGGAGCCTCCGCCCGGCTTTTTCTTGTTACCCTGAGGACCACAAAGAGCCCTACCCAAAAAAGAATACCCGGCAGGGCCTGTATGTATTCATTCACAAAACATCCCCCTTTTCTCTCATAATCGCGTGAAATAAGCTGCTCGCAGTATATCATATCAATTCGATATATGTCAATATCCGTATATATGAATTATAGCAGATATCAGAATCCGTACATAGTTTTTATACTGTTTGGTACGAAAGGGGTGTCTGCCAATGATAAGCTATGAACCGCTGTTCCGGACCATGAAGGAAAAGGGCGTGACCTCGTACCGGCTGGGGAAGCTGGGCTTCCCTCTGTCCAACTTCTACGCCATGAAGCACGGCGACAATGTATCGACCCACACCATCAACCAGCTCTGCCGCCTGCTGCAATGCCGCGTGGAGGACGTGATGGAGTATATAGACGAGGAATAAGCGAAAAACCCGGGACGGCCAGGCCGTTCCGGGTTTTTCGTTGGGGAAATGCATTTACAGGACGATCACGGAGGCGGAGACGGTCAGGCGGCCGTTCTGCACCGTGACGGCCTCGCCGGTCAGGGCGTTTTCATAGCTGCCGTCGGCCAGGGGGACGGACACAGTACCCGGACGGCCCGCCAGGGGGAACACGCCCACGGCCAGGTGCTGCCCATCCTGATAGAAGGCCACGGCTATGCCCTGGGCGTCGTCGGCGTCCACATGGAACACCGCGTCCGTGGGCAGGCGCTTTTTGATGTCGTACAGCCGCCGCAGCAAGGGCGACAGGTCCTCCCCGGCGGTCCAGTCGATGGGCTCCCGCTCAAACAGCGAGGGCGTGTGAGCGGCGGAGACCTCCTGCCCGGCGTAGAGCAACGTGGTGCCCTTCTGGAAGTAGCACAGGGCCGTCCAGGCCAACAGGCTGTCCCGATTGGGGAAGCGTTCCGCCGCACGGCGCTGGTCATGGTTTTCCAGGCAGCTGAGCTTGTTGTACCAGGTGGGGAAGCTGAGCTCCTGGAAATTCAGGGCGGAGAAATACCGGCTCAGGGGCAGGGCACCGCCGGTGGCTCCCTCATACAGGGGCCAGATATCGTAGGGGTACAGCACGTCGAAGGCATCGTACAGCTCGTTATCCGTGGCGGCATAGAACCCCTGGCGGCGGAAGGCCAGAATGTGGTCCAGATGAACGCTCTCGCCCAGCCAGATAGCCCCGGGACGTACCCGCTCCACCGCCTGGCGGGCCTTCTTCCAGAAGGCCACGGGAACAGTGCTGGCTACGTCGCAGCGGAACCCGTCCACATACTGGGCCCAGTAGCACAGGGACTCGATCTGATAGTCCCATAGTCCGGGGACATCATAGTCCAGGTCCACCACGTCGGTCCAGTCGCCCACCTTGTTGCCGCGCTTGCCGTCGGGCCTGCGGTAGAAATACTCCGGGTGCCGGTGGACCAGGGTGGAGTCCGGGGACGTATGATTGTATACCACATCGATGATGCACTTCATGCCGTTGTCGTGAATGGCATCCACCAGATGCAGGAAATCCTCCAGGGTGCCGTATTCCGGGTTCACGGTGCGATAGTCCCGGTTGGCGTAGGGGCAGCCCATGGAGCCCTTGCGGTTCTCCTGGCCAATGGGGTGGATGGGCATCAGCCACAGAATGTCCGTGCCCAGGGCGCGGATCCGGGGCAGGTCCGGTTCCACGGCCCGGAAGGTGCCCTGGGGGGTGTGGCTGCGGACGTAGAGCTCATAGATGACGCTGCGCCGCAGATCGGGGTTGGTTTGGATGGACATGTCAAAGACCTCCCATACAAAATTATTTCAGCGTGCTGCTGTTGTTCAGCACGGAGGTGCTGTAGAGAAACCATACGTCCTGGCGGTCAAAGGTCAGGAAATTTCCCAGTTGGGACGGGGAGAGATAGCGGATATCCACCAGGGTCACCCGGCTGTAGCCCTCCAGCAGCAGAGGGGCCAGGCTGGACCCGAAGGAGTCCCGGAAGATCACCAGCTCCCGATCCGTCCGGGCGTTGGGGTTGTCCACCGTCAGCAGGGACACGGACCCGGACAGGAACAGCTCATAGGGGTCGCTGCCTGTGGCCTTATCCAGGTCGTATACAGGGCCGGTTTTGCCGGTCTCGTAATTGGTGACCCGGCAGGCGTCGATGGTGTCGTTGGTGAGATAGCTCAGGCGCTCGCCTGCCAGAGGCAGGGCCGCATAGCCGGAATACACCCCGTAGAAGGGGCGCTCCAGCGTTACCTCCCGATAGGAGGCGCCGGCGTCCGTCCCCATGGCGGCGGCGATACGCCGGGCCACCGGCTCCCGCCGCTCCTGCCGCCAGTGGGCGTCGGTGCGGTAGTAGTCGTCGATGGTCAGCAGGTCAAACAGGTCGATATACGTCATATACGGCGTGCTCTCCCGCAGCTGTGACACCAGGGCGTCGTAGTCCATGGAGGGCCGTCCCGAGGACGGGGCCATGAAATATCCCTTGTCCGGGATCACCGACAGATAGACCTTGGTGTCGGTGCCGGAGAGATATGTGTCGTACACATACCGGAACCGGTCCGCCGCCCGTTCCACGGAGGTGGTATTCAGGGGGAAATCCAGCTTGGCGGCGTAGCCCTGAGACAGGTACACGCCGTTTACGTCCCGCTGCCCCATCACGTCATAGGACACCAGAGAGCGCAGGGTCCGCAGCTGCTCCCGCAGAGGGAACTGGTCGGCGGCGAAATCGTCCAGAGCATCGGAGAACTTGCCGGACAGAAAGCCCGCCGCGGTGAACGCCGGCCGCTGGGCCAGAGGGCGGCGCTCCGCCTGGGACACGGCATCCGGCGTCCGTAGAACGGACCACAGGCCAAAGCCCGCCAGAAACGCCGCCAGCAGGCACACGGTGATGATTTGCTTGGTCTTCATGTGCACCTCCTCAGAACCGGAAATACAGGAAGGGGTTGGCAGAGCCGCTGACCAGGAACGCCGTGCACACGGCCAGCAGGGCCAGCAGCGCTATGGGCTCCAGAGCGTCCAGCACACGGCCTGCCCGTCCGGCAGCCATGCGGCGGCACAGGACGGCAGGCAGCGGTGTGGACCCCACGGCAGCTGCCAGCAGCACCGGGGCGTAGCTGTGCAGGTAGTACAGGGTGCCGCCGTCCCACATGGGCAGGTGCCCCAGGCCCAGCATGGCCCCGGCGGCGCCTATGGCGGCGGACAGGGAGGAGGCGTCGAACAGCACAAAGCTGAACAACGCCGCCGTCAGCACATAAACGTGCCGCAGCACCGGCAGCCGCCGGAGCAACCGGCCCAGAAACAGCTTTTCCAGCAGCAGAAATACGGCGAAATACAGGCCCCACAGCACAAAGGTCCAGGCGGCTCCGTGCCACAGACCCGTCAGGCCCCATACCACCAGCAGGTTCAGCACCCAGCGTCCCAGCCGCACCCGGTTGCCGCCCAGGGGGATATACACATAGTCCCGGAACCAGGACCCCAGGCTGATGTGCCACCGCCGCCAGAACTCCGTGAGACTCCCGGAGATAAAGGGATAGTTGAAGTTCTCGGCGAAGCGGAAGCCCATGATCCGGCCCAGGCCGATGGCCATGTCGCTGTAGCCGGAGAAGTCGAAGTAAACGTGCAACATATACGCCCCGGCGTACATCCACGTCAGCAGCACGGTTTTCTGCCCGCTCTGCTGATACACCGTCACCAGCTCATACAGGACGTTGGCCAGCAGCACCTTTTTGCCCAGGCCCAGCACGAACCGCCGGGCGCCCAGGGCTGCATCCTGCACCGTGTGAGTGCGGCTTTGCAGCTGGGGAGCCACATCGGTATAGCGGACGATGGGCCCGGCCACCAGCTGGGGGAACATGGCGATATACGCCGCCAGGTCGATGAGGCTCCGCTGGGCCGGGGCGTCGCCCCGGTACACGTCGATGACATAGCTGAGGATCTGAAAGGTATAGAAGCTGATGCCGATGGGCAGGGTGATCCGCAGCAGGGGCACCGACAGGCCGGTGACGGCGTTGAAGCCGGAGATCAGAAAGTCGGCGTATTTGCAGTAGCCCAGAAGCCCCAGGCTCAGCACGGCGGACAGGGTCAGCAGCAGCCGCCTGCGGGCGGGATACCGCTCCATAAGCCGGGCGGCGGCATAGCCCTGTAAAATGGCAGCGGCCATGAACAGCACGAACCGGGGATCGCCCCAGGCGTAGAACACCAGGCTGCACAGCAGCAGAGCGGCATTTTTCAGCCGCCTTGGGGCCAGAAAATAAAGCCCCAGGGCGCAGGGAAGAAAATAGAAGAGAAACGGCAGACTGGAAAACAGCATGACCGCGGTGGGTTACTGGATGGGCTCGTCGCAGGCGGTCTGGACGCCGGTGTAGGTGGCGGTCATGGTGTTGACAAAGTCGTCCACCAGGTCGTCGGCGCCGAACAGGGCCACCACATACTCGCCATAGGTGAGGACCACCAGCTTGTCAGGGAAGCCGCACATCCACTGGGTGTTCTGGACATTCTGGCGCAGAGCGTCGGTCACGACAGAGACGTCGGCGCTGTTTTTCACATGGAACACGCCGCAGGTAAAGCTGTTGGCGTTCATCATGTGGGTCAGCGACGCGGCGTCGTCAATAAGATCGGCCTTGTCGGCGGGAAAGTGCAGCATATAGTCCAGATTGTCGGCATCGTCCACCGGGAAAGTGCCGGGGGCATCGTCCACGGGCTTATCCAGGCTGCCGCCCACCACAGGGAACTTCTCGCTTTCGGGATAGGCGTTCCACACGGCGGTCAGCAGGTCCACGGCGCTGACGGGGGAGCCGCCGTTGACGTCGCCGCCCTTCTGGGAGGAGCAGGCCGCCAGGGACAGGACCATCACCAGGGCCAGCAGCATAGTGAGAAACTTTTTCATGGGTAAATACTCCTTTGATGTCGTTTTCAAAAGCCATCCGTGCATTTTTGGAGGGCTATTGGCAATGCATCATATCATATTCCCGGAAAAAGGTCAAGCCGGATAAGGGGGAATTTGCCCCTCCCGGAGATTTTCCGCCCCGAAGCCGGACTGCCCGGGAGATACATCCGCCTGCCGAGGGCGGACAGTGATGGATAAATATTTCACATTCCCGCAAAAAAGTGGGGAAAAACCCTTGCAATTGCCGGGAAAATGTGGTACAGTCCACTTCGACAATTGAATAGGGACAGCCGCGCTTGTCCGCGCCGCTGTCCGACACCATTATTTCTGGCTTGCCGCCAAGGTCGCGGCAAGGAAAAAGGAGAAAGCTATGAAGAAGAAACTATTGGCTCTTTTCCTGGCGCTGGTAATGGTCGGCGCCGTACTCCCGGGATGCGGAGACGGCAGCAAGGACCCCGGCGGACAAGGAAATAACGGCGAGACGGGCGAACCGGTCAAGGGTGGCGAGATCACCGTTGGCATCGCCCAGGACCTGGACGACAGTCTTGACCCCCACCAGACGGTGGCCGCAGGAACCAGAGAGGTCTTGTTCAACATCTTCGAGGGCTTGGTAAAGCCCAATTCTGACGGCGAAATGATCCCCGCTGTGGCGGAGAAATATGAGCTGTCCGAGGATGGGACCATGTACACCTTCACCCTTCGTGACGGTGTGAAGTTCCACAACGGCCAGACAGTGACCGCAGAGGATGTTGTATACTCTATCAATCGCTGCGCCGCTGTGCCGGAGGGTCAGGAAAAGCCTCTGGTAGCGGCGTTTTCTGCTGTCCGGAGCGTGGAGGCCCTGGACGAAAAGACCGTCACCGTTACCATCGCGCAGCGCGACCTGGAGTTCATCAGCTATATGACGGTGGCCATCATTCCCGCCGGCTATGCCGACCAGGCCACCGCCCCTGTGGGCACCGGCCCGTTCAGGTTCGTGTCCCGCACCCCCCAGGAGAACTTCATCATGGAGCGCTTTGAGGATTACTGGGGCACCCCCGCGTGGCTGGACAAGGTCACCTATAAGATCTGCGAGAACGCCGACGCCCTGGTGATGAACCTCAACGGCTCGTCCATCGACCTGTGCGCCCACCTGACCTCTGCCCAGGCGGCCCAGCTCAACAGCAATTTCAAGGTGCTGGAGGGCACCATGAACCTGGTGCAGGCCATCTATCTGAACAACCAGGCCAAGCCCTTTGACAACCAGCTGGTGCGCCAGGCCCTGTGCTATGCCATCGACCGGCAGGGCATCATGGATATGGTGGCCGACGGCCACGGCACCGCCGTGGGCAGCAGCATCTATCCCGCGTTTACCAAGTATTTCCTGCCGGAGCTGGTGGATAAGTATCCCCACAGCGTGGAAAAGGCCAAGGAGCTCCTGGCCCAGGCCGGTTATCCCAACGGGTTCGACATGACCATCTCCGTGCCCAATAACTATCAGCCCCATATGGACACCGCCGAGGTGGTGGCCGAGCAGCTGCGGGAGGCGGGGATCAGGGTGACCATTCAGCCTGTGGAGTGGAGCACCTGGCTGGATACCATTTATAACGGCCGCCAGTTCCAGGCCACTTTGGTGGGCGTGGACGCAGCCAACATGACCGCTCGGGCCATGCTGGAGCGCTTCACCTCCGACCATGCCAAGAACTTCATCAACTACAGCAACCCCGCCTATGACGCCCTGTTCCAGCAGGCCATCAACGCCACGGACGAGGCCACCCAGACGGATCTGTACAAGCAGATGGAGACCATGCTGGCGGACACTGCCGCCAATGTGTATATCCAGGACCTCAGCGACCTGGTGGCTATGCGCCAGGACCTGGGCGGCCTGAAGTTCTATCCCATTTATGTGCTGGACCTGTCCACCGTGTACCTGACCCAGCAGTAACGTTATACTGAATTGAAAGAGGCGATGACCATGAAATATGCGGCCAAGAAAATCGGACTGATGCTGCTGACCATGGTCATCGTCTCTTTTCTGGCTTTTCTGGCGTTTCAGGTGATCCCAGGGGACCCGGCGGTGAAGCTGCTGGGCACCGAGGCCACGCCGGAGCGCATCGCCGCCCTGCGGGCGGAAATGGGACTGGACCGTCCGTTCCTGGAGCGGTACGTTCAGTGGGTGCTGGGGGCCCTGCACGGGGACTTCGGCACATCGTACAGCTATAAAATGCCGGTATCCGGCATGCTGGCCGGAAAGCTGCCGGTGACGGGGCTTCTGACGGGGATGTCCTTTGTGCTGATCCTGGTCTTTTCCATCCCCCTGGGCATTTTCACCGCCCGCCACGCCGGGGGACGGATGGACAAGGCCCTGACCAGCGTGAACCAGGTGCTCATGGCCATCCCGGCCTTTGTGACGGGCATCCTGCTGACGTATGTGTTTGGTCTGGTGCTGCGGTTGTTCGTGCCGGGAAACTACGTTTCTCCCGGCGACAACTTCGGTGCCAGCCTGTGGTATTTTCTGTTCCCGGCCGTGTCCATCGCCCTGCCCAGGGTGGCCATGACCGTGAAGATGCTGCGCTCATCCATTCTGTCGGAGATGGAAAAGGACTATGTCCGCACGTCTCACAGCCGGGGCAACAGCGACCGGGCTACCCTGTACCGCCATGTGCTGCGCAACGCCATGGGGCCGGTGGTGTCATTTCTGGCCATGACCGTGGCGGATATTGTGGCGGGCTCTGTGGTTATCGAGCAGGTGTTTTCCCTGCCGGGCCTGGGCCGCATGCTGCTGACGTCCATCGCCAACCGGGACTATCCCGTGGTGCAGGCGGTGGTGGTGATCGTGGCGTTCTGGGTGGTGCTGGTGAATCTGCTGGCGGACCTGATCAACCAGCGGCTGGACCCGAGACTGCGGCTGCAATAGAGGGGAGGGACCTACCTTGCTGCTGAACGAAAAAAAGAATCACTATCTGCGGGCGGGTCTGGTCCTGACGGGGCTTATGGCGGCTCTGGCGCTGCTGGGCTGCGTGTGGACCCCCTATCCCCCCACGGCCATGTCCGGCAGTGAAAAGTTCGCGGCCCCATGCCTGCGGCACCTGTTCGGCACGGACAACTTCGGCCGGGATATTTTCAGCCGGGTGCTGGCCGGCGCCGGCACCACCTTCCTCATCAGTGCCGCCACCGTGGTGATCGGCGCAGCGGTGGGAACGCTGGTGGGGGCCTTCACCGGATATTTCGGCGGCTGGCTGGACGAGGCGCTGATGCGCATCAACGACGCGGTGACGGCGTTTCCCAGCATCCTGCTGGCTCTGGTGTTCATCTCCCTGCTGGGCTTCGGCAAGTACAACGTCATTCTGGCGCTGGGTGTCGCCTTTGTGCCCAGCTATGCCCGGGTCATCCGCAGCGAGTTTGCCCGGCACCGGGAGATGAATTATGTGAAAAGCGCCCGGCTCATGGGAGCGGGGCACCTGCGCATTATGTTTCTGCATATTCTGCCCAATACCCGGCAGGTGCTTCTGCCTACCCTGGTCATTGGGTTTAACAACGCCGTGCTGGCGGAGGCCAGCATGAGCTATCTGGGCATCGGCGTGAAGCCCCCGGACGTGTCTCTGGGGTATATGCTGTCCGAGTCCCAGAGCTATATGGCCAGGGCCCCCTGGTATATGCTGACGGTGGGCGGCGTCATCGTGCTGCTGATCTTAGGCGTCAGCCTGCTGGGCGAGGGGCTCCAGCGAAAGCAATGGGGGAGGTGACGGTATGCTGGAAATCCGTGATCTGCATGTGCAGTTCCACGGGTCGGACCACGAGGCGGTGCGGGGCATCGACCTGACGGTGGGCGACGGCGAGATCGTGGGGCTGGTGGGCGAGTCCGGCAGCGGCAAAACCGTTACCGCCATGATGATCTCCGGCCTGCTGCGGCCGGAGCAGGCGTCGTTCCGGGGGCAGATCCTGCTGGACGGGCGGGACCTGCTGACCAGCAGCGGCGACACCCTGCGCAGCATCCAGGGCCGGGACATCTGTGTGGTGTTTCAGGAGCCCATGAGCGCCATGGACCCCACCATGCGTATCGGCCCCCAGGTGGAGGAGTGCCTGCGGGTGCACACGGACCTGCCGCCCAAAAGGCGGCGGGAGCTGGCCCTGCAGGCCCTGCGGGACGTGGACCTGCCGGATGCGGAGGAGGTATACCGGAAGTATCCCCATGAGCTGTCCGGCGGCATGCTCCAGCGGGTGATGATCGCGGCGGCCATTCTGCCCCAGCCCCGGCTGCTGCTGGCGGACGAGCCTACCACGGCTCTGGACGTGACCATCCAGGCCCAGATCCTGGAGCTGCTGCGCCGCCTGAACCGGGAGCGGGGCATGTCCATTCTGTTTATCTCCCACAACCTGGCTGTGGTGCGGAAGCTGTGCACCCGGGTGGCGGTGATGGAGAAGGGGCACATCGTGGAGTCCGGCCCAGTGGACCAGATATTCTTCCACCCCCAGGCCCCCTATACCCAGCGGCTCATTGCCGCCATCCCCACAAGGAGGAAGCTATGAGCGATGATCTGGTTTTACAGGTCCGTGACCTGAACGTGTGGTACCGGCCCTCCGGCACCGTGGGCCGCAGAAAGCGGCAGCAGGTGCTGCACGATGTGAGCTTTGAGCTGCACCGGGGCGAAATTCTGGGCCTGGTGGGGGAATCCGGCAGCGGCAAGACCACCCTGGCCCGGACAATTCTGGGCTTTGTGCCGGACTATACCGGCACCATCACCCACTACACCAAGCGCCCGCAGATGGTATTTCAGGACCCGGCCAGCAGCCTGAACCCCAGCCGCACCGTGGGCTGGATCCTGGCGGAGCCTCTGCGCATTTACGGAAAGTACGGCAAGGAGGAGATCACCCGCCGGGTGGAGCGCACCATGGAGCTGGTGGGCCTGGACCCGGAGTGCCGGGACCGGCTGCCCCATCAGCTGTCCGGCGGACAGCGGCAGCGGGTGTGCATCGGCGCGGCCCTGATCGTGCATCCCCAGCTGATCGTGGCCGACGAGGCCGTGTCGGCCCTGGATGTGACCATCCAGGCGCAGATTTTGCAGCTCATCGCCCGGCTGCGCCGGGAACTGGGCATATCGTATCTGTTTATCTCCCACGATCTGAACGTGGTCTACGAGATCTGCGACCGGTGTCTGGTAATGCACCATGGCCGCATCGTGGAGCAGGGGCCGGTGGAGGACATATTTGACCACCCGAAGGAGGAATATACCCGCCAGCTGCTGGCAGCGGCGGAGTGAGCGACCTATGACCGAAGAACTGAGGCAGAAATTGCTGCATTCGGCGGAGGGCCCCGGGGCGGAGCCCTTCAGCCAGTATAATCATATGAAGGTCACCGCCGTGGACGACGGCACCGCCACCGTGGAGCTGGAGCTGCACCCGGACAGCCTGAACTGCTGGGGCACCCCTCACGGCGGCGCGCTGTTTACCATGGCCGACGTGGCGGCGGGCATGGCCCTGCTGACCCGGCGGCAGGAGGTGACGTTTACGGTGTCCTCCAGCATCGAGTACCTGTCCGCCGCGGCGGGAACGGGAAAGCTCACCGCCGTAGGCACCGTGGAGAAAACGGGCGGCCACATGGGCTTCAGCCGCACGGACATCCGGGACGAGAGCGGCAGGCTCATTGCTGCTCTGCGGACGGTGATGTATCTGACCGGGCGGCCCCTGGAGCTATGAGGGCCTTTTTCAGGCGGCACCGGGGCCTGCACATCTGGTTTCTGGCGGTGTGCGGGGTGCTGGGTCTGTATTTTGCCCTGCGGACTGTGCCGGGGCTGATGAACTGGGTCAGCCGCCAGGTGGTGATGCCTCTGGAGCGGGCGGTGGCGTCGGTGTGCTACCGGGCGTCCTTCTCCGTGGCAGAGCTGCTGTACGCCATAGCGGCGGGAGTGGTCCTGCTGTGGATGGGGGCCACCGTCCGGCGGCTGATCACGGATCAGGGCCGCCGGGGCCGGGTGCTGTATCGCTTTGCGCTGACGGCGGTGTGCGCGGTGCTGACGGTGTACGCCGGGTTCAGCCTGCTGTGGGGCGTCAACTACTATGCGGAGTCCTTCCAGCAGCAGTCCGGCGTGTATGCCCGGGAGTCCACCCCGGAGGAGCTGGCCCGGGTGACGGAGTATTTCGCCCGGCAGCTGGCGGACTGTGCCGGTCAGGTGCGGCGGGACGAAAACGGCCTGTTTGCCGAGAGCCGGGAGGACATCTTTGCCGACAGCGTGCGGGTGTTCGACGGCGTGTACGACGCGTTTCCCTGCCTGCGGATGGAGGACCGGGTGCCCAAGGGGGTGCGGTTTTCCACGGCCCTCAGCGCCATGGACTTTACGGGGTTCTATTTTCCCTTTACCGGCGAGGCCAACCTGAACATCGACAGCCCCGCCTGCTATCTGCCCAGCACCATTGCCCACGAGATGGCTCATCAGCGGGGTATCGCCTCGGAGCAGGAGTGCAACTTCATTGCCATCGCCGCCTCCACCACGGCGGACAGCGCCGCTTATCGCTACTCCGGCTGGCTCATGGGCTTTACCTATCTCTCCAACGCCCTATACCGGGCGGACCCGGAGGCGTGGCAGGCCGTGCGGGTGCTGCTGCCCGACACGGTGGTGGCGGACCTGCGGGATAACTCCGCCTATTGGGCGGCCTTTGAGGGGCCCGTCAACGACGCGGCCCAGAAGGTGTACGATTCCTTCCTGAAAAGCAGCGGCGACCCCCGGGGCACCCAGAGCTACGGCACCGTGGTGGATATGCTGATGGCGTACTACGGGTAAACGGTACAAAAGGATATAAAAAGAGCCTCCCCACCCGGGGAGGCTCTTTTCAGCTTGTCAAAAATCCTTTTTGACAAGCTGAGCAAGCATTTTCAGAACTTTCATAAAAGTTCTGAAAATGCGGTGATTGAAAACGAAAGACACCCCTGATGGGTTTCTTTCGTAACTATCTTCCTTTCCGAAGGCGGAGGCAATCCTGCTTTTTTGACAGTCTCAAAAGAGCCTCCCCACCCGGGGAGGCTCTTTTACAATGTTACAGGTCCAGGAGCTGCAGCTCCTCCTCGTTGACCTTCCGCAGGTCCCGGCGGCTGAGAATGTCATACATGCAGGGCACCACCAGCAGGGTCATCAGCGTGGCGTACAGCAGACCGCCGATGCACACCAGGGCCACCGGCTGCATCAGGGCCGTGCCCACATCCTTGCCGAAGGCCATGACCACCAGGCCCAGGATCGTGGTCAGAGACGTCATAAGAATGGGCCGCAGGCGGGTGACGCCGGCCTCGATGATGGCCTCCCGGCGGCCCATACCCTCCAGCCGCAGCTGGTTGATGTAGTCCACCAGGACAATGCCGTTGTTGACGATGACGCCCACCAGCATCACAAAGCCCACCAGAGACACCACGCTGACCTCGATGCCCGCCAGCAGCAGGGCCAGGAAGCCGCCGGTGAAGGCCAGGGGAATGGTGAACATGACGATCAACGGCGAGCGCAGGGACTGGAACTGGGCCACCATTACCAGGTACACCAGGACGATGCCCAGCAGCAGCATCAGCAGCAGCTGCCGGATGGCGTCCATAATGGCCTCGTTTTCCCCCTGGAAGGAGGCGGTGATGCCCTGGGGCAGGTCTACCTCCGCAATAGCCGCCTGGGCGGCGGTGGTGACCTTGGTGACATTGTAGCCGTCGGCCACGTCGGCGGACACGGTGATGTACCGCCGCTGCTGGTCGCGGTGAATGGTGTTGAGGCTGACGGTCTCCTCCAGTTTGGCAATATCACCCAGGCGGACGGGCTCCGCCGCCTGGACGGCGGAGGTGCTGCCGGAGGACATGCCGGACATGCCGCTCATGGAGCCGCTGCCGGAGGACATGCCGCTCATGCCGCTCATGGAGCCGCTGCCGGAGGCGGCGCTCATCATGCTGCTCATGGCGCTCATGGCAGAGGGGTCGATCTCCAGGTCCATGAGCTTTTCCCGGGTCATGCGGCTTTCCTCCGGGGACTGGATGGACACGCTGACGTCCAGCCCGTCCAGGGTCAGGGACAGGGAGCTGTCGGTGTCCGTCAGGGCGGAGGCAACGGCCATATACACCTGGGCCACGGTGAGGCCCTTTTCCATGGCGGCGTTGCGGTCCACGGACAGGTGCAGGGCGGTGGCCGCCTGCTCCAGGCCGTCGGACACGTTTTCCGTGCCTGGGACGGTGGCCAGCTTCGCGGCCAGTGTCTTGGCGGCGGACTGCATCTGCTCCATGTCGCTGCCGTAGACGTTCAGCGCGACGCCGCTGCCGGTAAGATAGGTCATGTAGCTGTCCATGGCGCCGGAGGCGGTGACGGTGCAGTCCATACCGGTGCAGGCGGCCTCGATCTGTTGTCCGGTCTTTGCGCCGGAGGCCCCTTCGGTAAGGGTGATATAGGCGGTGACGTCATACGCCCCGCCGCCGGAGGACATCATGCTGGTCATGTCCATGCCGCCGGAGCTGCCGGAGGAGGACATCATCGCGCCTACGGTCTCCACGTTTTCCACCTGGGCAGCCCGGCGCAGCACCTCATCCGCCAGGGATACGGCCTGCTCCCGGGTGCAGCCCTCGGGCATGGAGACAGTGAGATTCACGGTGTTCATGTCGATATTGGGCATGAAGGCAAAGCCGCGGGCCAGGGTGGCTCCGGCGGAGCCCAGCAGCAGCACCAGCGACACCCCCAGCACCACCAGCTTGTGGTGGATGGACCAGGACACAGCCTTGCGGTAGGCGGGATAGACCCGGTCCAGCAGACCCGGCTTCTGGGGCTTTTCCTTGCGGAGCATGCCGGAGGCCATGGCGGGCACCAGGGTCAGGGCCACAATGAGGCTGGCCAGCAGGGAATAGGTCATGGTCAGGGCCAGGTCCGTGAACAGCTGCTTGGTGATGCCCTCCACAAACACGATGGGCAGAAATACGCACACGGTGGTCAGGGTAGAGGCGGTGATGGCGCCCAGCACCTGCCGCGCACCGGACACCGCCGCCTGGATGACGGTGGCCCCCTTGGCGCGCAGACGATAGATGTTCTCAATGACCACCACCGAGTTATCCACCAGCATGCCCACCGCCACGGCCAGGCCGGACAGGGAGATCATATTGATGGTGACGCCGGAGAAGTACATGAGCACCACGGCGAAGATCACGCTGATGGGGATGGAGCACAGGGTGATGACGGTGGGACGCAGGTCCCGCAGGAACAGGTACAGGATCAGCACCGAGAACAGCGCGCCCCAGCCCAGAGAGGACAGAATGGAGTTGATGATAAGGTATATGTAGTCCCCCTGGTCCATCAGGGGCACGAAGGAAAGGCCCTCGTACTCCGCCTCCAGCTCCCGGAAGCGGCTGTTGATGTTGTCGGACACCTCCGCCGTGGCGTAGGTGGACTGCTTGTTGAAGGAGACGATGACGCCGTCCTTGCCGTTGAGCTTGTCGTAGATCTCCGAGGAGTTGTCGGTGATGGCCACGTCGGCCACGTCCTTCATGCGGATGGGGTCGATGCCGTCCATCCCCAGGTCAAAGAGCACCAGGTCCTCCAGGTCCTGGCGGGTGTCGATGGCGTCGCCCACGGAAACCATATAGTTGACGCCGTCCTCCTTCAGATACCCGGCGGGCATGGAGAAGTTCTGGGCCGTCAGCAGGGCGGTGATGGTGGATAGGTTCAGGCTGGAGGACAGGTCCGCCTGGCTCAGGGCGGCGGAGCGGGATTCCTCCAGGGTCTGGAGGCCCTGGTCGATCTGATTCAGGGCGCTGTCCAGCTGGATATTGGCTGAGATGATCTGGGTAACGGCGTCGGCCATGGTCAGGGTCCCGGCGGTCACCTGGTCCGCCAGCTTGGCCACGCCCTCGTCGGTTTCCAGGTCCCGCAGCTGTTTTTCCAGCTCCTCCAGCTGCTTCTGCCACTCCTTGGCCCGCTGGACGGCCTCGTCCCACTTGACGCCCAGGGCCGCCATACGCAGGTCCAGCGCCGCCAGCTCCGCCTGGATGCGAACGTATTCGGGGTCACTTTCAATTTCGGCGATGGCTGCCTGCTTTTCCTCCTCCGTCATGGAGGGGTCGTGGCGGATGGCCTCGATACGGGCCTGGTAGGGGGCGTTTTCCGCCTCCAGACGGGCCTTCTCCGCCTGGATCTCCGCCAGCTCCCGGAGGTTGGCCTGGAGCTGGTCCCGGCTGGCCCGCATGGTTTTCAGACTGTCCTGAATGGTGGTAAGGGCCTGGGTCACGGCGTCCCGGACGGCGGATTCCTCAGCGCTGCGGATGGCGGCCTTGGCGCTGTTGACCTGGCCCCGGGCGGAGGACAGCTGCCCTGCCGCGTCGTCCAGCTGCTTCGCAATGGCGTCGGACAGCCGCCGGGACAGATCATCCAGCTTCTTTTGGCTGAGGATCACATGGAGCTGATGCTGGACCGTACCGCTGACGGTGACACTGGCCACGCCGGTGATGCCCTCCAGCTTGGGGGACAGGGTATCCGTGACAAAGTCGGACAGCTCCGTGATGTCCTTGCCGTCGTAGGACAGGGCCGCCACCTGCACCGGCAGCATGGAGGGGTTCATTTTCAGCACATAGGGATCGCCCACGGTGTCGGACCAGGAGCCCTTCAGCTGGTTGATCTTCTGCTGGATATCCACGCTGACGGTGTCCATATTCACGCCGTCTTCAAACTCCAGCACCACCATGGACACGCTGTCCATAGAGCTGGAGGTGACGTTTTTGATGCGGTCCAGGGTGGCCATGGACTGCTCCAGGGGCTTGGTGATATCGGCCTCCACGGTCTCGGGGCTGGCCCCGGGGTCGGTGGTCACCAGGATCACATAAGGGAAATCCATATTGGGCATCAGGTCGGGGGTCATCTTCAGATAGGCCACCACCCCCAATACCAGAATCGCCAGCACCGCCACGAACACGGTCAGCGGCTTTTTTACGCTGAATTTGGGCATAGTCGCATCGCTCCTTGCGCGTTATAAGCCAGTTGTTACACAACTGTAAAAAACATTTTAAAGAATTTTAACATTCTAAAGCGCCGCGCGCAAGAGGGCCAGGCAATTATTAACGAAACCGTTACAAACTCCCGATTTTTCCTTAGCCTAACGAAAGAAAAAAGGGCAAAAATGCCCCGGAACCCAGCAGGTTCCGGGGAAAGGGTCAGAAGTCCATGGCCAGGCGCTGGGCCTCGTCGGAGTCCAGCAGGCGGAGGCAGCCGGAGGACACCTGGTACACCCGGCAGCACAGGGAGATCACCGTGGGCCGGTGGGTGGTGACGATGCAGGTCTTGTGGGGGTAGCGGGCTGCCAGATTCCGCAGGATGGTGCGCTCGGTGGCCACATCCAGGGCGCTGGTGGCCTCGTCCAGCAGCAGCACCGGGGCGTCCCGCAGCAGGGCCCGGGCAATGGCGATGCGCTGGGCCTGCCCCTCGG
>ENA-ORPH01001589-ORPH01001589.1-human-gut-metagenome-genome-assembly--contig:-NODE-1589-length-21451-cov-9.666246_pt1 | contig 21451 bp, 16 predicted proteins | sample MGYA00242142_ERZ509074 | MGnify/ENA primary metagenome ERZ509074 (study PRJEB26280, sample SAMEA2338724) | human gut metagenome | biome: human gut; feature: human-associated habitat; material: faeces...
AGACAGCGGGGATACGGGTGGAACCACCGACCATCAGGACCTTCTTCAGGTCAGAGGGACGCAGGCCTGCATCCTGCAGAGCCTTGCGGACGGGGCCCATGGTGCGATCGACCAGATCCGCGGTCAGCTCGTTGAACTTTGCGCGGGTCAGGGTCATATCCAAGTGCTTGGGGCCGGTAGCATCGGCAGTGATGAAGGGCAGGTTGATCTGGCTGCTCATTGCGCTGGACAGCTCGATCTTTGCCTTCTCAGCAGCTTCCTTCAAACGCTGCGCGGCCATCTTGTCCTTGCGCAGGTCGATGCCGTTCTCGGTCTGGAAGGCATCTGCCATCCAGTTGATGATGCGCTCATCGAAGTCATCGCCGCCCAGATGGGTATCACCGTTGGTGGCCAGAACTTCGGTAACGCCGTCGCCCATCTCGATGATGGACACATCGAAGGTGCCGCCGCCCAGATCGTAGACCATGATCTTCTGGTCTTCTTCCTTATCGATGCCATATGCCAGAGAAGCGGCAGTAGGCTCGTTGATGATACGCTTGACGTTCAGGCCTGCAATAGTGCCTGCGTCCTTGGTAGCCTGACGCTGGCTGTCGTTGAAGTATGCAGGAACGGTAATGACAGCCTCGGTAACAGGCTCGCCCAGATAAGCCTCGGCATCAGCCTTCAGCTTCTGCAGGATCATAGCGCTGACCTGCTGGGGAGTGTACTCCTTGCCGTTCAGGGTCACCTTGTGGTCGGTGCCCATGAAGCGCTTGATGGAAGCAACGGTGTTCTCAGGGTTGGTGATGGCCTGACGCTTTGCCACCTGACCCACCAGACGATCGCCGGTCTTGGTAAAGCCGACCACAGACGGGGTGGTGCGTGCACCCTCAGAGTTTGCGATAACAACGGGCTCGCCGCCCTCCATGACAGCCACGCAGCTGTTGGTAGTACCAAGGTCGATACCAATGATCTTACTCATAATGAAAACTCCTCTCGAAAGAACAAATCTTATTGTTTATGTGATGCTCAAATGTTTGTAAGCGGATGTTATATTCAAAACCCTTTCGGGTTTCTGCTTTGTTATTCGGCCACTACAACGGTCGCATGGCGGACGATCTTATCGCCCAGCTTGTAGCCCTTCTGGTAGACCGTGATGACGGTGCCGCTCTCCTGTCCGTCCGGGGCGGGGATCTGCTGCACTGCATTCATGAAGTTGGGATCAAAGGGCTTGCCCAGCGCCTCGATCTCCTCCACATGGAGGGCATCCAGCGCCTTGGCGGCCTTGTCCAGCGTCATGGTCACGCCCTTTTTGTAGTTCTCGTCGGTGGTGGGGGCGTTGGCTGCCATCTCCAGCGTATCCAGAATGGGAATGATCTGGTTCACCGCAAAGGAAATGCCATCGTTGAACTTCTGGTCGGCTTCGCGGGTGGAGCGCTTGCGGTAGTTCTCGTACTCCGCTGCCATGCGCAGCAGCTGGTCTTTGGCCTGTGCAGCGTTGGCTTCGGCCGCGTCCAGCTTTGCCTTTACGGCTTCCAGCTCGCGGGCCTTCTTGTTGAACCAGCCGCCATCCTTCTTCTTGTCATCCTTCGGGTCGGCAGCTTCGGCAGCAGGTTCCTGTTCGGGTGCTGCCTGCTGGGCCTTTTCCTCGGGAGCCGTTTCGGGCTGCTCCGCTTCCTGAGCCGGAGCCGTCTTTTTTGCTTCTTCGCTCATTCCAGATCCTCCTTATAGATCACAGTCCGCCGGGGTACGGCAGCCTGTGGGGTGTCTTTTCGTTTGCCGCTCATGCCCTCGCCCAGCTGGTCTGCAAAGTAATGCAGCAGCGGCATCAGCTTCTGGAAGGGCATCCGGGTGGGGCCGATCAATGCAATGGAGCCCCACAGGCCTCCGCCCACCAGATACCGGTCGCTCACGATGCACAGACCCGGGATCTGCGGTTCCAGATCCTCGCCCAGCAGCACGCTCTCACTGCGTTCTGCCGGAGGTGCGATCAGGCCAGCGGCCTGCTCCTCGTCGTTCAGCAGTGTGAGGATGTCGCCCACCTTGCCGTCCAGCTGGGGCCAGTCCAGCAGATACTGCTCGCCGCCCAGAAATACGTGGGGCTTGACGGAATCCTGCAGGATGGCAGCCGCTGCACTGATAACGGGCACCAGCTCCGGGTCGATCTGGCTGCACAGCTCTGCCAGCAGCCGGGTGGAAAGATCCACCGGCGCTACAAAGGTAAGGTTGCGGTTGAGCAGTGCGGCAAGTGCTGCCGCATTCTCGCGGGAAAGACCGGTGCGCACCCGTGCCACACGGGTACGAACGTAACCGGCCGTGGTAACGGCCAGCACAGCCGCTGCGCTGCGGCCCACCTGAACCACTTCATAGTGGGCGATGCACAGGTCTTCGGCACAAGGGGTGCTGATGGCGGCGGTGCAGCCGCTGATGGCGGCCAGCGCCTTGGCGGCACCTGCGGCCAGCTTTTCCGGCTCATGGTCGAGGCTTGCGAACACCGCATCCACACGGGCGCGGCTCACACGATCCAGCGGCTGATCGTCGGTCAGCAGATTATCAAGGTAGTAACGGTAGCCCTTGGCGCTGGGCACACGGCCCGCGCTGGTGTGGGGCTGCTCCAGCAGACCCAGCTTTGTCAGCGCCGCCATCTCATTGCGAAGCGTTGCGCTGGAAACTGCCATGTCAAAGTAGTTTGCCAGCACGCTGCTGCCAACAGGCTCGCCTTCGAGACCATACAGCGCCACGATCGCCTGCAAGACTCGCTGCTTGCGTGCATCCATCGTCATAGCGCCTGCCTCCTTTTTGCGTTCGCTTTGTTTGTTTAGCACTCCTTGTTCCTGAGTGCTAAGACCATTATAGCCAATTTTCCGGTGCTGTCAAGCCCCTTGGAAAAATGTTTTAAAAGATTCATAATTCTGTCATAAACGAAGAAAGCGCCCTCCTTATTATAAGGAAAGCGCTCCGGCATGTTCTTTACTCTTCCATCTGCCTTGCCAGAAATGCCGCTGCCACATTCACGGCCTTGAGCTGGGCGGCATCCGGCGTGGCCGTGCGGTCTTCGGTCAGCAGGGCCACCACGCCGGTCACATCTCCCGCCGCAATGATGGGTGCGGCGCACAGCACTGCTCGGGGCGAGCCTTCGCAGGGCAGGATGCACTTTTCGGCAATGCCCTCGCTCTGGTACAGCCTGCGGCCATCCATCAGCTTTTCCAGCGGCTGGCTGATGCTGCGGTCGGCCAGCTCCCGCCGGCCGGAGCCGCTCACCGTAAGGATGCGGTCGCGGTCGGCCACCAGTGCGGTCAGCGCAAAGCTTTTGCTGAGCACCTCGGTATACTGGGCCGCTACTGCGTTCATCTCGCCAATGGGCGAATACTTTTTAAAGATCACCTCGCCGTCGCCCGTGGTGAAGATCTCCAGCGGGTCGCCGCGGCGGATGCGCTGGGTGCGGCGGATCTCCTTGGGGATCACCACCCGGCCCAGCTCGTCGATGCGGCGCACGATTCCTGTTGCTTTCATGTTTTTGCTCCTCCGTTTCCTTAAAAATGCCTGCAGCACTAGTATCTGTCAGGCCGGGCCATTTATACCTGCTGCCCCCGCGCAAAAAGACCTGCACGGAAAGCTGCCTCTTCGTTGCGTTTCCGGCAGGGTTCTGCTACAATGATACAAAAAGCCGTTTTCATAAGCACAGCACCCCGCTTATGAAGACAGATCCTAAAATTCTGCTGAGAAAGGCAGGTGTCCGGATGCCGAACATCCTCATTCTGGGCGGCGGTGCCGCCGGTCTTGCAGCCGCGCTTGCGGCGGCACAAAGTGCCCCCGCTGCACAGGTCATTGTGCTGGAGCGCAACCCGAAGCCGGGCAAAAAGCTGCTTGCCACCGGCAATGGCCGTTGCAATCTGGATAACACCGGCATTGCGCCGGAGCTGTATTTCACTGCCGACCCGGCAGCACTTCGTCCGCTGCTGGATGCCGTAAATACCGCCGACCCTCTGCGCTGGTTCCGTGCGCTGGGGCTTTACACCCGCACCGACGAGGCGGGCCGGGTGTATCCGTACTCCAATCAGGCGGCGGACGTGCTGGCCCTGCTGGAGCATCACCTTGCGCAGCACCATGTGCAGCTGCGCACCGACTGCACCGTGCGCACCCTGAGCCAGAGCCGCAGCGGCTACGCCGTGCAGTTCGAGACGGCAGAGGGCAGCACCGAAACGCTGCGCGCCGATGCCGTCATCTGCGCCATGGGCGGCGAGGCAGGGCCGCAGTTCGGCACCGACGGCTTTGGCACCCGGTTCGCCGCCCAGTGCGGCGGCAGGGTGGAGCCGCTGTACCCCTGCCTGACCGCCCTGCAGTGCGCAAAGCCCCGCAAAGCGCTGGCTGGCATCCGCGCCAAGGCAGCAGCATCCCTGCTGGACGGTGCCCGTGTGCTTGCCTGCGAGAACGGCGAGGTACAGTTCACCGATTACGGCCTTTCCGGCATCTGCATCATGCAGCTGTCCGGCCTGCTGGCCCCGGGCCGCGGCCCCAAGGCTCCTGCTGTGGAGCTGGACCTCTTCCCGGCAGTGGACGAAACCGCACTTGCCAGCCTGTTTGCGGCCCACGCCGCCCAGACGGCAGGGGGCAGCGCCGCTGACTTTTGGCTGGGCCTGCTGAACCAGAAACTGGGCCGTACTGTGTGGTCTGCCGCCGGGCTGCAGGACAGCGACGCGCCTGCCGTGCTCACCGCCGCACAGTGGCAGAAGCTGGCCCACACCGCCAAGCACTGGCGCTTTGAAGGGCTGACCCCCTGCAGCTGGAAGCAGGCCCAGACCACCGGCGGCGGGCTGGCCCTGCGGGAGGTGGATCAGCACTTCCAGTTCAAGGGCTGTCCGGGCCTTTACTTTGTGGGCGAAACGCTGGACTGCGCAGGCAGCTGCGGCGGTTTTAACCTGCACTGGGCGTTCGGCTCCGGCCTTGTGGCCGGGCGCAGCGCTGCAGGCCATGCTGCAGCAGGCCGTGCTCTGCCAAAAGCCTCCGCGCCCGCAAAGAGCAGGAAAAAGCCGCACAGGTAAAAATGAGCTTTAAATTTTCAACAAACGCTTGACATCTTGTGCAGATCGCATTATCATAAAGACAATAAAAGTTTGTTCAGAGGATCGAGCAGAACAAGCAAGGGGAGAGTCGAAAGGCCCTTTTGTTTGTCCTGCTCTTTTTCTTTTATTCGGCAAACGGAGCGATCAGGAGGTTTTTATGCTGGATGTAGCAATTATCGGCTGCGGTGTCATTGGTGCGGCAGCCGCCTATGAGCTGTCCCATTACCCGCTGCAGACCGCCATTTTCGAGGCTGAAAATGACGTGGCAGACTGCACCACCAAGGCCAACAGTGCCATTCTGCACGCTGGCTACGACCCCGAACCGGGCACCCGGATGGCGCGGCTCAACGTGGAGGGGTCCGCACTGGCCAAGGAGATCTGCGCCCGGCTGGATGTGCCGTACCTGCAGTGCGGCAGTCTGGTGCTGGCCCTCAGCCCGGAAGAGCTGCCCCACCTGCAGAAACTGTATGAGAACGGCATCGCCAACGGCGTGCCGGGCATCCGGCTGCTTTCCGCAGAGGAAACGTTTGCCATGGAACCGAATCTGGCCCCCACTGTCGTTGGCGCGCTGTATGCGCCCAGCGCCGCCATCGTCAGCCCGTGGGAGTTTGCGCTGGCAATGGCAGAAGTGGCTGTGCGCAACGGCGTGGAGCTGCACCGCAGCTGCCCTGTGACCCGCATCGAAAAGACCGCCGGCGGCTGGGCACTGACCACCCCCTCCGGAATTGTGGAAACGCGCTATATCATCAATGCGGCAGGCATCTCGGCGCAGGCCGTGCACGATATGGCCGCACCCCACAAATTTACCATCCAGCCCACCCGGGGCGAATACTACCTGCTGGATAAATCCGAGGGCAGCCGTGTGCACCACGTCATCTTCCAGTGCCCCAACGAAAACGGCAAGGGCGTTCTGGTGGCCCCCACCGTCCACGGCAACCTGATCGTCGGCCCGAACGCCGACCCCGTGGAAGGGGACGATACCGCCTGCACCGCCGCCGGGCTGGCCTTCGTCAGCGCCGCAGCGCGCCGCAGCGTGCCGAACATCCGCTTCAGCGAGTCCATCCGCAATTTTGCGGGTGTCCGTGCCAATGTGGACACGGGCGACTTCGTTATCGGCGAAGCAGAAGGCGCACCCGGCTTCATCGATCTGGCGGGCATGAAATCGCCCGGCCTTTCCAGTGCACCGGCCGTTGCCAGAGAAGCCGTCAAAATTCTGGAAGCTCACGGCGATCTGCCCGCCCCCAAGGCGGATTACAGAGATGGCCGCACCCGGGTGCGCTTCAAGGAGCTTCCGCCCGAAGAAAAAGCCCGGCTCATTGCAAAGGAACCCGCCTATGGCCGCGTGATCTGCCGCTGCGAGACGATCACCGAGGGCGAAATTCTGGACGCTCTGCACGAAGAGATCCCCGCCACCACCATTGACGGTGTCAAGCGCCGCTGCGGTGCCGGTATGGGCCGCTGTCAGGGCGGCTTTTGCGGGCCGCGGGTGCTGGAACTGATCAGCAAAACGCTGGGCATCAGTCCGCTGGACGTGCTGCAGGATAAGGCTGGCACCAACGTCTTACTGTGCGAAACCAAGCAGGAGGGAGAGCACCATGATTGATCTGGTCATCGTCGGCGGCGGCCCTGCAGGCCTTGCCGCAGCTTACAGCGCATGGCAGCATGGTCTGCGCGATATCCTTATCTTAGAGCGCGACAACGAGCTGGGCGGCATCCTGAACCAGTGCATCCACAACGGCTTCGGCCTGCACCGCTTTGGCGAGCAGCTCACCGGCCCGGAATACGCAGGCCGCTGCATTGAACTGCTGCGCTCCACCGGTGTCCGGGTGGAGCTGGGCACGATGGTGCTGGACGTCACCCCGGACAAAAAGATCCACTGTGTCAGCCGGGAAAAGGGCTATCAGATTTTGGAAGCCAAAAGCATCATCCTCTGCATGGGCTGCCGGGAGCGCACCCGCGGTGCCATTGGCATTCCGGGCAGCCGCCCTGCCGGTATCTACACCGCCGGTGCGGCCCAGCGCTATGTCAACATGGAGGGCTATCTGGTAGGCAGGCGGGTGCTCATCCTCGGCAGCGGCGACATCGGCCTGATCATGGCCCGCCGCATGACGCTGGAAGGTGCCAAAGTACTGGCCTGCGTGGAGGTCATGCCGTATTCCGGCGGCCTGACCCGCAACATCGTGCAGTGCCTGCAGGACTTCGACATCCCCCTGTATCTGTCCCATACCATCGTGGATATTCAGGGCAAGGCCCGCGTGGAAAAGGCCACCGTTGCCAAGGTGGACGAAAACCGCCGCCCCATCCCGGGCACCGAGATGGAATTTGATGTGGACACCATCCTGCTCAGCGTCGGCCTGATCCCTGAAAATGAGCTGACCCGGCAGGCCGGGATCCCCATGGACCCCCACACCAAGGGCGCTGTGGTCTACGAGAATATGGAGACCGGCATCCCCGGTGTGTTCGCCTGCGGCAACGTGGTGCACGTGCATGATCTGGTGGACTTCGTTTCGGGCGAAAGCGACCTGGCCGGTGCTTCTGCGGTGGCCTATGTTTTGAAGGGCGAAGCCGCCGATACGGTTGTGCTTGACCTTGTTCCGGGCAATGGCGTGGGCTACACCGTGCCGCAGCGGGTGCGCCCCGCTGATGTGGACAGGAGCGTGAACATTTCCTTCCGCGTGCGGCAGAACTACGGCCCCAGCCAGATCACCGTGACCTGCGGCGGCAGGCAGCTGGCCCGGTTCAAGCGCCAGCGCATGGCACCCGGTGAGATGGAACACATCGCACTGCCCAAAGTCCTGCTGGAAAAAGCAGACGGCCCGCTGACCGTTGCGGTAGAGGAGGTTATTGCAGAATGAGCAGCATCAAAGAAGTCATTTGCATCTGCTGTCCCTGCGGCTGCCACTTGCAGGTAGACCCGGAAAATGATTATAATGTAACTGGAAACGCCTGCCCCAACGGTGCCGCCTACGGCAGGGAAGAGCTGACCCACCCCACCCGCATCCTCACCAGCACCGTGCGGGTAGAGGGTGGGCTGTACCCGCGCTGCCCGGTAAAAACTGCGCAGGCCGTGCCCAAAGAGAAGATGACCGAGGTCATGGCTGCGCTGGACCGCGTCACCCTGCACGCACCCGTCCGCACCGGGCAGGTGGTGCTGGCCGACGTGTGCGGCACCGGCGTGGACATTGTGGCAACGCGAAATCTGTGATACACACTCCTGAAACGATACGGAGGGAGCAAAAGCATGAGTACAAAATATGTTCTGGCGCTGGATCAGGGAACCACCAGCAGCCGTGCCATCCTGTTCGACAATGAGCAGAATATCATTGCGGTGCAGCAGCGCGAGTTTGAGCAGATCTATCCGCAGCAGGGCTGGGTGGAGCACAACCCCATGGAGATCTGGTCCACCCAGTATGGAGTCATGAACGAGGTGGTGGCCCAGAGCGGTGTCGATGCCCACGATATCGCCGCCATTGGCATCACCAACCAGCGGGAGACCACCATCCTGTGGGAAAAGGCCACCGGCCGCCCCATCTACAATGCCATCGTCTGGCAGTGCCGCCGCACGGCTCCGCTGGTGGATGAACTGCTGCAGCAGCCCGGCATGGCAGACTACATCCGGGAGAACACCGGCCTGATGCCCGATGCCTATTTCTCCGCAACGAAGATCAAGTGGATCCTGGACAATGTGCCCGGTGCGCGGGAGCGGGCCGAGGCAGGGGAGATCCTGTTCGGCACTGTGGACACATGGCTGGTCTGGAAGCTGACCGGCGGCAGAGTGCATGTCACCGACCGCACCAACGCCAGCCGCACCATGCTGTATAACATCCGCACGCTGGACTGGGACGACACTCTGCTCAAAGCGCTGGATATCCCGCGCTGCATCCTGCCCCGCGTGACGGATTCCAGCGAGGTCTACGGCACCACCGATCTGTGCGGTGTACAGATCCCGGTGGCCGGCATTGCCGGTGACCAGCAGGCTGCGCTGTTCGGACAGAGCTGCTTTCGCAAGGGCGAGGCCAAGAACACCTACGGCACCGGTTGCTTTTTGCTGATGAACACCGGCGACACCATCTGCCGCAGCCGGAACGGCCTGATCTCTACCATTGCCATCAGCCTGAACGGTAAGGTGGAGTATGCGCTGGAGGGCAGCGTCTTTGTGGGTGGTGCCGTCATCCAGTGGGTGCGCGACGGCCTGCGCATGATCCAGGAGAGCCGCGATGCGGAATACTATGCCCAGAAGGTGCCGGATAACGGCGGCATTTACATCGTGCCGGCCTTTACTGGTCTGGGTGCACCGTACTGGGATATGTACGCCCGCGGTGCCATTGTGGGCATCACCCGCGGCACCACCCAGAACCACATCATCCGCGCGGCAGAGGAGTCCATTGCCTACCAGAGCGCAGACCTCGTGGCTGCTATGGAAAAGGACACCGGCGTACCCATCACCTCGCTGAAGGTGGACGGCGGTGCCTCCCGCGACCAGTTCCTGATGCAGTTCCAAGCCGACATCCTAAACAAGACCGTGCTGCGCCCGGCCATCCGGGAGACGACCGCTCTGGGCGCTGCCTATCTGGCGGGCCTTGCCACCGGCGTATGGAAGGACCGGGACGAGATCCGCAGCCTGTGGCACTGCAATATGACCTTTGCCCCGCAGATGGACGAGGCTGAGCGCACCCGTCTGCTCTCCGGCTGGCACAAGGCTGTTGGCCGCAGCTGCGACTGGGCAGAGCATTGATGATTTTCATCTGACTTTATAGTTCGCGCACAAAATATTTTTTAATTGTTTATTTTCTATTGACATTTTGTTACAAAACGCTATACTAGAAGCATCCCAAGAGAAGTGAGATGGGGATGCACTGTATCGTCCAGATGCAGTGCGTCCCCATTTTTATTACGGAAAAATCAGATTCAAAAAGGAGGTCCCCCATATGAACGAGAAAAAACTTTCAAGGCCACTGATCAGTCTCATCGTCAGCATCGCGCTCATCATCGTAGGCATTGCCGGTTCTTTCATTTTACAGACGAACTCCGGTAAAACGACCATCCGGAACGTTACCATTGAATCCGAATCCGGTCATACCCTTGCGATGGATGTTTATATTCCGGAAAACGCCACCGCTGAAACGCCTGCGCCCGCTATTTTTGTACAGCATGGCGGAAACAACAACAAAGAAGAAATGCAGCACTACTGCATTGAGCTCGCCCGCCGCGGCTATGTTGCGATCGGCGTAGATATGTACGGCATGGGCGAAAGCGAACCTCTGCCGGACTCCGAATGGCTCACCCAGGGCCGCGGCCTTTATGATGCGGTACGCTACGGCGTGACTCTGCCCTACGTTGATACCGACCGAGTTTCGCTGCTGGGCTACTCCCGCGGTGGCAAGGCAGCTGGCGAAGCACTGCAGTGCGATAACGACAGTCTGAATGTTGTCAAGGCCATTTTCCTGATCCACAGCGATCCCATCGTGCGTAACAGCGAGGGCTACACCGATGTTTACGGTGCCCGAGATGTCGCAGTTCTCGCAGACAAGAACGACGAGTTCTTCTTCTCGGAAAAAGCTAATGATAACGGTACCTATTCCAACGACGCCAACAAGTATGCAGCCAACCTTTCCAGCCCGGCAGAATATGTGATCAACAACAGTGCACAGTCCTTCCTGTATTTCGGTATCGACCCCGCAACCACCAGTGAACAGCGCGTGGCAGAGACCGTTTATGAGCAGGATTACGGCGGAAAGACCGGAAGCCGCCAGATCTTTGTTTCTAACGAGACGCATATGGCTGGTTGGTGGTCCCCGCTGGTCATGAACCGTGTGTTGACCTTCTTTAACCGTGTTATGCCCACTGGCACTGCTCTGAGCGCCAGCAGCTACACCTATACCATCTGGAACATCTTCAAGATCATCGCCCTGTCCGGTCTGCTGCTGTTTGCCGGGTCTCTGATGGTCTGGCTGGTCAGCTCCGTCAAGACATTCCAGTGTGCCGACAATGGCGAGCAGGACCTTCGCCCAGTTGGCGATAAGAACGCAGTTGCATGGTTCTGGGGCATCCAGATCATCAGTGCCGTCCTGTCCATCCTCATTATTCGATTCCTGAACAAGCAGGGACTGGCATCTTACCGTGATGCACTTTTCCACTCGGCCAACCCTGCGTACCACGGCCTGATCTCTCTGCTGTGCGGCGCACTGACTCTTGTTCTGTGCACGGTGTGGTACATGGCCTACGGCAAAAAACACGGTTTCTCCTTCCGGAATACCGGCATCGCTATTTCCGGGCATGCACTCCTCAAATCCATCGGCGCGGCCCTGCTTGCAGTCTTTGCCCTGATCCTGATGGTTTTTGCCGTCGACTATTTTGTGGATGTGAACTTCCTGATCGTTTACTGGGGCTTTATGAAGTTTGGAGCCAACCGCATCCCGGGTATGCTCCTTGTTGTACCCATGTATCTCGTGTACTACATTGTCATGTCCATCAGCGTCAACAGTTTTAACTTTAGCACGGCGCTCGGCAAAAACAAGCTGCTTTCTAACCTTCTGATCAGCTTTATCGCATCGGTTCCCACTCTGTTCATCCTCTGCTACGTTTACGGCATCTTCAAGGCTACCGGCTCGAACCCGATGTTCGGCGGTCTGGCTTCTGCCGCAACTGCAGTGTATGCGCTGCCCGGCTTCATCTTTGTTGCGATCCTGATTTGTCGTCTCCTGTACCAGCACACAGGCAATCCCTACCTTGGCGGCATCTTCTGCGGCGTTCTTGCAGCTGTCAGCGAGTGGGGCATCTGCGAGATTCGCGTGCACACCCCCGGAACACAGTACGCTGGCACTGCTCTGGTCTACGCACTGATCGCGATCGGCTTTGTAGTTACCATAGCATGCGCTGTACTGCTGAAGAAAAATAATGCAGCCGTGCAGGCACATAAATAATGCCTCTTTAATCCTCTTTACAAACCCCTCAATTTTTTATAAACTTGGTTTGCGCATGGTGCGGCCCTTTTAGAGTTTTCTGAAAGGGCCGTATCTTCTGATTGCTCCCTATCTCTGTAAATCTGGCTCGAAAGGAGTCTTATCCAATGCATCCTCTTGCTGAAACCCTGCTGGACGAACCGGTGATCGCCGCTGTGAAAACGGACGAAGCCCTGACTGCTGCGCTGGCTTCGCCCTGCAGCGCCGTTTTTCTGCTGGCGAGCACCCTGCTCACCGTAGACGGGCTGGTGCACCGCATACATGATGCCGGAAAACTGGCCGTGGTTCACATCGACCTTGTGGACGGCCTTTCGTCGCGGGAGATCGCGGTGGACTCTCTCAACGCCCTGTGCCACCCGGACGGCATCATCTCCACCCGCCCGACCCTGATCCGCCGGGCGCGCCACCGCGGCCTGCTGACCGTCCAGCGGGCATTCATCCTGGATTCCCTCTCGCTGACCAGCCTGTCCGGTCAGCTGGAGCAGGGCAAGCCGGATTTTGTCGAGATCCTTCCCGGCATCATGCCCCGGGTCATCGCCGAGATCAGCGCCCGCACACAGGTGCCTGTCATTGCAGGCGGCCTGCTGCGGGACAAAGCCGACGTCATGGCCGCCATGCGCGCAGGTGCCGCCGCAGTTTCCACCTCTGCGCCCTCCCTGTGGGATATCTGAGCCAGAACAAGATCCCAGCTGAAGTACGAAAAGCATAATGGTATCCTGGTGTTTTATTGGATATGCCCGCCCACCGATGGAGCCGGATCTCCACGGTGAGCGGGCATTTTTTCGTTTTCATTCGATTTGAGTGAATCTATTCAGCCTGCGGATTAACTCGATAATTTAAAGCAATCCTACAAGTCGCACTCCCCTTAAAGTCTTTCTGCTTCCTGCATCTTAGCATCATACCGGATGGCAGAGATCGGCACGAAGCCTTCGATCATATCCAGTTTGCTGTTGACAAGGTCATCATACACATCTTTGATGGACAACGTAATGGAAGGCTCCAGCTGTTCATTTGCAATTACGCTTTCCACCAGTGCTTGTTTGTTTTTCAGTTTCTGCGCCATATCGGGCAGGAAGTGATAATTTTCAATCATGCGCAGAATGATGTTTGCCATAAAATTTCCGCGGATGCTGTTCAACTCGATATAAATCGCTCCGGCATCCTCCACGGAAATTTGTACGATGCTCATCAGGTAATCAGCCAGAGTCGTTTGCGTATCGTTCAAAATTCCCTGACTTGCCATACTGCGTTGCAGGATATTCATTTTTCGATAGTCCTGAATTATACCGGTTTTTATCAGTACATTCCACTACTTTATGCCGTCACATGGGTGGCATTCTCTTTCACCGAATTGATCGTATCCATCAGTTCACTCCCTGTTTTGCCATCAAACAGGCGGGTAAACAGGATGGGCTGGTCAAAGGGTGGTTTCATCAGCACAGCTTTGCTTTCCACATAACCGTTCTGCTCGATGTAATGAATGACCTTCTGCACGAACGCGATCTGCTTTGCATTCAGCGATTCGTCGTTGATGAACTTGGAAAATGCCTGCATGGCAGCATCGTGGTCCAGCTTTGCCACTTTACGCACCAGCAGACCAAAGGGTGTATCCCGAAACTCCCGTGCATAGTCCTCTTTGCTGCCCAGCTCACAGGTAAAGATATGTTCCAGCTCAGTATAGTCGCCCCGGGAAAGCGGAATGTTCTGGGTCAGCTTGTGGATAGCCAGCGTATCGCTGCGGTGCTCCATGATGTAGCGGTTCACACGTTCCCGGTACTCGCCGAAATCATAGCCGGAATCCAGCGTTTTGCCCTCGGTCTGTTCCAGTACCGGGTCGGCAAGGGCCGTGTAGACAGGCTTTTGCCCCTCGCCGCCCTCCACCAGAAACTTGATGAGCTCCCGCAGCTCCTGCCGCATTTCCTCAAAGCGGAGAAGGTCATGCGAGGTCAAAAATTCGTCTGTCTGCACCTCCCGGATGAGGGGCAGCATTGCCTGCACCTGCGGGATAGTAGCCTTCCCTTCCAGCATTGCCGCTGTACTGCGCAGCTGTTTCTGGGCGCGGCCCAGCCCCGGCAGACCTTCCAGTTCACAGAGCAGCAAGCCATACACAAAGTTATCGAACCGCTTGGCGGCTTCATCTTTGTCGTCCAGCGAGATGAGCGGTGCCACCTCTTTCATCAGAGTACCCTTGTCCGTTTCGGTCAGGCTGACAAAGGCTTCCGGCTTTTGATAGTGTTCCACGGCCTGTCGGTGCAGCCGCACGGATACCAGCTCCGGATTCAGCGCTCCCACTTCGGCACGGCAGGTCTCCGTTAAGATCTTGCGCCAGTTCTGGTAACTTTCGTCCCCATAGGCTCCATCCTGCAGCGCGGCGGCAATGCGCACCTGCTTGCAGAAAATGCTCTCGGACAGGCTTTTGGTGTCCGCGCTCTCGTAGCCGTTGGGTTTCTGACGGAAAAATTCAAAGTTGCCGCAGTAGTCGAAGATCAGAAACCGCCGTTTGCCCGTATAGTCGCCGTCGATGGCATCCACGCAGGCAAGAGATGGGCAGAGCCGCGTACCACGGCCGATCATCTGCCAGAACTTCGTTTTGCTGCGCACTTTTTTGAAGAACACCAGATTCGCGCACTCCGGCACATCAATGCCCGTATCCATCATATCCACCGAGACCGCAATAAAAGGCGGCTTATCCGGCTGCTTGAAATCGTCAATGATGGACTGTGCATAGGCGTCGTCGCAGACTACCCGCTGGATGAATCCCGGGTACTGGGTCTCCAGCTGCGGGTAGAGCTTGCCAAAGCGTTCCCGGATAAACTCCGCGTGGCGCTTGTTCTGGGCAAAGATGATGGTTTTGCCGATGCGGTCGCCACCTGCCGTCTGGATGCCGCGTTCCATCAGGTCTTGCAGCACCGTGTCCACGGTGTTGGCGTTGAAGATGAACTTGTTCAGCTTTTCGGATGGGATGAAGGTGGGCAGGGTGTCGTCCTCGGCAAAATCGTCCTCGTAGCGGGCCTTATCCTCCGGTGAAAGCTGGTCGTAGTGGATGCCCTCTTCTGTGAATTTCGTCTTGACCTCGTAGTTGTAGTAAGGCACCAGCACATGGTCGGTGTAGACCGCCGTGTCGTAATCGTAGGCGTAGGTGGGGATGCCGTGTTCCATCTCGAAAAAGTCGTAGGTGTTGCGGTCTACATCGGTTTTCGGGGTGGCGGTCAAGCCCACCAGAATCGCATCGAAATAATCAAAAATGGCGCGGTATTTCTTGAAAATGCTGCGGTGGCTCTCGTCCACGATGATGAGGTCAAAGTGGGCGGGCGAAAACAGCGGCACGCCGTCTTTGGTCTTGGCGTTGTCGATGGCGTTGAGCATGGTGGGATAGGTGGAAAACACGATGCGCGCGGCCTTATCGTCCTTGGAGGAGCACAGGTTACACAGCGACTGGTCGGGCAGATACTTCTTGAAGTCGTCCTTTGCCTGCTTGACCAGCGCGGTGCGGTCGGCCAGAAAGAGCACGTTGGTCACATGACCGCCGCGGCTCAGCACATCGGTCAGGCTGGATGCGGTGCGGGTCTTGCCTGTGCCCGTTGCCATGACCAGCAGATTGCGCCGGAAGCCCTGCGTAATATGGGCGCAGACTGCCCGGATGGCGTTTTTCTGATAGTAGCGGTCGGTGATTTTATCGTCAATTTCGATGGTGTCCAGCGGCTTTTTCTCGGTGCGGCGGTTCATCAGCTTCTGCAAGTCGTCCTTGCAGAACACCCCGCTCACGGCACGCTGCGGGCCGCTCTGCTCATCCCAGAAATAGGTGGTGTAGCCGTTGGTGGTAAACAGCATCGGACGGCGGCCAAACTTCTGCTCCAGACAGTCTGCATAAAGCTGAGCCTGCTTGCGCCCGATGTTGGGGTCTTTGGTGCTGCGCTTGGCTTCAATGACCGCCAGCGGCAAGCCGTCCTTGCCCATCAGCACATAGTCCGCATAGCCCTTCTGCCCCAGCACGCCGTTCATGTTGTCCACTTCGTACTCGGTGCGCACATCGGCGTCCGGCCCGGTGAATTTCCAGCCCATGGCCTTGAGGTCGATATCGATGATCTTCTGCCGCGTCTCGGCCTCGGTCAGGTCGGCGGCGGTGAAACTGCGGCTCTGCTGGTTCTGCTGTTTGCTGGCCGTGTACGCCGCCGAAAGACTCTCCACCTGCTTGCGCAAGGCTTCCAGTTCGGCATCTTTCTGGGTCAGCAGGCTTTCCTGCTCCCGGATCTTCTTTTCGTCCAGCGTTACCTTTTCGCCGGGGATGGCTGTTTCATCAAAGGAGCGCTCCACATAGTCCGTGCCGTAGCAGTAATCCACCCACTGGATGAAGTCGAACAGCCCCCGCAGGCTGAACACTGCATCCGCCGCCGACACACTATGCCCCGTATGTACCGCCAGATTGCCCGCCTTCACGATGCTGGGCAGCACGCTCCACACATTGCGGTCCACCGCGAACCGGAAGCTCGGCTCGTGCAGAAGGGATTGCAGGTTGTCCTTGTAGGGCATCGTGATGGTTTTATCTGCCGCATACACCCACTTCACCGCCAGCTCCAACGCCTTCCGGCACCCCACCGCGCACATTGCCGGGGAGGTGGAGAACACTTTCTCGGCCTCGATGGCGGCAGATGTGAACATGGAGTACTCGGGGCAGGTGGAGAGATAGGAGAAGTTGGACATGGGGAGGGCTCCTTTCAAATTAAATAGCGGCCTTATTTTCAATTTGCTTTTTCACAGGACAATGTGATTGTTTGTATATGAAATGACCATAATGATAGTCTTCGCTATATTTTTCATATTCTTCCTTTGAAAGCACTTTGAAATTATACTTTTCTGCGATTTCACGGCAATTCAAGTTTAATTCTGCCACTTCTGGATTTCCAAGTCCTTCATCAAACGAACTTTTTTCGCTTTCAAATAAACATTCCCACCTTGTATCATCTGTTTCGCGCGTCAATTGTAATTCCCGAATGACTTCTTTTGCGCGAATCTTTTCACTAGACATTGCTGTATGCCATGCACGAGCCGTCGCCTCGTCCTCTTCTGACAACATAAGTATAAATGTTTTCTCGCAAAGAAAACATCCGCCACACGCATTTTTATATGTGGCCATCACCGTAATCTGTGGAAGATATTTAGTTGAATTTTCTCTGAGTGCTTCATATAAAAGATGAATTGAATCCCCAGAAAACATAATTTCAACTGCGGCTTTTTCATCATTTCCCGAAATCGCCGATATTCTGCGGGTAATTGTTTTTAAAGCTTTTCTGTCATTGTCTCTAAAAACATATAATATTGCTGTTACATCAATACAGATAGCCGGAACCTGAGATATGTTTTTCAGCTCCGTTTTAAAACGATATCTCGACAAAAAAACGTATTCATCCTCTGGAGGTGAATAGAAAAAACGCGGACGATCCAAATAGAATCCCGCATTCTGAAATTCAAGAAGCGGTTGAATGGACAAGCGGTATTCTTCCTGCATCTCCTTTAATTGTAGCGAATTGTTTTCAATCATTTTCTTATTCTGCTTCAATGTTATGATAACCGTCACAACAGAAATTGCAGCCAACAAAAAAGAGAGAATGCTTAAAACAATATCAACAATCTGACCGACACTCATTTTATTAAATTTTCTCCCCCATTTTTCAAGCAAAAAGTTTGTTAAAATCTACATTGTACCCGATTGCTTTTAATTCTCGCAAAACATCTGTTTGCCACATAGTCTTACTTGTATATACCACGCCTTGCAAATCAGAGGGAACTTCTATGTTGGAATCAGCAATCAAAATAACATTTTCTCGCCCAAGCTTTCCCATAAAAAAGCCCGCTTCAAACACAACATTCTGTCGCGCTCGTAAATTTTCACTGGTTGCATCTTTCGCCCTTCCATAGTCATCACCAGTAAACAAGCAAATAGCAGCACCAACATCTGAATGCTCTTCAAATTTCTCGATAATAGTTTTACCTCTGTTAGCTTGTTCACTTAAAATGATTGCTTCAAGACCTTGCTTTTCAACCAGTCGAGCTACTTCTTGCTTTAATGCTTCATTGTGGCCATGTACTATAAAAATTTTATTATTATCCTGAACATTCATTGTTTTTACCTCTACTTCGGAATTGATTGGTATTGGCATCGTCAAATCACTCCACATTCCAGTTTTTTCAATGTGCTCTTCCAGCATTTCTTTTAAGTACACGGCAAAATAAGCTTTAGCTGTTTGTAATCCTTGTTTGCAAAACGCTCTACAGGTCTCTTCGGATTCCATCCCCCATGAAGTAGGGAAAAACCGAATATTTGTAAATCGTCCAAGCTCTTCGCTTGAATCACCATAAACCTTCTTCAAAAACCTCTCCACCTCAAAGTGCCACCCTTCAAAATCCGGACTATCGTCCGTGACACCATTTTCTATTAAAACATCAACCCTGTCTGAAAGTTCTTTTAACTTTTGATAATTATTCATTTTTCTTACCTCACCCAAAATATTCCTGCATCAGTGCCTTTTTCATCAGTTCCAGCTTTTCAAGGCTCTGCTGTACGGTCTGCTTCTGCTGGTCTATGCGTGCTACAAAGGTGGCAAATTGGTTTTGAAGTTCAATTGGCGGAACAATAACGGGCATTTTAGCCAGCACTTTTGCTCCGAAGTTTTGCTGTGCCACACCAACTTTTGTCCCACTTACATATTTTTTTCCATGCGAAGAATTTATGTAATGGCAGATATAGCAAGAACTGGCATTTGTTCCCTTCTTTAATCTTATTATGAGGGTTGTAAACGTCTGGCTCCCTGCGTATTTTTGAGGCACAACGCAGGCTATGCCGGGGTATCCGGTTCTGGTTACCAGTATATCATTTGCTTCTAGCTTTTTTGATTTATATTTATCAGCAAATTTAGGTTCGATATATACTAACTCAGTATCGTCCAGATGATTTTCTTTAATATTTTGATTTCTTAGCATCACAACACCATGCTCCGCATAGGCGTGTGTTGCTGAATTAGCTATACCCACTGTGACAAATTCTGACAGGTTTTCCATATAATCTGTGTGGAAATTAGCATCGTTCTCAAACGTATTTGCAAACTGTGCCTTTACCAGCTCGTCTAGTTTGGCAAGCTGCTGCTTACGGAGAGAAATCAATTGATCCAACTTCTCAAATTTTACTGCGATAGCTTTTTGATGACTCATTTCAGGCAATTGGAATTTATATTTTTTCAACATCGGAACAGTTAGTTGTGGAATAGATGTTCCACTTCCTTCAAACCTGTAATTTTGCGTTGCATAGAAAAGATAGTCCAAGTCTATAACTTCGCTTTTGGGCGTCAATGTGATAAGTCGAACGACAGGAACAAACGGTTCCGTTCTAATCGCAGTGTAGCCAATTGTCCCACGTGCTGAAACTGTAATACTCGGTTCTTTCACACGAGCATTATTTGTATACCCATATAAGCCGCAATCCTTTTCCCCGTTTGAAAAAATTGGCACATTATATTCTGCTGTTTTCTCATAAGAAAGAGCGCTTTTCGGAACGTCTCCGCCTGCAAATATTTCTTTGCAGACATCAGCAATGTATACGATTTTCGCCATCACACCATCTCCTCCAACTCTGCCAGACCCTTGGTGATCTCCATTTCCAGCTCATGCAGGTCGGCAAGGATCTCCGTGGTCGAGGGATACTCCACCGGCACATACTCGGTCTCCTTGTACTTATTGATGGATAAATCGTACCCATTGGCGGCAATTTCTTCTTTGGGCACAAAGAAACTCTGCTCGGTGCGCTTGCGGTCAGTTTCGGCGTTGAGGTTCTGGAACCGGGCGATGATGTCCGGGATGTCGTTTTCCTTCACCTCGGTGCGCTTGTCGTCCAGCGAGAAACCGTCGGCTTTCATATCGTAGAACCACACCTTATCGGTGCCGCCCGCGCCGGTCTTGGTAAACACCAGCACCGCCGTGGACACGCCTGCGTAGGGCTTGAACACGCCGGAGGGCATGGAAATGACCGCCCGCAGCTGGTGGTTTTCAATCAGTTCTTTTCGGATGCTCTGGTGCGCTTTGCTGGAACTGAACAAAACGCCGTCCGGCACGATGCAGGCGCAGCGTCCGCCGGTTTTGAGCATCCGCAGGAAGAGCGCAAGGAACAGAAGTTCCGTCTTTTTGGTGTTGGTGACGGCTTTCAGGTCATCGTTGATGCTCTCGGCATCCACAGTGCCCTTGAACGGCGGGTTCGCAAGGCAAACGGTGTACTTGCTGCAAATGGAGTTTTGCTTCGACACGCTGTCCTTGTAGTCGATCTCCGGGTTCGTGATGGAGTGGAGCATCAGGTTCATGGCCGAAATGCGCAGCATGGTGCGGTCCGTGTCAAAGCCGGTGAACATCGGGCCGGCAAAACGCTGCCACTGCTCCGGGGTCATGCTGTCCTCGTAGTGGGCGCGGAGGTACTGCGCACTGGACACCAGAAAGCCCGCCGTGCCACAGGCGGGGTCACAGATGAAATCGTCCGGCGTGGGCTGCACCAGCTCCACCATCATATCAATGATATGCAGAGGCGTGCGGAACTGGCCGTTCCGACCCGCCGTTGCCAGTTTGCCCAGCATATACTCGTACAGGTCGCCCTGCATATCAAGGTCGGCAATGTCGTGGGTGTAAAGATCTTCCAGCCCGGTGATGATCTTTTGCAGCACCTGCGGCGTGGGGATCAGGAACATGGCATCGTCCATGTACCGCGCAAAGGCGGTGTTGCCCTCGTCCGGGCGGGTGGGGTCGTCTGCGATCTCCACCAGCTCACCGTTTGCGTCAAAGTCCGGCAGACGGCCATACTTCATCTTTTTGATGGCAGGGAACACCCGCTGCTGCATGGTCAGGAAAATTTCGCGGGAATCTTTATCCTTGAAGCGGCTCCACCGCATAGACTGTCCTGCTTCGCTGGCCGGGAAGATGTGCTCCATCTTTTCGCCCGCCATGTTCTCAAAATCTTCGGTGGCAAGCTCTTTCTCGTCCAGTGACCGGATGAACATGAGATAGGTCAGCTGTTCAATGACGGTCAGCGGATTGGTGATGCCGCCTGCCCAAATGTCCGTCCAGATTTTGTCTACCTTATTTTTAATGGCTCCTGTTACCATGCGTTCCTCCTGAATGTTTGCCAATCGCAAACGCTTTGCATCTTGAATTTTTGGTGATAATATCACAATTTTATTATAGCAGTGTACGATTATATTTTCAATGTAGAGCGTTTAGCGGAAGTGCCTTCTTGATTGTAAGGCAAGAAATTAGTGGAACGTTAAAACAGCAATTTGCGATATGCAATTCAACGCTATTGCTGTTGCATGAAGAAGTTGAATTGCTATAAAACGGTAAAGTGGATTTTATCTGCTTTACCGTTTTTTCTTTACATCTGGACTCCAACATGCCTTTGTGCTATTCAGCGATTCC
>ENA-ORPH01001600-ORPH01001600.1-human-gut-metagenome-genome-assembly--contig:-NODE-1600-length-21341-cov-8.015644_pt1 | contig 21341 bp, 16 predicted proteins | sample MGYA00242142_ERZ509074 | MGnify/ENA primary metagenome ERZ509074 (study PRJEB26280, sample SAMEA2338724) | human gut metagenome | biome: human gut; feature: human-associated habitat; material: faeces...
ATTGTTTCATAATTACTTATTCCGTTGGGTAATTTTCTCACTTTTTCTCACTCCTTCTTTATATCTTTCTTAGTCGTTTGCAAAACTCTGAAAGTATTGCAAATACTGACTTTTTTGTTTATAAATCTATTGAATCACTCCACTTTTTAGTATATAATTGACATAGTAAGTTACCAATAATGTACCAAAAAAAGGAGTGTTTCAATCATGTTAAATTATGAAAACCAATTAAATTTAGGTAATATCTATTCCGATTATTTATTAATACTTATCCTTAATTTTTCATCAGAATTACGTCAGTTCTGTGGTATTGATAAAGTTCCAGATGCCTCTAAATGGACTCGTTTTAAACAAGATTTTTGCGATTATTTAAAAGATATGTTTATTGCTCTTGTAGATGTTACAGAACCTATCTGTCAGGCTATTAATCCTACTTTAGCTAATATGATTTCTTACGATACTTCTAGTGTAGTAGCTTATGTTACTGAAAACAATGCTAAATATATTAATTCTTGCATTAGACGTTTAAAATCATATTTCAAAGCTATGGGGATTGAAAAATCTGATGATGATATTTACAAATTAGCTTACAGTTCTTTGCCAAAAGTTGCTTCTAGCGATTCTTCTATTAGAAAAATGTACTCTAATGGTCATTTTTGCTATGGCAGAAAATTTGGTATTATTACTAATGGCTGTGGTACCGATGAATGGAACAAACTTTCCTTGCAGGTATTGCTCAACTTTTTACTGTCATAATTGCAGAGGCTATGTTTAAACCTCAATACATTAGAAGTATTAAAAAACTTGCTTGCTAATACTTGGTTTTCAATGTTCTAAATTTATCATAATCCCTTTGGAAATTTCTAACAATTGCCTTAGGGTTATTTGTCATGTTCATTTTTTTATTTCTGTTTTTGCTACTCCTAAAATCCTTATATATTTTATCTTGTTTTATGTTTCTTTGACTTTTTTATTTAGTTTCGCAATTACCTATATATCTTTCTTTTGCTTTCTCTACTTTCTTCTTTTATATTTTACTCTAATTATAAAAAAATAGCAAGGTTTACTCGCTATTTTTTATTCACTAAGATATTTTTCTTGGATATCTTTTATTTTATCATAATCATTATTTAGTATATCAAGAAATACTTCTGCTATTTGAGGGTCAAATTGAGTTTCTTCACATCTTTTAATTTCTTCTTTTACATGTTCAATATCAATAGGACCTCTATAGCTTCTTCTACTTGTCATTGCATCAAATGTATCTGCAACAGTAGCAATTCTAGCTATATATGGTATTTCCTCGCCTTTTAATCTTGATGGATATCCATTTCCATCATATCTTTCATGATGATGTTTTACAATAGGAATTATATCTTTAAATATTTCAGCTGAACCTAAAATATGTGCTCCTATTGAGGGATGATTTTTTATTTGTGAATATTCATCATCCGAAAGTTTATCAGGTTTTAATAATATACTATCTGGAATTCCTATTTTTCCAATATCATGGAAAAGTCCACCAATTCTTAATGTTTTTATTTGGTCTTCTGATAATCCTAATTTTTCACCAATTAAAACAGAATATTCTGAAACTCTATCTGAATGTCCTCTTGTATATGTATCTTTAGCTTCTACTGTATATCTCAATGTTTGAACCATATCTAAATAAGCTCTTTCTAGTCTTTCATTTGACTCTGAAAGCTCTTCATTAATTCTCTTTATTTCATCCATCTGTTTTACAGATTTTATTCCAGACTCAACCAATAAAAGTAATTGGTCGAATTTATCACTTTTTTCGCAATACCCTTGTATATCTAATCTTTTAATTGTTTCAAGTGGAGGGGCCATATCCTTGTGCCCTGTTAATAATAGAATATACAATTCTTTATTAAACTTTCTGATTTCTTCTACAACCTCATCTCCATGTAATGGTGTCATCATAAAGTCTAGCAACATTAAATCAAAATGTTCCATTTTTACTCTTTCTATTGCTTCAACTGGGTCTAATACACCTTCAAACTCATATTCTGAATTATCAAAAAGCACTGTTAATGAGTCTAATATTCCACTTTCGTCATCTACTCCAATTATCCTATATTTTCTTTCTCCATTTAATTGATTTTGTAATGCTTTTCTCATTAATTACCTCTACCCCTTCTAGTAATAATTAATTTTACCTAGATTATAATAGTTTATTAAATAAAAATCAAGGCTTTTTATTTAATTTATTATATATAACTTATTATACTTATTTTGCCTAAAATTTTATCATTCTAATTGTTTCTTTTAGTCTTATTAGCAATACTAAAAATCAGATTTATATTGCATTTTTATTACAATATTATTTCTTTTATATTACATTTTAATTTTTTGTTTGATTTTTCAAATTCCGACTGATATACTAAAATTATATGGAGGATTATATGGAAGATTTAAAAGATGTTGTCGAAGAATCAAATCAAATTAACCCTTCTGAAGAAATAAACTCGGAAGAAGAAATAAAAAAAACAAAAGAAGCAACAGCAATGGTCGAATACAAAGAAGTAGACGAACCTTGTGTCGCCTTAACTATTATTGGAGAAAACCGCCTTACAGATGCTGAAGTCTTTGTTAGACGTGGATTCCGTTTTTCTTTAAAAGCTTTTTTCTCCACTATTGTTCTTACTATTATGAATATGTTTATTTAAGCTTTTTTTCAATCCAATTATAAACATATTCATATATTTCTTTTTTACATTTTTCATGTAATATATCATGTCTTAATTTTGGATATAATTTTATTTCTACATCCGGTTTTTTGACACTTTGAACTAAATAAGATTTTCTAAAGCATTGAAAATTCTTATTTTTTTTGTCAATTTTTTCTTTTTCCTCTTGCACAATGTTTCACAATGTGTTATGATAAGTGCGAGGTGATTAAATGAGATTACAGATAGTTAAGTCAAAGAATGCTCAATCTCTTTATGTTGTAAAAACTATTTACAATAATAAAAAGCGTACAAATAAAGTTGTTGAAAAATTAGGAACTTATGAGAATTTAAAGAAAAAATTGTATCCCAATGAACCAATTGAATGGGCTAAAAAATATGTTGAAGAATTAAATAAACAAGAACAAGAAGGAACACGAAATATAATAATTAAATATAATCCAACAAAAATTATAGAAAAAGATGTTCAAAAACTTTTTAATGGTGGATATCTATTTTTAGAAAAAATTTACTATGAATTGGGAATCGATAAAATTTGTAAACAAATATCTGAAAATTATAAATTTGAATATGATTTAAATAATATATTATCTCGACTACTATACGGGAGAATTATATTTCCTTCTTCTAAATTAGCTACATACAACGTATCTAAACAATTTATAGAACAACCAAATTTTGAGTTACATCATATTTATAGAGCACTAGAAATTATATCTAAAGAAAATGAATTTATACAATCCGAACTATATAAAAATAGTTTAAAAAAATCTAAAAGGAATACTGGTATCCTTTATTATGATTGTACTAATTATTTCTTTGAAATAGAACAAGAAGAAGGCTTAAAACAATATGGACCATCTAAAGAACATCGACCTAATCCGATAACTCAAATGGGATTATTTATGGATGGAGATGGTATCCCTCTAGCATTTAATATATCTCCTGGAAATACTAATGAACAAGGGACTTTGACACCAACTGAAGAAAAAATTTTAAAAGATTTTGAACTATCAAAATTTATAGTATGCACCGATGCTGGACTTGCTTCAACAGACAATAGAAAATTTAATAATAAAGATGAAAGAGCTTTTATTACCACTCAATCAATAAAAAAATTAAAGAAACATTTAAAGGAATGGGCTTTAACAAAAGCAGGCTGGAAACTTAGTGGAGATTTAAAAGAATATGATATAAGCAAATTAGAAGAATCAGAAGAAACTATTGAAAAGTATAAAAACAAAGTATTCTATAAAGAAAGATGGATCAAAGAAGATGGATTAGAACAAAAATTTATAGTAACCTTTAGTTTAAAATATAAATACTATCAACAGCAAATAAGAAATAATCAAATTGAAAGAGCTCAAAAAGCTATGAATAATAAAAATTTCAAACTAGAAAAATGTAACCAAAATGATTATAAAAGATTTATAACAAAGACAGCTGTAACGAAAGACGGTGAAGTTGCTGATAATAATGTACTTTCGTTAAATACAAAACAAATTGAAAAAGAAGAACAGTATGATGGTTTTTATGGAGTATGTACCAACCTTGATGATAATGCAGAAAAAATAATAAAAATAAATCAAAGGAGATGGGAAATTGAAGAAAGTTTTAGAATAATGAAAAGTGAATTTAAAGCTAGACCAGTTTATCTAAGTAGAGATGATAGAATAACAGCTCACTTTACTACTTGTTTTCTAGCTCTAGTATTACATCGATATTTAGAAAAAGAATTAGAAGAAAAATATACTGCTACTCAAATTATTGATACATTAAGAAATATGAATCTAATAAAACATAATGAAGATGGCTATATACCGGTATTTACAAGAACTGATATAACTGATGACTTACATAAAAAATTTGATTTTAGAATTGACTATGAAATAGTCAATAAAAAAAATCTAAAAAATATTTTAAAAAAAATTAAAAATCAAAAACATTGTGCAAATCTTGAAAGCTGAAAGCGCTGATATGAAACGTTTTCAGCTTTTAACTGTCAAAGATGAGATTATACTTATTTTGCCTAAAATTTTATCATTCTAATTGTTTCTTTTAGTCTTATTAGCAATACTAAAAATCAGATTTATATTGCATTTTTATTACAATATTATTTCTTTTATATTACATTTTAATTTTTTGTTTGATTTTTCAAATTCCGACTGATATACTAAAATTATATGGAGGATTATATGGAAGATTTAAAAGATGTTGTCGAAGAATCAAATCAAATTAACCCTTCTGAAGAAATAAACTCGGAAGAAGAAATAAAAAAAACAAAAGAAGCAACAGCAATGGTCGAATACAAAGAAGTAGACGAACCTTGTGTCGCCTTAACTATTATTGGAGAAAACCGCCTTACAGATGCTGAAGTCTTTGTTAGACGTGGATTCCGTTTTTCTTTAAAAGCTTTTTTCTCCACTATTGTTCTTACTATTATGAATATGTTTATTTAAGCTTTTTTTCAATCCAATTATAAACATATTCATATATTTCTTTTTTACATTTTTCATGTAATATATCATGTCTTAATTTTGGATATAATTTTATTTCTACATCTTTCATTCCTATGTTTTGAAATTTATGATAAGCTTTTATTACTCCTTTTCCATTTTCACCAACTGGATCTTCATCTCCAGATATAAATAGAATTGGTGTATCTAAATTCATTTTTTTCAAATTTTTAATTTCAGATGTAAATTTCATACCACTTAACATTTCTCTAAACAATCCTGCAGAAAGATTTCCACCTCTCATTGGGTCTGCAATATATTCATCTAATCCTTCATTATCTGAGCATAACCAATCATAATTTGTTCTATTTGGTGCAAAAAACTTATTATATGTGTCAAATGTTAATTTTTTTATCATTGGACTAGTATGATTTTCTCCAACTTTTTTAGCTTCTTTATTTGCAATAAATTTAGCTAGAGCAATTTGAACAGGTGGTGTTTCACCTGTTCCCATTATTATTGCTGCATCAATAGCTTTTGGATATTCTATTAAATATGTTCTTAGTAAAAATGAGCCTAATGAAAATCCTAACATATAATATGGCACTTCAGGAAATTTTTCTTTTATCATTTCTGTACATGTGTACATATCTTTAACAGCCCAGTCCCAGCTACCAACAGGTCCAAAATACATAGGTTCTGAATCTTTGACAATAGATTTTCCATGGCCTAAGTGGTCATTTCCAACAACCATAATTCCTTTTTCTACTAAATATTCTGCAAATTGTTCATATCTTAAAATATATTCTGTAACTCCATGTGCAATTTGTAATATTGCCTTTGGCTTTACATCTGGAATCCACTCCACTGCATGGATTTGTGTTTTTCCATCTGCAGATAAATAATAAAATTCATTTTTATTCATCTTTTGCTCCTTCTTTCTTATAAAACTATTTTTTTATTGGGATTACAATATTAAATGTTGTTCCTTTTCCCTCTTCTGTTTTATATGTAATGTCTCCTCCAAAATGAGCTTTAATATTTGAATAAGACATATATAATCCTAATCCAGTTCCATTCTTTCCTTTTGTTGTAACCATTTCTTTAAATAATCTATCTTGAACCTCTTTTGAAAGTCCTCCTGCAAAATCTGTAATAGAAAAAATCATATTGTTCTCTTTTTGTGAAATTTCAAATTGTATATTTTGGTCATGTTTTCCATCATATGCTTGAATTGCATTTGAAATTATATTATTTACTACTTGTACCAAAACATTTACATTCCCATCTATTACTGTATTTTCATCAACTTTCATTAATATATTTAAATAAATATATGCATTTTTTAGTTCATGTTTCATCAAAATATTTACTCTTTTTACTAATTCTGCAATTGTAAACTCTTCAGAATCATCGCTTGACAAAGATGCCACTGCTTGCCCTTTTACAGTTGTTATAATATCTGACATATATTCAAGATGTGCTCTAATCTTCGGAATCCATTCTTCCATATCTTTTGCTATGTCATGATGATCTTGTGAATTTACAAGTGGATCATCTATTGATTCATCATATTCTTTTATTAAATTCTCTAATCCTTGTGTAGCACCAGCTATAGACATAATAGGTGTTTTTAAGTTATGTGCTATTCCACCTATTAATTGTCCTAGCCCTGCAAGTCTTTCTCTTTCCATTAATATATCTTGATTATTTCTTATTGTCTCCATATCTTCTTTATGTTGTGTTATATCTTTGAATAGGAATAGTGTTCCTAATGATGTATTATCTGAATTTATTGGTGTAATTTCTATTTTAAAGTATTTTTTTATCTCTGAAAAATGTTGTTCAAATGATACTGTTGTTTCTGTTTCATTTGCTTTTTCAATTGATTTATCAATTTTAACTATTGCTTGTCTATTAACTTCTTTACTTTGTAAAAGTTTTATAAAATTTTTACTTCTTATATCTTCAGCTTTTAATTTAAATATATCTAAAAATGTTTTATTAAAATCTGTAATTGTATTATTTTCATCTAATACTACATATCCATCTGATATTCTATCAACTATCTTTTGTAATGCAATTGGCGTAACTCCTAAAAATTGAAATTTTAATATAGCTATTGCACAACATATTATTGTTACTGTAAATGTTATTGGTGTTACATATATTGACATTGGGATTATTTTAAATGTTCCCAATATATTTACTACTAATGGTACACTTACTCCCAAAACAATCAATAATGATTGTTTTGAGAAAAATCCTGAATTTTTTATTGAAAATTTCAACATATATAATATTCCCCAGGCCAATAATATGTATGAATATATATTGTGTATTGTAGCATATGGTCCATACACATTTGTCTGAAAGTCTACTGAATAGTGTTCATAGAATAAATGATGATAATCATTTGTCCATAAAACTATTAGTGAAATTATCGGAATTATAAACAGTAATAAATATCTTTTTTTAAATTCAATTTTAGTATTGGCATATATAAGTCCCATAAAAAATACTGCTACTGGCACTAGACATGCCCCTATATATACAAAATAATCAAAATATATCGGTTCTATATTTAATGGTCCAGACAATGTAATTTGAGCAATCAACCCAATAGACCAAAGTATTAATAAACTTAAAGCCAATATAAATACTTTATTTAACTGGTTTTTACTTTTCTTCTTTGATAAATACACTATTAAAAATGCATTTATTATTGTAGTTATCACTAATGAAATTAGTGTTTGATCTTTAGTCATATTTTTATCATTCTCCTTTTATCAACTCTAACACATACCCTATATACTTAGAATTTATACTTGGCCAATAAAATTTATATTTTTCTAGTAATTTAACAGTATGTTCAGATTTTATTTTTATATTGCTATTATAATTTAAATTTAAATTCTTATCAAGGTCATTTAACAATAAATTTGCAAAATCTGAATTTTCACTTCTTAATGTTTTCTTTAATTTTTCTTTAAAACTTTCATTATCTACTATTTCTATGTCCTTTACAAATTTTAATATATCTTTTACAAAAACATGATTGTTATTAAATATATGATATATTCTATTATTTTTATTTGTATATTTTACAATCTTCATTATTGCTGTTGCAGTATAATCTATTGGAGTAAACTCTAAATAATCATCTTTAAGATATTCTGGAATTTTTCCTAATTTTATAAATGCCTTTAATCTACTTATATAAGCATTTTCAGATACATTCTCTTGGAATTTTCCATCAGACATTCTAGGCATTAGATTTCCAACTCTTAATATATATGCATCAGTACCTTGTAAAATTGCATCTAAAATCTTTCGTTCCGCTTCAAATTTACTTCTTATATAAACATTTTCTAAACTTTGTCCTATATAAAAACTATTTTCACGGAAATCTATTTTCTCAGAAAATTTTTGTTCCATATAGTATTGGTCAACAAGAGCATTTCCTGAAACACTCAATGTTGAAATATGAAATAACTTTTTATTAAATGTATTTGCAAAATCAATAAGTTTTTCTACACTTTTTACATTAGTATTATAAAATTCTTGATAATTACCATAATGAGATACTTTAGCTGCAGAATTTATTATTAAATCAATAGAGTTTCCTAATTTAAATAATTTTTCTTGATTTAATCCAAAACCATCTTCTGCAATGTTTCCTTCTATCGCAATTATTCTATCATTTATATATTTATCATATATATTTCCATAATAATAATGTAATTTTTCCATTAATTTTTCTTGTATTGTTAATCCAGGGTCTTTTCTAATAATAACATATATTTTTCCAGTTTCATTCTTTAGAATTTCGCGTAAAATATGAATACCCAAAAATCCAGTTACACCTGTTAATAAAATATTTTCATATTTATTATTATTAATTTCTTCCGGAATTGTCATATTTTTTTCTAATATATTTTTATATTTTTCATTTAAATAACTTAAATCATCTTTCTTTTCTGCTATTTGTAATTTTTCTTCAATTTTATCTGCTAATTGTAAAATTGTTGGATATGCAAATATATCTGAATAAGTTATTTTATCTGTAATTTTTAACAATTGCACATTCAAATTCATCGCTAATATAGAATCTCCACCTAATTCAAAGAAATTATCTTTTATTCCTATTGGCTTAGTATTTAATACTGATTCCCATATGGAAACTAATTTAACTTCTAAATCTGTTTTTGGTGCTACATATTTATTTTTTTCACTTTGCAATACTCCATTTGGTATTGGTAAAGCTTTTTTATCTATTTTTCCATTTGGTGTATATGGAAATACATCTAAAGCTGTAAAATATGATGGAACCATATAATTAGGTAATCTATCAGCTAAATATTTTCTTAATTCTTTTATCAGAATTCTTTTGGTAGCTATATAATAAGCTGATATTATTTCTCTATTTCCTATCAATTGTTTTACTACTTTTGCTTTTTTTATACAAGGGAATGTTAAAATTTCATTTTCAATTTCATCTAATTCAATTCTAAGTCCTCTAACCTTTACTTGATTATCTGCTCTTCCTAAATAATATATTTCTCCAGACTCATCGTACTTACATATATCTCCTGTTTTATACATTATACTATTCTCAATAAACGGATTTTTTATATATCTTTCTGCAGTTAAATCTTCTCTGTTTAAATATCCTTTTCCAACTCCATCTCCAGCTATGTACATTTCACCAGCAACTCCTATTGGAACTGTTTTTAGATTTTGGTCTAATATATATATCTGTGTATTAGCAAGTGGAACTCCTATATTTATTTCTTTTTTATTAGTTACATCTGTAAATGTTGAAAATACCGTTGTTTCACTTGGTCCATATCCATTATAAACCTTTTTTACACCTAACTTTAACAATTCATCTCTTAATTTTAATGGCAAAGCTTCACCCGCAAGTGTAACATATTTTAATTGTCCCAAATTAGGCATTTCTTCAATATTATCTAAAAATATTTGCATTCTAGATGGTGTCATTTGAATAAGTTGAACATCATTTTTTCTTATTAACTCATTTAATAATTGTGGTATTCTTTGTTCATCTTCATTTGCTAATACTATTTTTAATCCTTTTTGTAGACATATCAAAGTTTCAAAAATAAATATATCAAAGCTTACAGTTGTTACAGATGCCATATTTTTATATTCACATTTTTCTTTTAGAAAATCTACTTTTTTATTCAAATATGCACATAAATTTGATAAAGATTGATGTTTCAATACAACTCCTTTTGGAAGTCCTGTTGAGCCTGATGTATATATTATATATGATGTATCTTCTGGTTTATTTATTTGTTCTATATTACTTTTTGCTTTACTACTAATTTTTTTATCTAATATATCTATTTTATTTTCAAAGTTCATTTTCTCAAATAATTCTTCATTTGTTATTAGTATTTTTGCATCACTATTTTCAAGCATGTACTCAATTCTCTTTTCAGGATATGTTGGATCTATCGGAATATAGCATGCTCCTGATTTTAGAACTCCTATTAATGTTGGAATTAATTCCAATGATCTTGGTAGCATAACTCCTACTATATCATTTGGTTTTATCTTTTTTTCTTCTCTTAAATATCTAGCTAATTGATTTGCTTTTTCATTTAAGTTTTTATATGTTAATTGTTTTCCTTCAAACACTATAGCTACAGCATTTGGTGTTTTATTAGCTTGTGTCTCAATTAATTCCGCAATTGTTTTGTCTTTTGGATAATCCATTTTAGTATTATTAAATTCATATAATATTTTATTTTTCTCAGTTTCAGAAATAATTTCAATATCTTTTATTTGAACATTTATATCTTGCATAATACATTCTATTGTGTTCATATAATGTTCAAATAATCTTTCTATTGTATCTTTCTTAAATAAATCTGTACAATATTCAATATTAATTGTATGAGTCTTTGGCTTTATTTCTAATGACAAATTGAATTTTGAAATATTATTGTTAATTTCAACAATTTGTGTTTCTGTATTATCTAATTTAATAATATTTTCTTCTTTATTTTGATATGTAAACATTACATCAAACAATGGATTTCTTGAATTATCAGCCTTTATTCCAAGTTTTTTTACTAACATATCAAATGGATATGGTTGTTGTGACAAATCATTCAAGATTTGATCTTTCATATCATTTAAAAATTCTATAAATGGTTTGTCTGGATTAATATTGGCTTTTGTTACAATATTATTTACAAACATTCCAATCATTCTTTTTAATTCATTTTGGTTTCTATTTGCAATTGGACTTCCTAAAATAATTTCACTCTGTCCTGTATATTTGTATAATAATGCATAAAATGCTGAAATAAAGAACATGTACGGAGATGTACCAATTTTCTTTGCAAATCTCTCTATTCTTTTGAATTTTTTCTCATCAATTACATTAGCAATTTTATTTCCATTATAACTTCTATTAGCAGTCATCTTATAATCATATGGCAAATTTAATTGTTCAAAATCTGAATTTTTAAATTTATTTATCCAATAATTTTCTGTTTGTTTTATTTCGTCACTTTCATTATATTTTTCTTCCCATACCGCATAATCTTTATATTGTATTGGAATGTTTTTTAAATTATCTCCATTATATAATCTTTCAAATTCTATAATAAAGTTGTTTAAAGATGTTCCATCCATTACAATGTGATGTGCATCCATTAATACAAATGTCTTTTTATTATCAATATAATGCACTTCCATTCTAATTAATGGTTCTTTTTCCATTTTAAATGGTTTTGAAAAATTCTTAGCAATTTCTTTTATTTCATTTTCTTTATTATAAAATACAGATATTAATCCCTCTGTACTTTCTTCTATTTCTTGCATTACATTATCATTTTTTAATACAAATCTTGTTCTTAAAATACTATGCCTTTTTAAAATTTTATTAAATGCTGCTTTTATTTTATCTAAATCTAATATTTTATCTACTAGCACACCACCTGGCATATTATAAACAAGATTATCATCACCAATCATTTTTACATTATAATAAATTCTTTTTTGTGCAGATGATAATGGATATGCCTCTTGTATTGGTGCTTTTTCAATTTTATTTTTTAATGTACCTTTTGTCTGATTTTCTGCTATATAATCAGACATATCTTTTATTGAATAATTTGTTAATATATCTTTTATATTTATTTGTACATTAAATTTAGATAAAATTTTTGTAGATAATGTTATAGCTGTTAATGAATCTCCCCCTAGCTCTAATAAAGTATTATTTATTCCAACGCTTTCAAGTTGTAACATTTTTTCAATTATTTTTATTAGTTTTCGGTCAAGTTCATTTCTAGGTTTAACAATTTCATTTTTGTTATCTTTAAAATCAGGATCTGGTAATGATTTTCTATCTACCTTTCCATTTTGTGTATGTGGAAATTTCACTAATTGCACAAAATATTGTGGTATCATATATTCTGGTAATTCTTTACTTATTCTTTCCTTGATATTACCATTATCATTTAATACTGATGTATAATAAGCTATTAATGCATCTCTATTATTATTTAATTTTCTCTTAACTACAATACTTTGGATTATATTATTATCATTTTCTATTGCATTTTCAATTTCTCCAAGTTCTACTCTAAATCCACGAATTTTTACTTGGAAGTCTGTCCTTCCTAAATGAACAATATCTCCGTTTTCATTGTAATACGCTAAATCATTTGTATTATAAATTTTATCTTTGTCTTTAAATGGGTTTTCAATAAATTTTTCTTTGTTTAATTCTTCTCTTTTTAAGTAACCATTTGATACACCATCTCCACCTATATATAGTTCTCCTGGAACTTCAAATGGTAATAATTTTTGTTTTTTATTTAATATATAACATTGTGTATTAGCAATTGGTTTTCCAATAGAAATTGATTTTTCTTTTGTCAATTCCTTTACTGTTGACCATATTGTTGTTTCTGTTGGTCCATACATATTAAATATTCTAGCTTTAGTTAATCTTTGCATTTTAGTTAGCAATTTGTTTCCTATAGATTCTCCACCAACTAAAATATCTGTTATATTTTTAACAAATTCTAAATTTTCTTTGTTTTCAAATATTGTTGAAAATCTTGATGGTGTTGTTTGAATCATATTTACATTATTCTCCAAACACAATTTATTTAGCAATGCTGGCATGTTTTGCTCATTCTCATTTGCTAAAACTAATGTCATTCCAGATGTTAATGTACACCACATTTCTAGTCCAAATATATCAAAACATACTGTTGTTACAGATACCATATTTTTATTTGGTACAAATTCAATAATTTCTTTCATTCCTTTTACAAAATTATTTAGATTTCTATTTGTTACCATTACTCCTTTTGGCTGACCTGTTGAGCCAGAAGTATATATTAAATATGCTAATGTATTTGCATCTAATTTTAAGTTAATATTTTCTTTACTATATGTTTCTTTATCTTCAGAATCTACATTAATTGTATTACATTTTTCTAAAATATGTTTTTGTGTTTGACTATTAACTAAAACAAGTTTTGTTTCACTATTTTCTAGCATATATGTTATTCTGTCTTGTGGATATTCTGGATCAATTGGTAAATATGTTGCACCACATTTTAATATTGCTATTAGCCCTATAATCATTTCTGGTGAACGATTAAGCATTATTCCAATTATATCTTTTGATTGAATTCCAGCACTTATCATTTTTCTTGCTAACATATTAGCTCTTTCATTTAATTCTTTGTACGTTAGTTTTTTTCCATTACTTATAAGAGCTACTTTATCTGGAAATTCAAGTACCTTATTTTCAAATAATTCAATAACAGTTGCATCTTTATCATATACAACTTCTGTTTCATTAAATTTTCTAAGTAATTTTTCTTTTTCTTCAACTGTAACAATATCAATATCTTTTAAAAGAATATTTTTTGTGCCAATTACTTGATTTATTATATTCAAAATTCTCTTATGAATTGCTTCTATATCTTTTTCTGCATATTTGCTCGTTTTATAATCATATGCAACATTCAAACTTCCTGTGTCATTTAAATCATATATTTGTATATCAATATCTTCTGCACAGCAACCATTAAATGTCCATTCTGTTTTATATTTTACATCTCCTTCTGTCTGTTGTGCATTTGTTATTTGATATGACAACAAAATATTATATAAATTAGGAATATTTTTATCTCTTTTTCTCAAATTTTCAATTAAAGCTTGGTATGAATATTTTTGGTGTTTCAACATATCCATAGAATCTGTTGCTATATTTTTAACAAATTTTTGGAATCCAATTTTCTCATCCATATTAATCTTAAATGGCGCCATGTTAATAAACATACCAGCTGCTTGTTTTTCTTTAAAATTAGTTCTATTTAATATAGGTGTTCCTATAACAAATTCATCTAATCCTGAAATCTCGCCTATATATATAGCATAAACAGCCATAAAGAAATTATATAGTGATATTCTATTCTCTTTGCAATATTCTTTTATTTTTGCAATATCTTTTTTCTCTATTTGATATTGTTTTCTTTCTCCCTCTGGATTGTTTGTATCATTTTTTTCTTTTATACTTCCTGGTATTGTCGCAACTTCTGGTATATTTTGAAATCTCTCTTCCCAGTATTTTTTATCTTTCTCAAATTTTTCACTTTTTTGGTATTCTTTTTCAGATTTAATATAGTCTATATAAGAATATATAGCCTTTTCTTGAATTTCTTTATTTTGTTTTAAAGCTGAATATGTTTTGATAATTTCATTACAAATAAGCGCAAGTGTCCAAGCGTCTGAAATTAGGTGGTGTATATTAAGCGCAAAGGCTCCTTTACCATCTTTAAACTTAAAGATATAAAATTTAAATAATTTTGAATTTTCTAATTTAAATGTTGTTCTTGAAATCTTATTTATTTCATTTTCTAGGTCATTTTGTCCCGCAATATTAATAGCGTCTATCTGAATTTTTTTTCTTTCAGATAACACCTGCTTCACTTCTCCATCCACTAATTTGAACTCTAACCAGAAGTTATCGTGTTTTTTACACACTAATTTTATAGACTCCTCTAACTTATCGAAGTCAACTTTTTCTTGTATTACAGCGCTACCACATATATTGTTTATACTACTTCCTCTGTAGTATTGTTCTGTAACCCAGATTGATTTCTGAGCGTTTGTTAAATTCCCCATTTTCTTAACATCCTTTTTTATAATTATATACTTGCGTATAATTCATACTCTAATATTGTAACATTATTTTACAAATTTTGCAATTTTTTTGACAAAATTATGCCAATTTTATGTAAAAAAGTACGAATAATGTAAATATTCGTACTTTTTTACCCTTTTAACTCTTTTTTATCATAAAAATTTGAGTTCATGAGGAATCCCAAAAATATAAAGAAATATGGCGAAGTATAATACATTGAATTTCCAAACATTGCTGATATTAAATATGTTATAACAACCAACAAGAATACTTGTCCTTTTTCATCTTTTTTTAAAAATTCTTTTATTCCTTTTATTATAATTATTCCAACAGCTATTACATATAAAATCAATCCTGGTAACCCAGATGTTGTTGCTAGTTGTATCAATAAATTGTGTGGTCTATCTTGGTCAGTTATTCCAACCGAATCATATTTAGTTCCTAAATTGTCCGGTCCATATCCCAAAATTGGATTTTCAGCAAAAAATTGCAATCCATATTTCCAAAGTGCCATTCTGTAAGTACCTGTTTTTTCAAATTCTTTTTCAATTTTTTCATCATCTTTATTTAGAATTTTGTATATTATAGTTTTAAAATCATTTCCAAATTGCCTTATATTATCAAAAGCTAAAATTTTATAATCTTGTTTTATAGTGCATGATAATATCACAAAAATTGATATTGCTATTAATACTGCTACAACATTTTTTCGTTTAATAATGCTATACACTGTATACGAAATAACTGATATTGTAACAGCAAGATAACATCCAAATGTATTGTTATATATCAACATATAACTTATAAATGCAAAACATATTAAATATAAAACTTTTATTTTCTTACTTTTCTCTGTCACATACATTCCAAAACAAGCCATCAATGATATCATCAAAAAATATCCATAATGATTAAATTGTGAAAAATAAGCTGTTTTACGACTTGTATTTACAAAATACATATTAAAAAATACAGGATTTATTTTCATGCTCACACACAAGCTCAAAATTGACATTAATGTTGTAACAACAATGATTGTATTTAAAATTATTTTCCTTAACTGGTCTGAATCAAGCAAAAATGCACATAAAAAGAATCCTGCATAATTTAAATACATAAAATATCCTTCTTTTCTATATCCTGTTCCCTCAAATACATTTTTTTTATTTTCTGCAAAAATACAAGAAACAAATGTCCATATCATATATGCAGTAAAGAAAAAAATTGGTATTATCTTTTTCAGAAACTCTTTTTTATTTGATGATTTTATTAATTTATAAATAAACCATCCTATAAATATTGCTATTCCTACTATTCCAATAACCACCATTAGTTTTAAAGAATTTTCATTAGCATGCCATTTTCTATCTGTAAACCTTATTGTTTTTACTACTGGCACAATTGTCCAAAGTAATAGCATAAAGTATATTATATAATTTTTTACTTTTATAACTTTGTTCATATACATTATCCCCCGTTTCGCTTATTATATATTATTTATTTTTTATTGTCCATATTTTTGATTATTTTAAAATTTTAGTATCATACTTAATACTAGGAGGCTGATATGTTTAAAAAGTTTTTTAAAATTTTAATTTATATTATACTTATTGCTCTATTACTCGGTATTGCTTTCTCAATTTATACTACATATAATAATATAGATATTACACCTGAATACGAAATTAAGAGAACTGAATCCACAATTCCTTTACAAACTGTGGAAAATGTCACTCAAGAAAGCCAATCTGTGGCAGATATGTTAGAAAAAGTTTCACAAAGTGTAGTTGGAATATCTAAAATAAAAACAAAATCTAATTCAATCTTTTCCTCTAGTAATTCCATAAATGAATTAGGGTTGGGAACAGGAATTATTGTCTCTAATAATGGATATATTTTAAGCAATTGCCATGTTACAGGCAAAAAATCTTCAACATGTTATATCACTTTGGAAAATGGTTATACTTATGAAGGTTCTGTTGTTTGGTGTGATTCAGATTTAGATTTATCTATTACAAAAATCAATGCCACAAACCTACCTTATGCAACTATTGGAGATTCTTCTAATTTGAAAGCTGGCGAAACAGTTTATGCAATAGGAAATCCAATAGGATATGAATTTAGAAAAACCATTACTTCTGGAATAATTAGTTCTACTAACAGGTCTATCAGATTTGAAGAAAATAATAATGTAGTTTATATGACTGATTTAATTCAAACAGATGCTTCAATAAACCCAGGAAATAGTGGCGGACCTCTGTTAAGATCTAATGGCGAGGTTATTGGAGTAAATACTGTTAAAATAACTTCTGCTGAAGGGATTGGTTTTGCGGTTCCTGTTAATGTTGTAAAACCTGTGATTGAAAATTTTGTAACTAATAATAGTTTTAATGAAGCTTATCTAGGAATTTACGCTTATGACAAAGAGGTTATTCCTTATCTTTCTTCTGCTCCTAACTTTTCATCTGGAATATATCTGGTTCATATAAATTCCGATAGCCCAGCAATTTCAAGCGGAATTCAAGTTGGAGATATAATAACTTCTATTGATGGAAAAAATATTAATAATATGATTGAATTAAAAGAATATATCTATACAAAATTGCCCGGAGATACTGTTTCTGTTAATGTTAGCCGTGGATATGTATCAAGAACCTTTGATATTATTTTAAAATAATTTTGGGATTTTTTCCAAATATACTTGAAAAATCCCAAAATTCACAGTATAATAGATAAGGTAATGCGCTCGTAGTTTAGCTGGATAGAATGCGAGGCTACGAACCAAGTATGCAATTGGTTGCAAAACCGTTGAAATATGGGAAGTTCGGGAGTTGGTTTTGTTGTATGTCCCCAAACTTTCCCCCAGATGCTTAGTTTAAAATTATTTTTGCTATATATTGAAAATTTAATAAAATTGTTTTATAATAATTAACATATGCGGCTATAGTTTAACTGGATAGAATGCAAGCCTACGAAGTTTGAGATTTGGGGGTTCGAGTCCCTCTAGCCGCACCAAATTAAGCATCTGTATATGTTTTTAAGCACTTATCTTCATAGGTGCTTTTATTTTTTTCTTTGTAAACCTTGTTCCTTTTAATTTAGTTTCTTTTTCTGTTTCAAATGACTTATGACTTGCTTTTTTAAATTCTTCTTTCTTCCTTTTATCAGAAATAAAGATATAATAAAATTCTGTAGTTTCAAAATCAGCGTGTCCCATAATTTCTCTTAAAACTTCTTTATCCATTCCATTCTCACTCATTAAAGTTGCAAAAGAATGTCTAAAACCATATACAGTCATATGTTCCAAGCCATATTTCTTAATTATAGATTTTAATTTTTTATCAAGTCTTTCAGGTAAGTATGGTGTTCCTATTGTATTCAAAAAAACATGTTCCTTTGAAGGATCAAATTTTCTTCGTTGCTTTTCTCTTAATTCTTTTCTTTCGTTGTATATTTCTTGTAGCATTTTCTTTAATCTAGGACTTAAAGGAATCTCCCTATAACTTTCTTCTGTTTTTAAATCATCATCTACATACTCATGACCAATTATATTGAAATCATAATCATAAATTGTAGTATCTTTATGTGCATTATCTACATATAACATATCTTTATCAAATAATATGTTTGACATCAATAATCCACATCCTTCTTCTGGCCTCATACCAGACTGCAATAATGTTGCAAATAACTTGCAAAAACTTCGACCATCTTTTTCTAAAATATCAAGCCATATTGGTTGTCTATCAGCAGGTAGATATACCAATTTTGTTTTTTTAGACCTTTTCTTTTTAGAAAATTTTAGTTCAAATTCAGGTATTTCCTTAATAAGTTCTTTCTTTTTTGCATATTGAAGTATTTGTCTAATCATTAAAAAAACATCTTTTGCAGCACGAGGATAAACTTTTCGTAAATCAGAAACATATTCTTCTACAATTTCTTTTGTCATTTCTGGTACAGTATATTGAGAAAAATTGCCTTTTATATGTTTTTTTAATGTATATGCGTATGTTTCAACTGTTTTGGGACTAATTTTCTTTCCTGTCGTAGGATTAATATATTCTTTTTTATAATTAAGCCACATAACAGCAAAATCGGAAAAATTAATACAAGAACTTATACCACGATGAAGTATAACATCTTCTTTTGCATCTTTATACTCAGGAAAATACTTCAAATTTTCTTCACATTCTTCCGAAAACACACTTTCTTCAACTAATTCATGGTTTTGTTTTATTAAATAAGTATCAATAATTAGTTCTGCTAATCTTTGTCTTGCTAATTGTTCTGTTTGTGCTGACCTAGATAGTCTTGGGTTGCAATCTGCCCCTTTCAATTTGTTTTTTAATTCTAATCTCACTCTAGCTTCAAAGCTGTTGCCTCTTTTTCTTATTGTAACTGTTCCTTTTTCAGCCTTTTTTGCTTTTGTATTAATATTAGTAGCTCTTTTATTATTTATTTTTTCCATTCCGTTTTATACTCCTTTCAAAAGGCTTAAAATAAACAACAAAAAAGATATATTATAAAACTGTATCAATTATATAATATACCCTTTTATAAAAGCAATGGTGAAATCTTAATATTTTCCATAAGTACCATAATTGTTATCAAACCATTCCTGTAATTTTGCTCCGTTAATAATTATTTTTCTTTTGAATCTTATTGCAGGAAAACCTGGAACTGTTACTAACTTTAGCATTAGATTTCTGCCTATTCCTAGTTGTTTTCTTGCTTCATCAATACTTATACCAAATCTAGCAATATCAAAGTTATTATTATTCATTTGTATCACATCCGTTTTTCAAATCTTTTAATTTCTTTTCTGCATAAACTTTACTCTCTGCAATTCCTAACACAATATTTCTGGGATAGATTTTAAACGCCTGTTTCATTTCTATACCAAAATTAGCAACACTTAAATCTCCCGTATAATCAGAATGAATCATACTTTCAAATGCTATTTGTCCGTATGCAATAGCTTCTTTTTTATTCATAGCTTACACCTCCAACAAAAGTTTCAAAAAGAGAAATAATATTGTCCCATTGAATTTCCGAATCTTCTGTTATAGTAATTTCGCATTTTTCAATATAAGAATAATCTTTTTTTGACCTTATAATAAATTCTAATTTTTGTGAGTCATTTGCTGAATAATTTATTTCTGCATAAACTTTACTTTGTTTTGTATTCAATTTATCAGCCAATTTAAAAACTTTTAATAATTTCTGTTCCATAATTATTACCTTTCTTTTATATATTTAGGTACATCTGCAGAACGACCAAGTTTCTCATCAAATTCGTACCTATGTTTAGAAGGGTTATATTTGTAAGCACTACTATTCCATTTTCGATAGCTTTCATTGCTTAAATGTTTCGATTTTGATAATTCAAGTGATGCTTGTCTATGTTGTTCTTCCACAAAAGCAAAATTGTCATCAATTCTTTTTTGTTCTCTTTTGTGTTTTATAAATTTATTTTGATCTTGTTTTCTTTTTTTCTTTGACTTATTACTTCTGTATTCTTTCTCCTTAGAGTATCTTTCATCTTGCTTAATTATTTTTGTAATATAACTAGAAGATGTATGTATCATTTCTGCTATTTCTTTTACTTTTAAATGCTCATTAAAAAAATACTTTATAATTAGTTCTTTTGAATTTTCCATTTAATCACCTATGGTTAATTTTTTGTCGACAATATTTTGATACGACAAGCCTATTAGAGAAATTACTTAATCTCTAATTCTTTCATCTTTTTTCTAAATGCTTCTTGTTTTTGTTTTTTACTTTTTAATTCTTTACGAAGTCTAATTTTTAATTTTATTTTTGGTAGTAAAACATCAATAAAGAATATTATAAATGTAAGGCATAATCCAATTAATACAAATCTTAAAAACATCTTAAATCTCCTTTCCATAAAAAATAAGAAAAATCAAGATTTTTCTTTCTAAGAGTTGCTAACGCAACTCT
>ENA-ORPH01001607-ORPH01001607.1-human-gut-metagenome-genome-assembly--contig:-NODE-1607-length-21290-cov-3.591806_pt1 | contig 21290 bp, 15 predicted proteins | sample MGYA00242142_ERZ509074 | MGnify/ENA primary metagenome ERZ509074 (study PRJEB26280, sample SAMEA2338724) | human gut metagenome | biome: human gut; feature: human-associated habitat; material: faeces...
TTTATATATTATATAAAATATAAAATTTTTTCTATCTTCTTTATACCATAAAAAAACATCTTTTTCAATAATTATAGAAATATAACTATTATATATTCGTTTTATTTTGGGGCAAATTTATAATACCCATTTCTGCTAAATTCACAAGCATTTCTTTCATTCCAAGTCGATATATTTCCCTTTGTTCAAATGAGTCTAATTGTTCCCCTAATAAAAAAAGTTTTTGAACTGCTTTTAGTTCTTCAGTATTAAGATTTTCTATATTTCCATCTTCCACCAATTCTGTAACTTTTGGGTTTTCGTCTTTTATTTTCTTTATTTCATTCGTAATTTTTCTGTATTCTGGTTTATTCCTTAGATAATTAAATTTATAATCTTCAAAATATCCGCTAAAAACATCAAAATATTCATTAAAAAAAGATTTATCTTTTGATATAGTATTTTCTTCAGAAAATTCTTTTGTTTCATTTTTCAAAGTCTTTGCATCACAAAATCCAAGTTTATAATACTTCTTAAACCAAAAACTCATTTCTGCAAGGACTGCATCTTCTATTTTACTAGAAATTTTTTCAAATTCTTCAATAATTTCACTATCTTCTCCGAACTGTTTTTTCATAAATTCTTTTAATTCATCAACTTTTTCTGTAACTCCTATTTTATTTAATCTTTCCGTTAATTCTTTATGAAAAAATCTTTCAAAATCTTCACTCCTTACTTCATAAAGTCCATTTAAAACTCCATCACTAAATTTGTTATACATTTTTTATCTCCTCCTTTTGTTATCATAATACAACAAAAACTCATATAATAAAAATGTGTAATTTATCTAATTTCATCTTTTTCGTAGCCTTGACTCTTTTGCTCTTTTTGATTTCTTTCTATTTCATTTTCTGGATCATCTATAATTTCATTTTCCTTTTCATTTATTTCTAACTCTTTATTCAGTTTATTAAGCCTTTTCATTTTTTCTTCAAGTTCACTTTCTCTATCAAATGGAACTTTTACATCTATTTTAGCATTTTCAAATTGTTGTTCTAAATTATTAAGACCTAATTTATTTTCTTCTATTTTTTTCTCCATATCTGCAATAACATTATCAATTCTTGTTATATTTCCGTGTATATCACTACCCAGTCTTACAATATATGAAGAATTATTTTTTAATTCCAATATAAAGTTTTGTCCAACAATTTCTAATTGCATTTTCAAGCCTCTGTACTCTCCTATATCTTCTGGCTCTTTACTTTCTTTGTTTTTACATATTTCAAGTAACATTTTTCCTGCATCTTCTTTTTTTATGAATGTTTTATCTTTTAAAATCATAGGAGAAAATTTTTCTTCATTATCTATTTTTGTGCTTTGTTTAACAATTTCTATATCTTTTTGAATATTAGAAATCAAATTATTAGTATGTTTTATTTCAACAGGATAGTATTTAACAATAGCATCTTCTAAAGCATAAATTTGACTTAGATAACTTTGTTTTAATAATTTCAATTTTGATACTTGAGAATCTAGTTCCGTTTTTTCTATAATTAAAGGATTTCCTGCTGCAAGTGCCTTTATCTCTGCATAAGATAATGCTTTTTCATCTATATCTTCCGCAGAACGAACAATTGCTTTTGATGTCATTATTTGAGATATAAATTTTTGCTTATTTTCTACTAACTGATAAAGATATGCATCAAAAGTTCCCTCTGTTACATAAGTGAATACATCTATTTCATCATTTTCATTTCCTTGTCTAATTCCGTCTACCGATTTCTTTGTGTTAAATCTGCAGGTCGCCAAGGACAGTCTAAATGATGTAGTGCTATAAGTTTATTTTGGACATTTGTACCTGCTCCCATTTTAGCAGTTGAGCCTATAAGAACTCTTACATCTCCTTTTCTTACTTTAGCAAATAATTCTTTTTTTCTTGCCTCTGTATTAGCCTCGTGTATAAATGCTATTTCATTATCTGGTATTCCTCTGTCTATTAACTTTTGTTTTAAATCATCATATACATTGAATTTTCCGTCATTATTAGGAGTTGATAAATCGCAAAATACTAATTGAGTAGATTTTTTTTCTTTGCTCTTATCCCATATTTCATAAACATTATTAGCACAAATATTTACTTTGCTACCTTCAAAATCTCCCAACATATCATTTAATAATCTTTGGTCAAGTGCTAATTTTCTTCCCTCATTGGTTATCTTTAACATATTGTCTGTTTTACTATCTACTTCTCTTTTTCTAATAGCCTCTGCTCTTTTTCCTAAATCTGCTACCATTTCTTTTTGTATATCACTTGGTTTTACTGTAATAGTTTTAAAATTTGCCTTTGGTACAGGAAGATTTAATGTTTCTGCAGTTTGTATATCTGCAACTTCCTTAAACATACTCATAAGTTCTGGAAGATTATAAAATTTTGCAAATCTTGTTTTTGCTCTATAACCTGTTCCCTCTGGTGCAAGTTCAATTGCTGTTACTGTTTCTCCAAATGTACTTGCCCACGAATCAAATTGCAATAAATTTCTTTCTTCTAATGCTTTGTATTGTAAATATCGTTGCATTGTGTACATTTCTACCATTGAATTAGATACAGGTGTTCCTGTTGCAAATACAATACCTTTTCCTCCAGTTAGTTCATCTAGGTATTGACATTTCATAAATAAATCAGAACTTTTTTGAGCCTCTGTTTGTGCAATTCCTCCTACATTACGCATTTTTGTAAATAAAAACAATAGTGATAGGTAAGTCTTTGATATAATCTCCGACTTTTCCCCCACTTCACACCGTGCGTGCAACTTTCATTGCACACGGCGTTCCATCAAATTAACCTACTAATCTCATTCGATTTTCGATATACAACTAATCTCACGATTTAGTTGCTACTTACAGATTTTGCATTTAATTTTGCTTGATATTTTAATATTTTATTTATTGTTTTAGTTTCTGTATTTACTGGAATTAGTCCTGTATGTATTGCATTGTAGCAATCATTACATACCCAAACTAAATTTGATACCTTATTGATTTTATCTATTGGTAAATTATTATTAATGTGATGACAAGTTTTAGAATTGTATGTCAGAATTTTACTACAGCATTTGCATTTCCCCTTATCTCTGTTATAGGCATATTCTCTATTCATATAATATTCAAAATTATATATACCATTAGTTTGAGTGAAATCATTTTCAGTAAATATTGTCGGTCTATCTTTAGGTAGTGGTTTGTGTTTATTTCTGTAATTAACGTAAATCCTTCGTCCCTCTACTGTGTATGGTGTCATTTTCTGATTATATGGTTTTACTTCATATTTTATATGAGTTAAGAATGCCATAGTTACGCCTATCCATTTATCATTTATCTTAATTGCAAATGTTTGGCTCTTATGTCCCTCGTGCCTTTCTTTCAAGTTGCTCAAATCTTTTAAAGGTATTTGCATTTGATTATAAGCATTAGGATATTCCCTTTTCCATACTGATAAACAACTATTATTTACACGTCTATCTATTGCGTGAAATGCTTTTGAACTTATACCAAATTTTAAATATTCAGCTAGTCCTAGAATTTTTGAATTGACTTTCATTATAATTAAAGCCTTTGTTTCCTCTGACGGACAACCTTTTATAGTCCTTATAGTTTCACATATATTTTTAATCTTTTCGGTAACTCTTTCCATATCTGGTTTAGGTTTACCTACAAGAAATTGTTTAGGTGTCTTGTCTGCTGGTGTTCGTCTTGGTTTTTCTGCTTTAATAATGTAACCTAAAAACTTTATTCCGTCTTTTCTAAGGTCAGTAATTTTAGTCTTTTCTTCAGATAGTTCAAGTTTTAGTTTATATTTAAAATAATCTGTCAATTCTTCTTTTAATCTAATTGCTTCATTTTCTGTAGATGTTAATATTACCCAATCATCTGCAAAACGTATGTTGAACTTTGGTATAACTCCGTTCCACCTCAATTTTCTTCTGTCATTATCAATTCTTTTTAATGTTTGAACTGGTTCATAGTATTTTCGCCCAATATACCAATCAAAGTCGTTTAAATATACATTAGCTAACAATGGTGATAATATACTGCCTTGACTTGTTCCAACTTCATTTTCATATAATTCTTGTTTTTCCATATATCCAACTTTTAACATTAAACTTATAATTTTTAAAAGCCTTTTGTCATGTATTCCGATATTCCATAGTTTTCCTAATAATATTCTGTGATTTATGTTGTCAAAACAGCCCTTAATATCGCCCTCTACTGCAAAAACTGGCTGTTGTTCTGACCTACAAGAAGCCGTGATAATATTTGTTATATCTCTAATTGCGTGTTTTTGAGCCCTATAAGGTCTAAATCCATAACTGTGTGGATAAAATCTTGCTTCACATATTGGTTCTATTATAAGCCTTATACAATCTTGAATTATTCTGTCAATTATTGTTGGAATACCGAGTGGTCTTAATTTTCCATTACGCTTTTTAATGTATATTCTCTTAACTGGTTTGGGTTTGTAATTTTCAATGTTCTTTTTAACTAATTCCAATAATTCTTGTTTTGGCATTTGCAAATATTTATCAATTTTAGCATTATCAACACCACTTGTTTTACTACCTGTATTGCTTTTAATATTGTGAATTGCTGTTGTAATTGTTTGTTCATTTAATATTGCTTCAATTAACCCTGTAAATGCCATGTTTTGTTTAGACTTTTTATAAAGAAAGTCTTGAAAACTTTTTAAGTCTGTTTCGCTTGAAAATTTGACGTTTAGTTGCAATAATTTTTCCTCCTTTGACTGTGTTCGTCGCCCATATTTCAGGGAGCTTTTAAATTTTCTTCGCAAAATCTGTAAATTAATTTGACTAGTCTCCTTCGCCTCTAACATTTCAGTTAATGTGATTGGCTCTCCCAATCTCTGACTACTATGAGACTGCTGACTTTTGATATTCTTCATAGCTCTGTTATAGCTCCAAATACCAACTCTCAAACGTTCCTAAATTTCTATCCTTGTGTAATTTTAATTACTTGAAAACCGTAGGTCGCTACCTTATACCGTAGAATACTGATATACTTTGAACTTTAGTTATTGTATATCTCGACTAGATATTTCAAACTAGCCAAATTATATTGAAAAACCAACAATATAATTCTTTCTAATACTCTCTTCCTTTCGGAAGCCTTACTCTTTCGATACTGCATAGCTTTCTCTAACGAGTAACCATAGTTTTCGGAAGACCGCACTATATATTCCTTGCTTATTTTACAATAAGTTTAGGTATTCAAGTTACGTCTTTTCCACGCTTTATACATTTACAAATAACAGTTGTATCTGCATAGTGGAGTATTATCTCTCATACTGCCTCTGATTTTAACATATCTTCATCGGCATAAGTTCTGTATGGCAAGGGAATTTCGCCCTTGATTTGAAATTTAAGTTCTGACTGTTCATTCTTGTTTCCAAGTGATTTCAGTCGGTTATTTTCGATACGCTTGTTAAACTATCTTATATAACAACGTCTCGCACGATTCTTAAAATAATGTGCCTCATCTACAAAAATTCTGTCACAACCTAGTTGTTCAAATGTTATAACATCATCTTTTCTACTCTGGTCATTAAGTCTTTTTAATTTTTCTTCTAATTTTGCTTGACTTTTTTCTAATTGTTTTATTGAATAATATTCTCCGTTATTATTTCTTAAATCATCTATTCCTAATGTTAAATCGTTTATTTGTCTTTGTAATATTTTTTCCTGTCTTTCTTTTGACATTGGTATTTTTTCAAATTGACTATGACCTATTATTATTGCATCGTATTCTCCTGTTGCTATTTTGCTACAAAATTTCTTACGATTATTAGTTGCAAAATCCTTTTTTGTGGCTACCAAAACATTGGCTGACGGATATAATTGTAAAAATTCTGATGCAAATTGTTCTATAATATGATTTGGAACAACAAATAAAGACTTGTTACATAGTCCAAGTCTTTTACTCTCCATAGCCCCTGCCACCATTTCAAAAGTTTTTCCTGCTCCGTACTTCGTGAGCAAGTAAAGTATTTCCTCCATACAAAATATGTGCAATTGCATTTATTTGATGTTTTCTTAAAGTAATTTCTGGATTCATACCTCCAAAAGTTATATATTGTCCGTCGTATTCACGAGGTCTTATACTATTAAATTTTTCGTTATATAGTTTTACTAATCTTTCTCGTCTTGCTTGATCTTTCCATATCCATTCTTCAAATTTGTTTTTTATCAATTCTTGTTTTGCTTGTGCTATTGCTGTTTCTTTTGCATTCAAAACACTTTGTTCTTTTCCATCTATATCTACTACTTTATCTGTAATTCTTACATCTTTTAAATTCAAAGTTGTTTCTATAATCTTATAAGCATTTGCTCTTTTAGTTCCATAAGTGTTATATGCTCTTACATTTCCTACATCTTCACTTTTTCCACTTATATTCCATTGTGATGTATAATCAGAATAATGTACTTCTATTCTATTTCTTCTATTTTCTGGAGTTTCTAATAATTCAAATATAAACTGTTGTATATCTGATGTAGGAATCCAAGTTGCACCCAACCTTACATTTATTTCACTAGCAGATAAATCTTTTATCTTTACTTGTTCTAATGCTTTTATATTAGTTTCATACTCTGGATTACTTTCCGCAAATCTTTGAGCAGTTTTTAGTTTTTCTCTGACATTTCCAGAAAGATATTCATCTGCCGTTAAATATTTCTCACTTATTGGATCTTTATATATACTTCCCTCTAATTCTTTTACAAGCAGTTCTTCACTTTTTCCTGTGAGTTTTTTCATATATTCAATATCAACTCTTGCTTTTTCTGATATTGATAAAATTAAAGCATCTACACTATTGCTTACTTTTGAAACAACTTTATGAGGCTTAATTGTTCTTTTAGTAAACATATCCGCTTTTTTTACAAATTGTTTATTTTCGTCCAAAATTTCTAACGAACATAATAAATAATAACTACTATCTTCGGAAAATACTCTTTCATTTGCTTTGCTATTTATAAGTCCATACTCTTTTATAAATCTATCATATAATCTATTCAAATTTGCCTGTTCTATTTTTATTTCTTCATCAGAACTATCATCAATTTGTAATTCTATTAAATTTCTCACACAATCTCTTATTGCTATCATACCTTTTATTCTGTTTATAGATGTTATAGGCAAGTCCTGTAAATACATTTGGCTATTTTCTCTATAATAAACTTGTTCAGCAACTATTGTATATGAGAAATTTCTTACACTCGGATCTGCTGGAATAGATTTTTCTTCTTCATCAATAATATCAATTTGATAATCTTCTATTTCTGCACTCAAGTTTTGTATTGCTATATTCAACAAATCTTCTAAATTAGCATTTTCATACGGTTTACAAGCATAATCTTTACCATATTGAGTAGTAATTTCTTCCATATTTCCTAAAATCATTTCTGGATGCTCTATAAAATATTTATTCATTCTTATTCCATCTTCTGTTGTATCGAGATGTACCCAATCGTCCTCAATATCAGTGATTTTATCTCTTTTCTTTAAAAAGATAATATCTGTTGTAACTTCCGTTCCTGCATTTTTCTTAAAAGTATCATTTGGAAGTCGTATTGCTCCTATTAGTTCTGCCCTTTGTGAAATATATCTTCTTACATCTTCACTTTCTTTATCTAAAGTTCCTTTACTTGATATAAAAGCAATTACTCCATTTGGTCTTATTTTATCTAATGTCTTTCCGAAAAAATAATCGTGAATTAGAAAATTGTTTTTATCATACCTTTTATCATAAGGTTTGAAATCTCCAAAAGGAACATTTCCTACTGCTACATCAAAAAAAGAGTCTGGAAGTTCTACATCTTCAAAGCCTTTTACTGCTATTGTATTTTTTTGATATAACTGTCTTGCTATTCCTCCAGAAATAGTATCAATTTCAATTCCATACATTTTGCACTCATCTAAAGTGTCTGGTAACATTCCCATAAAATTACCAACACCGACAACTTGGCTCTAATATATTTCCTCTTTCAAGTCCCATATTTTCCAATGCTCTGTATATTGACCTAATTACTATTGGAGGAGTATAAAATGCTGTTAGTGTTGATTTTTTAGCCTCTTTATATTCTTTTTCAGTTAGTAAACTTTTTAATTCTTCATATTCATTATGCCAATTATCAATTCTACTATCAAATGCTTCTGGTATTCCTCCCCAACCTACATATTTTGATAATATCTCTTGTTCTTCTTTTGTTGCATATCTATTTTGTTCTTCACATAGTTTTAATACTTTTATAGCCTCTATATTATTTTTATATTTCTCTTTTTTACCACCAATACCTAAATCGTTATTATCAATTTTGAAATTGTTTCTTTCTGCAATTGGTATTTCTGGGTGTAAGTCAAAATATTCAATTTTATTTCTTCTTTTTCTTTTAACTTGTGGTTTTAAATCTTCTAATTCTGTTTTATTTTCTTGCTTTTCTGGTATAATCTCTTGTTCTTCTATTTGATAATAATTCTTAACTAATGCTTTTGCTAAATGCTTAAAATAATCGACAACATCTCCATTATAAAAATCAATTTTTACTATCATATCTTTAATTGCATTTTGTTCTTCTTTAGATGTTGTTTTAATATTTTCTATAACATTACCTAATTCAAATATATGAGTTATACCTTCATCTTCTATTGTAAAAGTGTAATCCAAATCAATTTCTTTTTCTCGAATAAATGTGTCTAGCCATTGATTAAATGATGTATCTTCTTGTTCATCAATTATTTTATCTACTTTAGTATTTTCTATTTTATCTTGTATTCTTATTCCTATTCTTAATTTATCATTTGCAGGATTTTCCTTTACTTTTTTATCAAATTCTTCTCTAGGCATTTCTTTTGTATATAGTGGAAATGAAGTATCTACTAAAACTGTTCTATCATTATCTATTGCTCTAATTTCAAACTCATCTGCTCCAATATAAACAATATCTCCATTATGAAATTCATAATATGGAAGTCTTTTTTCTAATTCTACAATTAATGCTCTTGCCTCTACTGATGTTTCATCATCATAATCTAAATCTTCATAACTTGTTTTTAGAAAATTAATATAATCCTGTATATTCATTTCATCGTTTATATCTGCTTGTAACAATTCAATATTTTGTTCTATTGTATTATCTAATGAAAAATTGTTATGATATGCAACCATATCATAGTTCATCATATAATTATGCAATCTTTCTGCTAATTTGTAATCTTCATCTTTTATTTGTTCTTCTGCATTATTAGATGTTATTCCGTTTACATCTAGCCAATCATAATATTGATCTTGTTGATAATCTGTTAAATATCTATTAGAACTTATAAGTTCTCTAATTCTTTTTTCTACATCTCTCCAACTTAATTTTAAAGTAGGAGCATTTTCTCTACTACCTCTTGATATAGTAAGTCCTTTGCTATCATACCATTTTGCTACTCCATCTTCATTTTCACTTGTCCCACCTATTCCATATTCATTTTTTAGAAATTCAGCATTTTCTTTACTTGATAATCCTCTTGAAAAATATTCATAAATTCTATACTTTCCATCTACTACTCCACTACCAATTTTTAAGGCATTATCAATTTCTTCTTGTGAAAAAGAAAAAACAGAAGTATCTTCTACCTCTGTTATATTCTGGATTTGTTCGTTTTCAGTTTGTAATTCATTTACTATATTTTCATTTTCTTTGTTTAAATTTTTTGCAACAAAATATTCTGTTATTTCATTCCAATTTCTAAAGCATTCTTCCGTTCTGTTTAAATAATCGCCTTTCCATAAATATAAGCCATTATCATAACTTTTATAACCAACTCTTTGAGTTTCATTTATAATATATTCCGTATAAGCATTTCCTAAAATATTTGCAATATATTTTTGTCTTTCTGCATCAGTATTAAATTTCAAATATGTTTCTAATGTTCCTTGATTTTTTAATATATTCGGTGCATTGCTTAATATTTGATCTATTGTTTCATAATCGTCAAATTTTGGTTTATCATTTTTATCATTCCATACATTATGATTATTTTCTTCTAAATGTAAATTAGTTCCCTTGTTACTTGTTCTTCCGCTATCAACTTGTAATTCTGCATTAGTCCTGCCCACTTCAACTGGTCTTGTGCTTTCAATTCTTCTGTTGTCCCATCTTGTATTGCTAATTTTTCTATTATTTCCTTGACCATCTTCGTTGCGTTCTCCTGGATCTGTGTCAATTCTTTGTTCAAGTTTTTGTCCATCAATAATATCAAATAATCTGCTCTCCTGTTTTTCTTTAGGTATTGTAATCTCATTCTTGCGTATTTGCCATTTGGTATTTTTTCTTTCTCCATTACGAGATTTGGTATTTGATATTCTCCAACTTTCCTGTATTCTATTTTCTCCATTTTCAATTCCTCCCTCATCAATTTCTTTATTATTAGAATACTCTTGTTTATTATCTTTTACAAATGTGTGATTTATATTTTTTTCTTCATTTTGTAAATTTATAACTGTTTTTGCAATTTCTCTCAACCCCATTTCTGCAATATCACTTATTGCAGTACCTAGTGTTGTTATTATTTTATCATTATTAAATTCTTTTATAAATGTAAATTCACGACCATTTATTTTTTCTCTAGCATTTATTCCACATCTTGTCATTATCATATATGCAACACTTGCCCAAACAGTTAGTATTGTTATATTTTTAATTTCATCATCTGATAAATTTTCTAAAATTGTTCCACCTTTATTTTTATGAATACTTGATAGATAATCTTGGATATTATCTGTTACCATACTATAAGCACTTGATATAATATTTTCAGCCAGTTCATTGCTTTCTGTTTGCCCTCCAAAAGTAGTTTCTAATGTTTCTATTACTTTTTCTTCATACTCTGGTTTTACATTCCATAGTTTATATTCTGTTCCTCTACTATTATGTGTATCTGACACATCAAAAACTAATCTAAAAGGATATGGACTATTTTCGTCTTTTGATAATACAAATATTCCTTTTGCATCTTTATTTACCCATCTGTGACATTTTCTATTCCATTCTTTTTCCATTTCTGCACAAGCGGTAGCATCTGGTCTTTGTGCATAAATTAAAATTTTGTCCACAAAGTTATATTTAAAATTCCAACTACAACTATCCAAAAATGAACACCAATTTTCTTCTGTTTTTGTTATACTATTTATTTTTTCTTTATATAATTTTCTTGTATCTGCTATTTGTCCCAATATGCCACCTCCTTACTATTTAGTATCTGTAAAAAATTCTAATAAATTCTTTTTTTCTATCGCCTCCTGCATAAGCCATATTATTTCTATATCTTTTATCGTTAGGTTTGGTATTTCTTCTATTTTATTTATATTTTTCAATTCTAATACTTTTAAATTCAAAATATCTTTTTCATTAATTATATTTATGCTTTTTAATTTCTGTACTAATTTGTTTTTCTGCATTGAACTATATTTAGCCATTTTTCACCTGCTTTCATAAGTAAAAAGGTGGCTATTTTTATTGACCACCTTTTTCACTTTTCTATTTTATTTATTTTTTCTTTTTTTAATAACTTCATATATTCCTATTGATATTAAAGTCAATGTAGACATTCCTGCAAGTCCACCAAGTAATATCGTATTTCTACCATCACTCGTATTTGGTATTTCTATTGGTGTATTTTCAAATTCAAAACTATAAGCAAAATCATTTTCTTCTATTAAGTTTCCATTTACAAAAACACCATTATCATTTATTTCTACTTTTACAATTTCATCTGACATATTGTATCCCTTTGGTGCATTTATTTCTTTAATATAATAAGTTCCATATCTTAATTTTTCAAAAGTAATACTTCCATCATTTTTATTAGAATCTATTCGTTGTATTAACTTTGTACATTCTTTATCCTCATAAATTCCAAATGTAAATTTTGCTTTGATCACTTCTCTTGTTTTACTATCTATTTTTATTACTCTTATATTTTTTAAAATAGGCATATCTTTCATTTCGATTTTTTGTGTTTCTTTGTCAGTTGTAACTGTGAATGTTATTTCTTCTGCAATTTCATAGCCATAAGGTGTAGTTACCTCTATCAATTTGTAAGTTTTGTTTTCTTCAAGTCCTGTAACTCTGTGTGGCTCTTTAGTGCTTACCCATTCATCAATTACCTCATTATTTTCATCTACAACTTTTAATTTTGCTCCCTCTAGTTCTTCGCCTGTTACTAAATCTGTTTTTACAATTTCAACAATTTTATCAATCATTACTATTTTTTGTGTTTCTTTGTCAGTTGTAACTTTAAATTCAACATCTGTTGCCTTAACATACTCATTTACACAAACTTCTTCGTGTAATTTATATGTTTCTTTCTCTTTTAGTCCTTTCACTTTATGAACTTCTTTTCCAGATGTCCACTCATCAACAACTTTTCCATCTTTGTCTAATACCTGTAAAGTTGCTCCCTCAATTTCTTTTCCACCTATATCTTCTTTTGAAATTTCTACAACTTTATCTGTCATTGTAACTTTTTGTGTCTCTTTGTCAGTTGTAACTTCAAATTCAATGTCTGTTGCAATTACATATCCATCCGGAGCATATTCTTCGTGTAATACATACTTTTTATTTTCTTCAAGTCCTTTTATATTATGGCTTTCTTTTCTTGATGTCCATTCATCTACTATATTTCCATCTTTGTCTGTTACTTGAATTTTTGCTCCCTCGATTTTTTTTCCTCCAATATCTTCTTTTGTCATTGTAACTATTTTATCTATCATTTTTACTTTTTGATTTTCTTTAGTGTTTTCTACTTTAAATTGAATATCTGTTGCACGAACATATCCATCTGGAGCAACTTCTTCTCTTAATGTGTATTCTATACCTACTTTTAATCCTTCAATTTTATGAGTTTTATCAGTTGATGTCCAAGTATCAATTACTTTATCTCCCTCTAAAACAGTAAGTTTTGCACCCTCTAGTTCTTTATCTCCTGTAATATCTTGTTTTGATATTTCTGTTAATGTTGTATCATTTATAACTTCTCTTGTTTGTGTATATACTTTCGTTGTATCATCTTTCTTTTCAAACTTAAATTCATATTTTGTATCATTTAAAACTAACCCATCTAAAGTTTTAATTTCTTGTAATTCATATACTCCAATAGGTAGTTCTTCAATTTTTAAATTGCCTTTTTTATCTAAATTATAAGTTTTAATTTCTTGACCTTTTTTATAAATCACACTTCCATCTGCTTTGTCTATTACATCTTCTTTTGTAGTTAGTTTGAATTGTATAGGACTTAAATCTGATATATCTACAATAGATGTATCTACATATTCTCTTAATGCTACACTTTTATCAATAACAATTGTTCCAGTAGGTTGTTCATTACTTATTATAATTTCCTTTATAAAATCTCCGTCATCATCTTTATCATAATCTCTAATTCCGCTTACGTCAAACTTCACAGGACTATCTAATTGTAAAAATCCATCTGGAACTTTTATTTCTGTTACTTCATAACTTCCTACTTCAAGTTTTAAAGGAGTTGTGACTGTTCCTTCATCTTCTTTATTATTTGTGTAACTCTTATCTGGTACAATTAAATTATCAGCATTTGTTGTAAAAGAATTATATGTTGTACTTCCAATTTTTTGTGATACTGCTTCTCCCTTTTTATATAAAATTTTATTTGTTGCACGATCATAAACATCCTTGGTTGCCTTTATTTGAAATGTCGCATTCGTTAGTGTTACTGTCTTTCCTGTTTTTAAATCTTTTTTTACTAATTTTATATAAGTTTCTAGTTGTTCATTGTTTACTACTATATTTTTAACTTTTTTTGCAACATCTTTTATTTCTGTTTCGTCATCTGTAATTGAAAATGTAAAATCAGATGCAGTTTCATAATCTTTTGGTGTTATTGTTTCTTTTACTATATAAGTGCCGTATGGCAATTTATTTTTAGTATAAGCATCTCCGCTTTCATTTGTTACTATTGCCTCATAAGTAGGAGCAATTTCTTGTGCTTTTGCTACTCTATTTGAATCTACTGCAACCTTATTTCCATATTCATCAATTCCGTTCCAAACTTCCGCATAACTGTAACCTTTTTCATAAGCCTTTTCTATTGCACTATTTAGTTTTATTGTAAATTCCACTCCAGCAAGTCCTGGTGTCTTTCCAGAATTTATCTTTATACCACTTTTAAAAATGTGTACTCCCATTTCTTTTACTTTGTCTTTACTATCTGCTCTACCAGAAATAATTTTTTCATATTGGTCTTTATATTCAAGATTTACTTCATATATAGTTGTATCCAATAAATATCCTTTTGGTGCTGTTTCTTCTTTAACTATATATTTTCCCAATGGAAGTCCTGTTACATCTGTTGTATTTCCATTTTTGTCTGTATTTCTTGTAGCAACTAAATCTCCCTTGCTATAAAACTTTTTAGACTTTGCTACATTATAAATATCTTCATTTGCATATATTTTATAAACTGCATTTTCAAGTGTTGCATCTCCTTGTGCTACACTTCCAGTTTTACTATCTCTTTTTACTACTGATATTGTTCCTGTTGGCTCTTGATTAACAACACCTTTTATTTCTAATTCAATAACAGGTGTAGTCGAATTTTTATATTCCAAATTAACTTGAAAAACTTGGTCATTTAATAAATATCCTTTTGGTGCTTGTATTTCCCTTACAGAATATTTTCCTAATGGTAATTCTGCAATTTCTGCAATTCCTGTTACATTAGCGGATGTTATTTTAGCAACTTCTTGCCCTTTTTTATAAAATATTTTTGTTCCTGCTACATTTTTTATATCTTGTTCTGCAATTACAGAAAATACTGCTCCGCCAACTTTGTCATTATTTTCACTTATTTTATGAATTAACAATTTTCCCGTTGGCTCATTATTTTTAAATTCTACTGTTGATGTTTCTCCATTTCTTACTTCTATTCTTTTAATACTTGTATCTAATAAATACCCTGTTGGTACAGATGTTTCTTTTACAAAATATGTTCCAACTTTTAGTTTTTCAAATGTAATCTCTCCATTATTTGCTGATTTTCCACTTGCTACTTTTTGAGTACAAGCCTCATCTTTATATAACTCAAAATTACAATCTGCTACTGGATTTCCAATATTATTTATTTTTTTAACTAATATTTTTCCACTTTGCACTTCTACTGATACACTAAAATGTGATGGATCTACATAGTTTGAAAACATTAAATTTTGTACTGCTCCAGATGTAAATCTAAAATACACATAGTTTGACATACTACTACTAGAATATCTACTTCCATTTGGCATTAGTTCATATAAACCAAAGTCCCTTGAATTAAATGTTGTTTTTCCATTATTGCTATCATTTGTTGCAGTTACTCTCAATTCATTACTACCATTATCGTGAACAAAGTTAACTCCATTTATAGTTTTATTAAAACTTTCATAATGTTGTAAAACTCCATTACTATCTGATAAAGTTATTGTATTTCCAATATCAATTTTGTTTGTTCCACCGTTAAATGAAACATCTTTATGATACTGGTTATACAAATTTTCTGTATTTGATATCCAATTTGAATATACTGATGATGACATATATCCACCTTTCCAAGAATCCCTTGATGGTGCTGCCTTACCACTTCCATCAATGTTATTGTGTATATATTCCCATACAAACTGTTGTGTTGCACACGCTGCTTTTTTCGCATCTGCACTTGTTGGTATTCCCAACCCATAATTCATTGTATATCCAAAATATATCATTTCTGCTACTTTTTCATACTCTGGTCTATTTGCTTTATATTCTGTAAAAAATTCATTATTAAAAGTATATTCTTTTCCAGTTGGTGATGTTTTTCCATATTGCGTACAAAATGCTATATAAGTTGAGCCATCATAATTAGCATAATGTAATTCGTGCCCAAATTCATTTAAACTTCCATTTATAACTCCAAATTTTGCATTACTATTCATATCTGTTATAAATGTAGCAAAAGCATTGATTGGTATAGCATTTATTAACATTAGTATTAGCATAATTATTGCTATAACTTTCTTCATTTTCATTTTTATCATATCCTTTCTTTTAACCATAAAAAAAGAGCCTATCGCTCTTAATTTTACTTTTCTCTATTTTGTTACATAGAAATAATAAAGTCCACAGAAACATTGGTTTATTTTAAAATGGCTTGATTCCCAACCCTCTGTATATTTTTCATAAGCATTAAATGCTTCATCCCAAGTTTTATAGTATCCGTGTTCGTTTGCACCATCTCCTGCTATATGTGTTTTACCACCGTCAGTACAATAAATTTTTTCCTGTTGTGTTACTGTTTCATTTTTTTTTGTTTTTTGCTTTGGTTGATCTGTATTTTTCTTGGTTGATGTATTTTCACTATCATTCTTAATACTTGGTTGTGTACTTTTATTGCTTTCTTGCTTTTTTGTTTGATTTAATTGCTTATTACTTTTTTTGCTTTCTACAACTTCATTTTGTTGTATCACTTGCTCATTTTTTGTTTCGTTTTTTTTCTCTATAACTTGAGAATTTTCTACTTGACTTTCATTTATTTCTTCTTGTACTATTTCTTCATTCTCTTGAGTCTGTTCATTTTCCAATTCTGCAATTTCTTCCATTTTGTTTGAACTTTCCTCTATCTTTTCGTTTGTATTATTTTCTGCGTTTTTTGTTCCAATTCCTATAAAATAACTTGCAAATACTCCAATTGCAATTATTATAACCACAATAAATATTTTTTTCATATCTATCACTCTCCTTTGCTCATATTTTACTTTCTTCGGAACTTAAAAACAATTGTACAAATTAAACTTATAAACATTTTTTGCACATAGGCATCACTCCTTTCGATTTTGGCTTTATATATTTTTATATATTTTAATTATATATATATCTTTTTCAGTTAGTATATAGCAAGTAAAGGGGGTGGATTGTAAGGAGGGGGAAAATAAAATTGTATATACATTCTTAATTTTTCCGTATTACCTTTCAAATTGTTTGTTTTGCCATTGTATTTGGTATTTTTGTAATAATTTTTCAATTACCCCCTCCATCTGTTGTATTGTATAGCCTTTGGGGAAATACTTTTTCACTCTATCGTAAGTGAATTTAACTTGCTCTTTCTGATTAGGTTTTTCTTCATACAAAATATTTTGTATCGTTTCTTCATTCAAAGTTCCTTTCTCGCTTTCTTCCCTTAATCTTTTAGCCTGTGGAGTTGACGGAGTTGCTAATGATGTTTCCATTGCCTCCAATAACATATCTTGTTCATTATTACTTAAATAAGATATTTCTATTGCAGGTGCTAAAGCCATTGTCATATTTTCCTTATCTTTCAGATAGTGATTATCTACAAACTTTAACAATTCTGGTATAAGATATGTCAGCCTTATATATCTTTGAATTTGAGATTTGCTTTCTCCAATTTCTTCCGCTAAAACTTCAACAGATTTTTTTCCATCTAACTTGTACCCAACTTGGTTACAAGTTAAATCATTCCTTTGTCCTTGTCTTTTCATTGCATCTAACTTCATTTTATAAGCAAATGCTCGTTCACTTGGCATTATTTGTTCCCTTTGCAAGTTACTATCTACCATAATAATAGTAGCCTCATCATCTGTTAAATTTCTAACTATACAAGGTATTTCTTCTATTTGTGCAAGTTCACAAGCCCTTTTTCTTCTATGACCAGACACCATTTCATAAGTTCCATCTTCCTTTGGTCTAACTATTGCAGGTACTAATACACCGTGCTGTTTTACGCTTTCTACTGTTTCAAACATTTTTTCATCATCTTTAACCTTGAATGGATGATTTGGAAAACTTGAAATTTGTGTAATACGAATTTTCTGTACTCTTTCCAATTTTTGTGCATCTCTTTCTTCTTGATTAGTAAAAAAATCATCTATCGTAACCTTTGGCAAGTGCATTTTTTCTTCTTTCTCTTTCATCTTCTTTTAACACCTCCTTTGCAAAAAATGAATAAGCCGTTGCTACCCTGCTATTTTTGTCATAAGCAAATATACTTTTTCCTGTTGCAGTCGATTCGGCAGTTTTTATTGCTATTGGTATCTGGTTATTATAAATTTTTACAATACTACCATAATTTTCTTCCAATTCTTCTTGTATTCTTCTTGGCAAATTAGTTCTTTTATCAACCAATGTTAGCAAAATTCCTCCAACCTTTAGGTCATTATTCAACTGCCTTTTTATTTTTGAAATCGTTTTCAATAAATTCCCCATACCTTTAGCAGATAGATATTGACTTTGAACTGGAATGATAACCTCATTAGCCATTGCTAGTGCATTTGTTGTTAGCATACTCAAAGATGGCATACAATCAATTAGAATATAATCATAATTTATTTTTAATTCTTTCAAACTATTTCTCATTGCATACTCTCTATTCATTGCACTAAACATATTAACTTCTGTCATTGACAAATTTAAGTTTGATGGAATTAAATCTATTCCTTCTTTATGTTTCAATATTGCTTGTTCTGGTTTCACTTCTCTGTCATTTATCTGCCTTTCTATGAGGGTAGATATTGTAACTGGTAAATTATCCTGGTCATAATATCCCATATAGGTTGTTAAATCTCCGTTGTGGATCTGCATCTACCAATAAAACTTTCTTTCCCTCTTTAGCCAATGCTACTCCTAAACTAAAGGTTGTTGTTGTTTTTCCTACTCCTCCTTTTTGATTTGCTATTGCTATTACTTTGCATTCTGACATTTGGACTTCCTCCTTTCTTTTAAGTTCGCCATTATAAATTTTATAATGGCTATGTAAATTGTTTTAAATAAAAAAAAGACAAGTCAATTACTTATTTTTCTCGACTTGTCTTAATATTTAATTTTTATCTAACATCTCTATTATGTTTTTTCTGTTTATTTTTTCTTTCCTGTTCCATTTTAAATTTAGCATAAATATCTATTGCAACATCTCCATTATATTCCTTATCTAATGTTACACTACCTTTTTCTAAAAATTCCTTTGATAATATAAAGTTTCCACTATCTAAAAAGTTATATCTTCCCGCTTTATCTTTTCCAACATACATTGCAGTAACTTGTATTTTTTGGTTTGCGATTATTGGAATATTTACAGTTAAAAATTCTCCTTGTTGTAAATTTTCTAAAAATTTAATTGCATCTTCTTTTTCCATTTTCATTCCTCCTTAATTTTTCCATAAAAAAAGTGAATTGCCTAATGCAACTCACTTTAAGAATATTTATCCACTTTTGGTTATTTATTGTGCATAAAACTGCAATAAGCAGACACTTCATTGTTATTTCTTTCAATACTTTTTCACTATATTCTATTCCGTATAACCTATGGTACAACTGTATTTCATCAAATATATACACCTCGTTTTTTATTAACTTCCATAAGCATACACCTAGATGGTGTCCCCCTTCTCCTGTTGGATTATACAAAGTAACTAAAATTACAACTTGTGGGTCAGAAATTGGTGCTACTCCCATAAATGAAGTTACATATTTATTTGTATTAACTCCGTCTTCTGATGTTCCTGTTTTACCACCAACTAAATATCCTTGTACCTGTGCGTTTCTTCCTGTTCCATCTTCGACTACAGATTGCATCATACTAAGCACACTATTTGCTGTTTCTTCTGATATTACTCTATCTCCTTTTTTTACTTCTACTTCTTGTTTTTCTCCTGTTTCGGAATCAATTATTTCTTTAACTACTCTAGGTTCTATATATTCTCCACCATTAGCTATACTAGAAACTGCAGTTACCATCTGCAATGGTGTTACCTCAAATCTTTGACCAAAACTTATTGTTGCTAATTCTACTGGTCCAACTTTATCTTTAGCTAGAAATATTCCTTTAGCTTCTCCTGGCAAGTCAATTCCTGTTTTCTTAAAAAACCCAAATTTTTCTAAATAATCATAATATTTATCTTTACCTATTTTTTGTCCTAATGCAATAAATACTGGATTGCATGAATTCATAAGAGCTTGCCTTAAACTCTGGGTTCCATGTGGTCTATAATATCTCCAACATTTTATTCTAACTCCTGCAATTTCTATTCCACCGCCACAATTAAATTCTCCTTCTTTATCTGTAGTTGTTATTCCCTCTTCTAATGCTGCAGAAGAAGTTATTAACTTAAAAGTAGAACCTGGTTCATATGTATCTGCAATGGCTTTATTTCTCCATTTAGCTTGCAACTGTTTATTCTTTTCACTACTATCCATATTTTCGCTATTTTCTAATTCGTATGGATTATTCAAATCATAGTTTGGATATGTAGCCATCGCTAAAATATCCCCATTGTTTGGATTCATAATAATTACATTTCCACCATCTGTACATTCATTATCTATACATGCATTTTCAAGATATTTTTCTGCAATTGATTGAATAGTTAAATCTATAGTTAGGACTAAATCTTTTCCTTTCTCTGCTGCAACATATGTTTCTTCTAATTGCTGCATATCTCCACCTTTTGCATCTGTTAGTTTTTCTATCTGCCCACTTTTTCCTTTTAAAATATCATCATATTTTGCTTCTATTCCGTCTAATCCTTGATTGTCACTTCCACAAAAGCCTATAACTTGTGATGCCACTGTGCTATATGGATAATACCTTTTAGTGTCTTCATCTATATTTATTCCAGCTTCTATATTATTATCTTTCATCCATTGTCTTAGTTCATTTGTTTTATCTTTCTCTACTTTTTTGGCAATAGTTTCGATAGAACTTCTTTTTTGGACTTTTTTTAATGTTTCTTCATAATCTAACTCTAATATATCTGACAATGCTTTACTTACCAATTCTTTTTTATCTTCTGGAATATTGGTAGAATTGACAGTGACAGTTTCTACCGTACTGCTTTGAGCAAGTATATTTTCTCCTGTAGCATCATATATTGTCCCTCTTTTGGAGGTTATCTTTCTATTCAATGTTTGTTGTTCATATGCCAGCTGTTTTAATTTATTCCCATCTACAAATTGGATAACAGCCAGTCTTATTATTAATAATATAAGTAATATTGCAGAAACAATTATAATCCATAACATCATTTTTTTACTTTTTATGCTAGATACAGTTTGCATTTTACACCTCTTAATAGCCAAATTTCTTTTTACTATTCTATGTGCCAACAGCTTGTTTAAATAACAAAAATCCCCGAAAGAAAATTTCTACTTCTTTCGGGGACTATATTTTTATAATTTTTCTAATAC
>ENA-ORPH01001608-ORPH01001608.1-human-gut-metagenome-genome-assembly--contig:-NODE-1608-length-21287-cov-4.365816_pt1 | contig 21287 bp, 4 predicted proteins | sample MGYA00242142_ERZ509074 | MGnify/ENA primary metagenome ERZ509074 (study PRJEB26280, sample SAMEA2338724) | human gut metagenome | biome: human gut; feature: human-associated habitat; material: faeces...
TTTAAAATAATACCAAAAATACTGTGAAAAGTCAATACTTTTAAAAATTTTTATATATATTTTTTATTGCTTTTTTAACAGAGTTCAACTCTAAATTAGCTTTTAATTTTTTGTTAATGTATGATAATAATATGCACCATGTGGTGAACCATAATTTGATTTTCTACTATATCCTGATCTTACATAAGCATTACAATTGTTATTATAACTACTTTGCTTTGATGTCATACTGCCATTGTAAAAATACACACTTGGTTTATTTGGCGTATTAGAAGCATCAACTATATATGATTCATATGATATTAATTCAGGCGTTGAATTTGTGTATGTTGTAGAACTATTTCCAATTGTTATTGCTGCTCTACCAGTTCCTGCATTACTTATTCCTATTACACATGAATATTTAGAACTAATTTTACCACCATTTATATTTATATAATTTCTACTACTTGTACTTGTATCATTCATTTCTGCCAAAATTGCACACCAGGTTTCACCATTACTTTTAGGAGATGTTGTTTGAGTAATTGTTCCTCCATTTATTAGTATAGACGGATTTGCTTTAGATTGCGTTTTTAATGCATGGGCAGAAGATGCATTAATAGTTCCTCCACTCATGGTAAATGATGATTGCCCATCAACTGCAACTGCCATATTATGTTTTGTATTATTTATTGTTCCACCAGTCATATTCATTTTTGAACTATCGCCAAAAACTCCTATCAATGTATCTTTACATGAAGTCCTTGTATCACTTGATATTGTACCTCCTGATACATTTAATACTGATGCGTCTGAAGCATATATAGCTTTTCCCCCCAATGCTGATGTAATTGTTCCAGATTTAAAATTCAAAGTTGTATTTATAATTCTTACTGTTGGAGAACTTGAGCCTTTCACGCTCAATGTTGAACCTGATAAATCAATAGTTCCTCCACTAGAATATATTGCATTTGAACTTACTGGACTCATATCAGAATAATGTATATATGCAGTTCCATTATTACTCAATGATGTCTTATAAGAATTAAAGCTTAGATACCAACATATTAAAGTTCCATTACTACCATTATATATTCCATTCGTATTTGAATATTGTGTTGAACCTATATTAGCCTGACTAGTTGATGATGTTCCTCTAAGAGTTAACTTTCCATAATTATATATTACATATGTATTATCTTCACTCCATTCCACTCTATAAGTCCCTAAAGAAACTGTTATAGTTTTATCTGTTCTCTTATTATTAATTTTTTCTTTAACATTTTTTAATAATGTAACTGTTCCAGAAACTGTTCCATTTCCGCAAATCACTATTACTTGAAGCCGTTCCTATTGCAGATTGTAATGTTGGATATAGCACGTAACAATCTGTTTCAGTAGATACTGCAACTGGTGACAATGAAAAAGTCTTATATGATACATTACCTGCATTATCTTTTAACCAAATTTTCTTAGTATCTCCATACTTCATGTTAATATCTATTGTTTTACCAGTATGAGCCTTCCATCTGCTATCGGTTGATGATAATGATGTGCTTAAATCTACTGTGTCATAATAGCCTGCCATTCCTGAGTGTCCTTCTGTTATATCAAATTCAACATTATAACTTGCTGATGAGTATGAAGATGGCTTAGAATCTGAAATAGCATACTTAAAATCAGATAATTCTGGTGCTGTATTATCAAGATATTGTTCTCCTGTAACACTAGTTCCTGCTGCTAATGAATTTCCTGAAACATCCTTTACAATACTTTGTACTATTGCAGTTCCATCATAAATTCCAGTTCCATCACTTACAGTTACACTTGTTGATGCACTTTTAATTCCCGATGTAGAAACAATAATACTTAATGATTTAGATGTTATTGATCCATTTGTTGCAGGAATTCCAACATATGTTATTCCATATGTTCCTGCTGCAAGGCCGCTTCCTTCATCACTTAAAGTAATTGTTACATTTTGTGATTTTGCATAAGTTGTATTACTACTTACTCTAATTGTTGGTGCAATTGAATCACTTATAGTTATTTCATAATTTTTAGAAACCCCATTATAATTTGTAGTTGCTGCTATAAATACTATTATATTTATTTTTGAAGAAGTATACTGATTTGCTTTATAGCCTACAGTTACAGCTGTATTATTCTTTGCCGTTGCTGCATTTTCGCTTGTAACCGTTATATAATCCGTATTATCACTTGTAACGCTCAATGTTCCAGTTTCTGAATCTACATAACCAGATGGTGTAACTGTAAATAAACCTGTTCCATTTTGGTAACTTACACTTCCACTGTTTTCACTAAATGTCAATGTTAAATTTGCTTTATTTATTGTAAACGCTTTTGCAGCCCCTGTTAATTTATAGTTTTCAGCTTTAGCTCTTCCTCCTGCTACACTTGATATGCTTGCTGTTGATGTGTAACTTCCTGCATTTGTTCCTGTTGTTCTTGTTATATTTATTGTTTCTCCTGTTACTCCACTTTCTGCAGTTGCTGTTGGTCCTTGTGCTGCTCCATTATATGTAAATGTTATTGTTTCCCATGTTACTGCTACTTCTTTTGCCGACATTGTCCATGTTATATTCTTTGCTGCTGTTGTTCCATCACTCCATGCATGGTTTTCATCTGGGGTTGCTGTTGCTGTATAGCTTCCTGCATCTATTCCGGCTGTTGTTCCTCCCCAACTCACGTAATTTCCTGTTACTCCTGTTTGGCTTTCTCCATTATATGTTTTGTCTGCTACTGCTGCTGTTGCTGTTGTTGCTCTATTTATTATAAATGCTTTTGTATTTTCTGTTAATTTGTAATTTCCAGCCTTTGCTCTTCCTCCTGTTACACTTGATATGCTTGCTGTTGATGTATAGCTTCCTGCGTTTGTTCCTGTTGTTCTTGTTACATTTATTGTTTCTCCTGTTACTCCACTTTCCGCACTTGCTGTTGGTCCTTGCGCTGATCCATTATATGTAAATATTGTTGTTCCCCATGTTACTGCTACTTCTTTTGCTGACATTGTCCATGTTATGCTCTTGGCTGCTGTTGTTCCATCACTCCATGCATGGTTTTCATCTGGGGTTGCTATTGCTGTATAGCTTCCTGCATCAATTCCTGTTGTTGAGTTTGCCCAACTTACATAACTTCCTGTTACTCCTGTTTGGCTTGCTCCATTATATGTTTTGTCTGCTGCCGCTGCTGTTGCTGTGGCTGCTTTATTTATTGTTAAATTTGCACCTATATATGCTATTGTATAATTATTTGCTAAAAATGGTGAATTATCTGCTAGGGCTAATGTATTTTGTTTTATTTCATATGTTCCTACATTTTCTCCTGCATCTCTTGATAATGTTCCACTAAATTTTGGTGTTTGCTCACTTACTTGATTACTACATGTATATGTTAATTCCGGATCTCCTGCTCCATATGTTTTTGATTTTGCTTCTGCTTTTACTGTTAATGTTCTTTTATTTACTGTTAATGTTCCATTTGTTTTTGTTATTGTATAATTTCCACTTACATCTGTTGTTCCACTTTTTACTACTGCACTACTTACTGTATTTGCTGTACTTCCTACATTTGTTATACTTCCTGTTGCTGTTGCTGTTAAGCTCTGTCCACTTACTAATGTTCCTTCTGTTAATGTCGCTGCTGCATTTGTTAGCGCTGCTCCATCATATGTTTTAGTTCCATCTGCTGCTTTTACTGTTATTGCTCTTTTATTTATTGTAAAATTTAATACTTTTGTTCCTGTATAATTTCCCTTTCCTGTTATTGTTACTTTTCCTGTTCCTGCATTTATATTATCTGAATATACGAATGAATAATCTGTTCCTACTGCTAATAAATTTTCTCCATCTTTTACAGTAACACTTGGTTTCTTTTCTGTTCCATCATATGTGTAACTTGTTGGATTTAATGTTGCAGTAAATGTGCTTGCATTCTTTGCAGTTATTGTTAAGTTTGCCCCCACATAAGATAATGTATAATTATTTGCCAAAAATGGTGAATTATCTACCAAAACTAATGTATTTTTATTTATTGCATATGTTCCTACATTTTCCCCTTCAGCTCTTGATAATGCTCCACTAAATTTTGGTGTTTGTCCACTTACTTGATTACTATATGTATATGTTAATCCTGGATCTCCTGCCCCATATGTTTTTGATTTTGCTTCTGATTTTACTGTTAATGTTCTTTTATTTATTGTAAAATTTACAATCTTAGTTCCTGTATAATTTCCCTTTCCTGTTATTGTTACTTTTCCTGTTCCTGCATTAATATTATTTGAATATACAAATGAATACTCTGTTCCAACTGTTAATGTATTTGTCCCATCTTTTACAGTAATACCTGGTTTTTTTTCTGTTCCATCATATGTATAAGTTGTTGGATTTAATGCTACGCTAATTGAACTATTATCTATTGATTTGCCTGTAACTTTAATACTTTTTGAGCTAACATTTTCTACTGAATCTTTTGCCCAAATATAATATGTTCCAACTGTTAATCCTGTTTTTGTTACAGTTTGTTTTTGAGTTTGAGTAATCTCGTTCCATCCTGTTGTTGGTAAAACATTACTTGATGTAATAGCCCACTTATTAACTAATGAACTACTGTCTGATAATGTAATTTGTAATGTATCGCCATATGTTATATCACTTGCAGCTATTGTAGGTGCAGTATTGTCAACCTCTATTTTAGAATCAAATTTTGTTAATATATTTTTATTTTTTGATTTATCTGTTAAGGTATTAGCATCAACTTCAACAGTTAACACACCATTTCCAGGTATTCCTGCTAATGTTAATTCATATTGAACACCATTTGTTATATTTTGTGCACTTCCAAGTGTTTTTATTTTTGGTGTAACAACACTACCTCCAACTTTAACAACTATATTGCTAGCAGTTAAGCTATTCCCACTATAGTTTTCGTCGGTTCCTTTTAACAATAATTTTACTGTGTTTAAATTATTAATATACTTCTTGCCATTAATTGTTGTAACTGCATAGTTTTGTGTAATTTCTTTTCCAGAAATTGATACTTCTTCCGTATATGGACTTATTTCTAATACACTTACTTCCATTTTTTGTTTTTCTTGGTTTATAAGTGCTGCATAAAAAAAGCCAAAACATAAGGCTAGGCTTATCAATATAGCTATACTAATAATTGTAATTTTGCTTAATTTTAAATTTTTTAATTTGCTTAGCATTATAAATACCTTCCCTTCGCAACATTTAAAAATAGTATTTTCTACATATATTTTAAGTTCTTAATTTATTAAAATCAATATAGGTATTTTATTGTATTTAAAACCGCCTTTTATCATACTAGGGATGCTTATTTGCCGTGTTTTGATGTCATATATTAAGTTTTGTTTACATTTTTATTACGTAATTTTTGACATAATCCGCAAATTTCTTATTTGCGTAAGCTTTTTTCGACTTTTTTGTATAAAAAATAAAAAAATCAGAATTTAATTATAATCTTAAATTCTGATTTTTTATTTTATTCTACAGACTCAACTTCTATTGTCCAAACAGGAAGTATATCATCTACTATTACTTTACATGTTGCTGTTAATCCTGCATTTGCTTCTTTTACTGTTATTGTACATTCACCTTGTTTTAATGCAGTTATTGTTCCATTACTTATTGTTGCAATATTTGCATCATTAGTTGAATAGCTTAATGTTCCTAAAGAAGCTCCTGTTATTGTTAAAACTTTTGTTTTATTTGTTGTAGTATTTAAATATACTTGCGTTGGATTTACTGCAATTGTTGCCTTTACTAATATTGTACTATAAACTGAATTTGCTAAAGTTGTTTTTGCTCCATAACCGCTTCTATATGTTTTTGATCCTGCTACATTGAATGCAACATCTATTCCATTATATGTAGTCTTTGAAGTACCTTTTATAACTCCGCAATTAAAGTTAAGTTTTGAACTTGTTCCTGTTAAATTTATACCATAGCCTGCTGTTGCCTCTATTACAGGAGCTTCAGCACTTACTATAGAGTTACTGTTATTTCCTATATTTACAGTTGCAGCTTGCAAACTACTAATTGCTGCTGTTTTACCTTTTATTGTTCCTCCTAATATATTAATTGTTCCAGCTCCTGTTTGCCCTATTGCTACAGCTCCACTTGAATAAATTGTTCCATCATTTACTGTTAAGTTTCCTCCATTTAATGTAAATGTATTAGTAGCAGATGTTGTAAATCCTCCTGTACCATTAATTGTTACTGTTTTTGCATTATTTACGGTAATTGTTGCATTTCTTGTAACTGTTTTTCCATTAGTATTTATCGTTACATTTTTATCAATTATTACAGTAGATACATCTGTATTTGTTTGTAATATTGTTATTGTTGATCCATCACTATCTGCTTTTGCTACAGCTTCTGCAAGAGTTTTAAAGTAATATGAACCATTTTTGGTTGTTACACTATAATTTGCTAAAGACCATTTTGCATATAATGTTATATTTCCACTTGGAGTGTATGTGTTTCCAGCTGTTCCGACAAGTGTTGTAGTCGCTTGTTCTTTATACCAACCTTCAAATACATAATTTGCTCTTGTAAGTGTTGGTAATGTTAATTTAGCACTGCTTACAGTATTATCCCACATAGCATATAATGTCACAGTTCCATTGTTAGTACTTGTTAAGTTTGTTACACTTTGTCCATTTGTATATGCATTTCCTGTTCCATCATTTTTTAAATTCCAATCTTTAAATGCATATGTTGATTTTGCTGTTTGGCTTGTGCTTCCTTCATAATTTCCATTAAATGTTACTGTGTACTGTCTTACATAACCATTTAATGTTAAGTTTTGTGCTTTGTCATATGTATATGTTGAACTTGCAGTCGTTCCTCCTGTTGCTCCATTTCCATTATAGTTTACTGTATATGTATTTGCAGTAACCTTTGGTGTCATTGTAATATTTCCTGCTGGCATTGTAAAGCTTCCTGATTGTCCAGTTATATTAGCTTGCATACTTGTATTACTGCTTTCCCATTTGCTCCATGTATAACCTGTATTTACTGTTGCTTTTAATGTAATTACAGTTTCATAATAATAACTTCCAGTAGCTGTACTTCCAGCATTACTTACACCTGTCAAAGATCCTAATGTAAATGTATATTTATTTCTAGAATATTCATACACAACTACTGTTGTTCCATCACCTTTTATTGTTACTGTTTGTTTTTCAGGTGCTGTAAATCCAGTATATGTATTAGTTTCTGGTGTTACATTACTATCTGTTGTTCCTGCTTTTTCTACAACTTCTACTTTTCCAGCTATTGGTGAATTTCCTTCTGGATATGTTCCATCTAAATTCATCTTTTTGTGTACGACTGTATATTTTGTATCTGTATTTGCAATCCATTTTGCATATAATGTTGTATTTGCTCCAATACTGTAACTTGCTCCACCATTTCCTGCTTTTGTTTTTAAGCTTTCATCTGTATACCATCCATCAAATGTATATCCAGCCCTTACAGGTGTTTCCAATGTCACACTTGGATTATTCCATTTTGCATATAATGTATGATTACTTGCTGTTGTTACTTTTGATGCACTAGTTACAATATTTGTATATGCTTCTTCTTTATACCAACCATTTAAGCTACATGCATATTGTTTACTAGAATTTGCCTTTCCTGTATATTTATAATTATATGTCAATGTGTATGTTTTTGCAGTTAAGCCTTCTTGTCCATTTACTGCTGGTAAATTTCCATATGTAGATGAGTAATTTACCTTTTTAGTATTTGTTGTAATTGTTCCACCTTTTGGTTCAAATGTTACTGTATATTCTTGACCTTGTAATATTTTACCATTTGCAACCAATGATAGATTTTGTGTTCCCATTGAAAATTGTTTTGTGCTTTCTGTTTCATATTGCACACCGTCTTTTGTCCAATTTGCAAAGCCATATATATAATAAATATCATTTGCTTTTACATTTGCTTTTATAGTTACATTTTGTCCCCATTTATAACTTCCAGCTCCTGTTACACTTGAAATATAGTCATTTTTACTTAATTCTAAAGTAAATTTATTTCTTGTGTAATATAAGCAAATTTTTGTACTACCATCTGGTTTTACAGTTGTGCTTGTAATAACTGTTCCAACACCTGATGTTCCTCCTACTAAGTTTCCTCCAGCAAATGTTGTATTTGCTATTTCTAAGCTTTTAGCTTCTGTACTTAGTGTAAGTGTACTATCTGTTGTTCCTGTTTTTGTAGTTGTATCATATAAAGTATATGTATTGTCATTTGCATTTTCTAAATAACGACTTACTGTATATTTTGTATTAGTACTTGGTTTAAATATTCTGTATACTGTTGCTCCACTTGTTGTTACTGTTGCTGTTGTTGAACTGTCATATAAGTAGCCTTTATAATATGCTCCTTCTGTTGTATCTGTTCCTTTGCTTGCACCTGTTACTTGTGTTCCAAAGTTTACACTTTCCTTACTTGTTCCTAATACTTTTCCTGTTGTACTTCCTACTACATCTTTATATGTTACTTCATATTTATTTGGTGTTTTACTTGCACTTGCTGTTAATGTTATTGCTGTTCCATCTGGTATTGCTGGCCATGTAAATGATCCATATGGATTAACTGTACTACTTTTTACATATGTTTCATTATTACTTGTCCATTTACTAAATGTTACTGTATGTCCTTCTATTGTCATTGTTTTTGCTGTTAAACTTGGTACTGTTGCTCCATAGTAATATTTTACACTATTTTGCACTGTAACACTTTCTATATTTTCTCCTGCTACTGTCTTTAATGTTCCACTTGTACGTGCATAATATAATTTTATTACTCTTGTTCCATCACCTTTTATTGTTGTACTTGTTACTGTTTTTCCATCTACTTGTCCATAACTATAATATATTCCATTTGTAACTAATAGTGTGCTATCTTTTAGGTTTGCTATTGTAACTTTGCTGTCTGTTGTTCCTGTTTTTGTACTATCTGTTTTTGTTGCTTCTTCCTCATATGTTCCATCTGTTTTCATTACATAGTGCTCTACTGTATATTTTGTTTTATCATATGCTGTAAATATTCTATATACTGTTGCTCCACTTGTTGTTACTGTTGCTGTTGTTGCACTACTATATACATAGCCTGCATAGTATTTTCCAACAGTTACATCTGTTCCTTTGCTTGCTCCTGTTACTTGTGTTCCAAAGTTTACATTTTCTTTACTTGTTCCTAATACTTTTCCTGTTGTGCTTCCTACTACATCTATATATGTTACTTCATATTGGTTAACATTGTAATTTGCAGTGTAATTTTTATTTCCTGTACTTCCTTTTGCAATTGTTACAGTTGTACTTGGTGTTGTTCCATTACTTCCAGTCCATCCTGTAAATGTATATCCTGTTTTTTGTGGATTATTTAAAGTTATATTTTGACTTTCTACATTGTAAGATGTTGGATTTGTTTTTCCTGCTACAAGTGCTCCTCCATTTAAATTATATGTAATTGTATAATTTTGTATAGTTCTTGAACCATTTGCTGTTAATGTTACATTTCCTGCTGGCATTGTAATTTTAGCATCTTTTTGTGTTGTGTTTGCAACTAAGCTTGTATTGTTTGATACCCAATTTACAAAACTATATGTATATCCTGCAATATCATTTAATGTTGCACTTAAATCTATGTTTTCTCCATATTTATAAGACTTGCTTGTATTTGTTATTCCACTTACTTCCCCTGTTGCTGATACTTCTTTTACATGTTCATTTTTTGTAAGTGTTAATGTATATGAATTTCTTGTGTAGTAATATTCAATTACTGTTGAACTGTCTGCTGCAATTGTTGCTGTTTTTTCTTCTGGTGTTGTAAATCCTACATATGTTTTTGGTGTTGCATTTGTTGTTGTTCCTGTTTTACCTGCTTTAATTTCAGTATCTTTTAAATCATAACCTGTTCCTTCAATATTTTGAATATAATATTTAACTGTATATTCAACTTGACCTTCTTCCCATTTTGCGTATAAAGTTGTATTTGCATTTACTTTGTAACTTGCTCCTGGGTCACCTACTTTATTTGCATCTGTACATTCTTTGTCAGTATACCATCCAGCTAAACCATATCCTGTTCTTTTTGCACTTGGCAATGGATCATTTTCTCCTTCTTGCCAGTTAGCATTAAGTGTTACTATAGCTCCACTAGTTTTTGCTAAGTTTATTACACTTGCTTTATCTAAATATGTATTATTGTTTGAATCTTTCCAATTTACAAAATCATATTTATATGCAGCTACTGTATTTGTACTTCCAGAATAATTATAATTAAATGTTACTGTATATTCTTTTTTATAACCATTTGCTGTTAAATTTTGTGCTTTATCATATGTATGTGTTGAACTTGCTGTTGTTCCTCCTGTTGCTCCATTTCCATTATATACAACACTATAAGTAATTGGTGTTCCTTTAACAGCATTTGCAACTATTGTAATATTTCCTGCTGTCATAACAATGTTTCCTTTAATTGTCGTTGGTACTGTTACTCCATTTCCTTCAGTCAATGTCCATTTATCCCATACAGAAGCATTATAACCTGTAATATTTGTTTTTACAGTTGCATTAATAGCTACTGTTGCGCCCCATTTGTATGTTCCTGCACCTGTTACAGTTTCTATATATTCATTTTTTTCTAATGTTAATGTATATTCATTTCTATCATAATATAAATATATATTTGTTGTTCCATCTGGTGCTACAGTTGTTGTTGTAATAGATGTTCCAACTCCCAAAGTTCCACCTGTTAAATTTGCTCCTACATATTTAGTATTTGCAATTTGATTTTTATTTGCTTCTGTTAAAAGTGTAAGTGTTGAACCAGCTGCTGCTTTTCCTTCTATAACATCTCCATATAATGTGTAGTTTTCATTATTTGCATTTTCTAAATAACGGTATACTTTATATGTTACTTGGTTAGCAGACCAACCAGCATATATTGTTATATCTTTTTGTGGTGTATATGTTCCATCAGCATTTAATACTAAAGCTTGTGTACAATTACTGTCTAAATACCATCCTGTAAATGTATAGCCAACTTTTTTAGCTGTTGTTAAATTTATGCTGTTATTTTTATAATTTGCAGTTAATGTTCCATCTTCATCTTTTGTTCCAAATGTATATGTATTTCCTACAAATTTTCCACCGCCTGTTAATAACCAACTTTCAAATGTTTTAGTTGAAACTTCACTTCCAACTTCTGTTGTTCCTCCATTTGCATTATATGTTACAGTAAATCCTTTAGGTGGTGTTATATTTGCATTATCTACTACATATGTTGACTCATATGCCTGTTCTATATTTAGATCTTTGCTATATGTTCCTCCATTTGGGTTAATTGTTAATGTTGATAAATCTCTTACATATTTATATTCTATTATTGTTGTTCCATTTGCTAATATTTCTTTATTTTGTTTTGCTGGTGTTGTAAATCCTTTGTATGTTTTTGGACCAGCATTTGTTGTTTCTTTTGTTGTTCCATATTTTACTTCTTCTTCTGATGGAACACTTGGGTATGTTCCGTCTATATTTTGTTTATAATGTTTTACAGTATATTTTGTATTAGTATTTGCGGTCCATTTTGCATATAATGTTATATTAGCTGTTGGTGTATATGTATTGTCTGCATTTAATTTTACTTCATTTTTTAGTTCTGAATCTGTATACCATCCAACAAATGTATAACCTACTTGTGTCGGAGTAGTTAATGTAACATCATTATAGTTTTCTGTTACTTTTCCATTACCTGCACCATATGTATAAATGTTTCCACTTAATGTACCAAAACCATCTTTACTCCAAGATTTATGTGTTTGTGTTAATACTGTATTTGCTCCACCGTCATAATTTGGATTTAATGTTACTTTATATCCACTACTATTATAAGTACTTAAGTCTAATTGTGTGTTGTAATTTTGTTCTTTTGTTGTATTTCCACTTAATCTTGAAATTGTTAATGTATATTTATTAATGCTCCATCCAGAATATAATGTAATATTTTGGCTTGGTGTATATGTTTTATCTGTATTTAAACTTACTTTATTTGTACATTGCTCATCTAAATACCATCCTGTAAATGTATAGCCTTCATGTGTTGGATCGTCTGGCATTTCTATACTATCATTTTTATAATTTGCAACTATTGTTCCAATTCCTGCACCATATGTATAAACATTTCTATTTAATGTTCCTTGTCCTGTTTTTGTCCAATTTGTAAATGTTTTTGTTGAAGTTTTTTTAGTGTAATCATCTTGTCCTCCAAAGTTTTTAAATGTAACCACATATCCAGCGGGTGCTTCTATTTTATTAGAAACTGTATATGTTGATTCAAATTTTTGTGTAACTGTTACTGTTGATTGAGAACCTTCATATTTTCCTCCATTTGGATTAATATTTAAATCATATGATTTTCTTTCATACTTATAAATAAATTCTGTATTTCCATCCTCTGTTATTTCTTTTGTTTGTGTTTGTGGTGCACTAAATCCTAAGTAGCTTCCTTGTGTAGTATCTTTTGTAGGTGGTGTTACTTTATTTCCTGGCACTGCTGATTTATTTTCTACATCTGTTGGAACACTTGGATATGTTCCATCTATATTTTGTTTATAGTGTTTTACAACATATTGTCCTTGTGCCCATCTTGCATATAATGTTTGATTTGATGTAATTTTTACAATTGTTGATGATGTTATTTCCTCTCCTTGTCCATCTTGTTTTGTATACCATCCTCCAAATCCATAGCCTGCAAGCTTAGCTACTGGAAGTTCTCCATATGTTGAATCATATGTTACTTCTTTTGTAGTTGGATTAACTGTACCTTCACCTGGATCAAATGTTACCACATATTTATTTGCATTCCATTTTGCATAAATTGTAATATCTTTTGTTGGTAAATATGTTCCATTCTCATTTGTTGTTAACTGTGTTTTTAAATCTTCATCTATATACCATCCTGCAAATGTATAACCTTCTTTTGTTGTTGTTCCAATTGTTATACTTGATTTTGTATCGTCCCAATGTGCATATAATGTTTCATTATATGCTGGCATTGTTTTATATTCTTTCTTTGTTCCATTTGTTGCATCTGTATACCAACCTGTAAATTGATATGTTGATGTTTGATTATCAAGTGCTGTTCCTCCATTTGTATTAAATGTAACTGTATATTTTCTTGATGCACTTGGCATTTGTATTGTTTCATTGTAATTTGCAGTTGTTGGTTCAGGAGTACTGTTTCCACCATTTGCATTATATGTAATTGTATATTTATTTATTTCCCATATTGCATATAATACTAAATCATTAGAAATTGTATTTGCTCCAATCGTATCTGCTGGATTATATTTAACCTCTGTTGCTGATCCATTTAATCCCCAACCTTTAAATGTATAGCCTGTCCTTGTTGGCTTAGTAGCACTTAAAGTTACAGATTCATTATATTTTTTAGTTTGGCTTCCTGGTGCTCCGCTTCCTCCATTTGCATTATATGTAATTGTATAACTATTAACACTCCAACTTGCATACAATGTTTGATTTGCAGTTATAGTAACTATACTTTGGTCTGTAATTTTTGTTCCAGCTCCATTTAGCCCAGTATACCATCCGTTAAATTTATAACCTGTCTTTATTGGTGTTGGCAATTGTCCATAACTTTCATTATATGTTACTGTTTTAGAAGATGGATTTACTGTTCCTTCATCTGGATTAAATGTTACTATATATTCATTTGCTTTCCAATTTGCAATAAATTCCTTATCTCCTGTTGTTCCTTTTGAAATTGTTACTGTTGTGTTTGGTGTTGTTCCATTACTTCCTGTCCATCCTGTAAATGTGTAACCATCTTTTTGTGGATTATTTAGTGTAAAACTTGCTGTTTCTATTGTATAATTTTTAGGATTTGTTATTCCTTCTGCTAGGTTTCCACCATTTAATGAATATGTAATATTGTATGTTATTGCATTCCATTTTGCACTTAATGTTACATTATCTTCTACTTTATATGGTGATGTAACTTCTAATTCTTGGTTTAACCATCCTTTAAATGTATAACCAGTTTTGCTAGTAGTTGGTAATGTTACTTCTTTTTCATATTTTGCAGTTATGTTTTCCACAGAATTTCCACCATTTGTGTTAAATGTAACTGTAAATAGTTTTCTGTTGTAATAATATTTTATTATTGTACTTCCATCTGCCTTAACTACAGCTGATTTTAAGTTAGGTGTTTCAAATCCTTTTCCATAATCTTTTGTTGCAGGTGTTACCTCACTTCCAGTTACTGCTGTTAAAGTTTCTACTTCTGGCTCACCATATTGGTCATCTTCTATATTTTGTTTATAATGTTCTACAATATATTCAGATTCACCTTCTGTCCATTTTGCATATAATGTATGATTGTTTGCTATTTTAACTTTTGTAGTTGTTTCTATTTTATTTTTAAATGTTTCATTGTCTAAATACCATCCTGCAAATGTAAATCCTTGTTTTTTAGGTTTTTCTAAATCACCATAGTTTTGTCCAAATGTAACTTCTTTAGAAGCTATATCATTTCCTCCATTTGAATTAAATGAAACTGTATATTTGTTTGCTTCCCAATTTGCAGTATATTGTTTATCACTTGTGCTTCCTTTTTCAATTGTTACAGTTTTACTTGCTTCATTTCCATTACTTCCTGTCCATCCTATAAATGTATATCCTTCTTTTTGTGGATTATTTAATGTAAAGCTTGGTGTTTCTATTGTATAACTTTCTTTATTTGCATTTTCTAATGTTCCACCATTTAAATTATATGTGATTTTATATGTTATAATATCCCATTTTGCATATAATGTATGGTTATTTGGTGTTGAAACTTTAGTTGTTTCTTCTATTTTATTTTTAAATGTTTCATTATCTAAATACCATCCTGAAAATGTATAACCAGTTTTTGTTGTAGAAGGTAAATTTCCGTATGCTAAATCATATGTTACTTCTTTATTTTCTACACTGCTTCCACCATTTGTATTAAATGTAACTTGGTATTTATTTTGTGTCCATATAGCATACAAATTTAAATCTTCACTAAGTTTAGTTTTGTTTCCAACTAAATATTTTGTTCCTGTTCCATTTTCGTTAGTATTCCAACTATTAAATGTATAACCTGTTTTACTTGCTTGTAAATCAGAAATTTGTACTTCTGGATCAAATATATTTATAATTGAGTAACTATTAACTTTTCTTTCTACTGTTTGTTTGCTTGGAGTTGTACCTACTCCACCATTTAAGTTATAAGTTACACTTACATTTTTAGTATATAATCCATAATATGTAACATTTGTTGTGATTTTTAAAACTTCTCCGCCTCCGTGCTTCTATTTCTTTAGCAGCAGAATTTGAAGTATCTTTAGTCCATCCATTTTTTGTCCATCCATTGTATTCATTTTGTTCTGGAACTGTTATTGTTGCTGTTTGATTATTATATATTGTTATATCTTGTGTTCTTATTTGTTTTGTTGTAGCACTATAATCTATATATGTTGCTTTTATATCTTTTTTAAATATTGCATATATAGTTATATTTTTATTTGGCATTACTAATGTAGATAATGCACTTGTAGCATCTTTGTTAGTATTCCATCCAATAAATGTATAACCTGTTTTTGCAACTGTTTTGCTTAGGTCTACATTTTGTGTGTATGTACACTCTTCTTCTATAGTTTCAGTTGTTCCTCCATTTACTACAGAGTTATATGTTACTATATATTTTTTTGCACTTCTTGTTGCATTAGCAACCAATGTCATATTTTGTGCACTCATTTTTATTGTTGCTTTTTGATCTTTTGTTTTTTCTACACCATTTTCTGTCCAGTTAACCCATGTATATGTATAACCATCTTCTTGATTTAAACTTGCATCTATTAAAACATCTTGTCCCCATTTATAACTTCCATCTCCTGTAACGCTTGCAACATGTTCATTTTTTGATAATGTTAATGTAAATTTATTTCTTGTATAATATAAATAAGCTTTTGATGTTCCGTCTGCATTAATTGTTAAACTTGTTTCTTCACTTCCACCTTCTTCTAAGCTTGCATATTTATATGTACAATTATCTATTACCATTTTTTCATCTAATAATGTTTTTACTGAATTTGTTTTTCCTTCTTTTCCTTCTGTTTTATATAATGTATAACCATTATCATTTGCATTTTCTACATAGTGATAAATTGTATATGGTGTGTTTTCTGCACTTGTCCATTTTGCATATAATGTGTGATTTTCTGATTTTGATACAATTGTTTTATCTTCTACTTTATTTTCATATGTGTTTTCTAAGTACCATCCCCCAAATCTATATCCTTGCTTTGTTGGTGTTGGTAATTGCCCATATTCTTTATTATATACAACATCTTTTGATGTAGGAGTTACCTCTCCTCCTTGTGGGTTAAATGTTACTACATAACTTTTTGCATCCCATACAGCATATAAGTTTGTAGCTTCATTTTTACTATATGTTGCACCTTTTTTATATTCTGCTTCTACTGCTTCTTTAGATGTTGACCATCCTTTAAATGTATATCCATCCCATGTTGGCTCATCACTTGAAAGTGTTAAATTAACATCTTTTTCTTTAGTTTGTGCATTTGGAGCATTTTGTCCACCATTTGCATTATATATAATTTTATAGCTTACTTTAAATACATTAGATACATTATTTTCTACTTCGTTTCCAGCATTATCTGTAATATTAAACCATATATAATTGTTTCCTCCATTTAGTGTAATTTCATTTGTAGATCCATTTTCAAAATTAGTCCATCCTGTTGTTGGTTTTTGAGTATTGCTACTTGTTATTGCATATTGTAATGTTTCATTTAAACCTGATGTTCCTGTGTCTTTTGCTGTAATTGTAACATTTTCTTTTACATTTGTTTGTCCTGGATTTAGTTCATAAGTTCCTCCATTAGGAGTTATTGTTACTGTTGGCTTTTTAGTATCTATAAATGTTATTTCTAATGTTGCAACTTCAGATGTTTGTTCATTTTCATCTTCTACTAATGCATATATTGTTTTATTTTCTTCTATATATGTTACATATTCACCATCATTTAAACTAACTTCTATATAATTTATTCCATCTTCACTATATTTGTATTTTCCACCATCTATTTCTGGGTATGTTACTGTTACTTTTACTTTTTTATTTGTTGGTGCATTTGGGTCTGTAGTAATTGTTGGTTTATCAATTTTTTCTGTTGTTATTTCTACTATGTTTGATATTTGTTCTCCATTTCCTGCATTATCTGATGCCTTTGTGCATATTTCATATGTTGTTTCCTTTACAAGTCCTTTAAATTTATGTGTTAAATTTGCATCTTTCTCCCATGTCCAATCATTTGTACCTTTTAATCTTTTTCCATAATAAATAGTATTATTATCTATTTGACTGTGTGAATCTGTTTGCTTGAATTCAACAGTTATACTGCTACTTGTTGCTACTTTCTTTACTGGTGCTTCACTATTTGGATTTGTATTATCTAAATAGAATAATTCACTTTTGGCTTTTTTAGTATTTCCTAAATTATCTTTAGCAAGAACATATAAATAATATTTTCCTGTAACTTTTTTTGCATTTTCTATATTGGCACCATTAATAAATGTAGTATCTATTTCATTTTCAGCAGGTTCTGCCTCATTTTGTACTACCCATTTATATTTTAATTCATTTTCATTTATATTTGATGTTCCTACATCTGTTACTGTTACTTTTGTTTTTTGTGTTTTACTATATGTGTCATTTCCATTTGGTGTAAATGTTACTTCTGGTGCACTATTATCAAACACATATGGTCCAAATACATGGTATGTGCTAACTTTTGTTCCTTCTTTATTAGATATATTTTGTGCATTATCTTTTACTTCTTTTACCCACAAGTAACGTGTTCCTGTTATATTATCACCTATATTGAATGCTACATTATTTGTGTATTTTAACCAATTTCCTGTTGGTATATTTTGGTTACTTTCTCCTAATTGATATTCATATTGGTTAGAATCTGATAGGTTACTTCCACCTTCATCTGTTACATGTATTGTAACATTTGTGTTTTTACATACTTCTTTATTTTGTGGTTCTACACTTATTATAGGAAGAGTTTTATCTATATTTCCTATTTCTATTTTGTTTTCTTCACTTGCTTTATTAACATTTCCTGCAGCATCTTTTACATAGAAATACCATATTCCATTTTCTGATACTTCTTGAGTTTTTGTTATTTCTTCTGTTGTTTGTGTTATTTCGTTCCATCCTTCAGATTTATTTGTTATGTCTGTTTGTTTGCTAAACATATATGCAACTATTCCACTGTTTGCATATTCCTCTGTTTGAGCTTGGTCTTTTGCTTTTGCTGTAATTGTTACTGTACTATTTGTTGCTTTTGTGCTTGCACTTATATTTGTAACTATAGGTAATAATTTATCAATATTATCTACTTGATGTGTTGCAACATTTGATTTTTCACCCTCATTATTTTCTACTAATGCATATATTGTTTGATTTTTTGTTACTTCAAAAGTATATGGATTTGTTGGAATTGATTCAAAATTTACTCCATCTGTTCCATATTTTATTGTTGTTCCTTCTTGTGCATCAGGTGCTAATATTGTAACTTTTACATTTTCGTTTGTAATTGTTTCTGGATTTTGTTTAATTAATGGCTCTGTTAAATTTAGTGTTCTAACTATTACAATTTCAGATTCCATTTCATTTCCAGCTTTATCTTTTGCTATTGTTTTTACTTCATATAATGTATCTTTTGTTCTTTTTATAAATGTGTTTACTTTTTCACTATTTTGTACTATTTCCCATTCATCTTCACCTTGTTTTCTTATTGCATATCTTATTGTTTCTTCATCTATTCCACTTAATGCATCTGTTTGATTAAATGTAACTGTAACTGTATTCGTTGTTGCAACAGCAGTTGGTGCTTTTAATGTTGGTTTTTCCTTGTCTATTTTATCTACTACTATTGTTTTTGTAGTTGTATTTCCGGCCTTATCTGTAACACTTATTTTTATTGTTTGATTTTTATCTACTGTGTAGTCTAAATCAATAGAACCATCTTCATTTGTTGTAAAATTAACATCTTTTGATTCTTCTTTACCATTTACTACTTGTGTTATTGTTACTTTTTCTATTCCACTTGCATCATCTTTTGCTTTTACATGTAAAGTAGCATCTTTATTTGTCCAATTTTCTGGATTTCCTGTTATTGTTACTTCAGGTCCTTTATTATCAATTTTATCTACTGTTATTGTTTTTGTAGTTACATTTCCTGCTTCATCTGTAACTTCTATGTTTATTGTTCCATTTTCTGTAACAGGATATTTTACTTTTGCTGTTTTGTCTTCATCTATAGTTGCTGTTACTTTTTGTCCATTTATTTTTATTTCTTTTATTCCAGTTTCATCATCTTTAGCTGTTATGTCTAATTCAACTTCACCTTTTACCCATGTAGTTGGATTTCCTGTAACTTCAACTTTTGGTGGATTTTTATCTATTTGATCTATTACAATTTGCTCTTTTGCTACATTTCCTGCTTGATCTTTTGCATATATATAATATGTTCCATTTTCTTTTATGCTATATTCTACTGTTGTTTGTTCTTGTGCTTCATCTAAATTTGTCCAATTATTAGAGTTTTCATCTAAATTACCATCTTTGCTTATTTGCCATGCTATTACTTTGCTACATCCATACTTATCGTTTGCCTCTTGGTCTTTTAATGTTATTGTAAGTACTACATCTTTGTTTGTATACCCTTGTGCAGGATTTTTTGTATATGTTATTTCTGGTAATAATTTATCTATATTATCTATTTTTAATGTTTTTGATATATCATCTATTAATCCTTCTTGATCTTTTGCAGATACATAAATTATTCCATTTTCTTTTACTGTAACTGTTATTGGATTTTTAGTTTGTATTGTGTTATTTATTGCATCTTGTCTTGCTTCATTCTCTGTTTTTCCAAATCCTTGACGTCTAAATGTAGTTAATATATTTCCATAATCAACTGTTACTTTTACATCTTCATTTGTCCATCCATCTGGTTCTTTAGCAATTTTTATTGTATTTTCTACATCTGCTTTATTTATAACATTAAATGGCTCACTCCACTTTTCACTTTCATTTTCAGCTTTATCTTGTGCTTTAACATATAAATAATATTTTCCGCTTTCTGAAATTGTATTTGTTACATTTGCCGTTGTTCCTTCTAATGTTTTTAAATCTTTTTCATCTGGTGCATCTGGTCTTGATCCATCATCTTTTGCCTTTAACCATTTATATAAAACCTTATCAACTCCACTTTCTTCATCTTTTACTGTAATTGTCGTTGTTATTTCTTTTGATGTTTGATTATTATCTATTACATAATTTCCGCCATTTTTTTCAATTTCTATATCAGGGCTAGTTGTATCAACTAAAACTTCAATTTTTGATGTAGTTCCATTTATTTTAGCTGATATTGTACATGACTCACTTATTTTCAAATCCTTTATTTCTTCATCTGTAACTGTAATTTCAGTTCCATCTTTTTTGCCTTTTACTGTTATAATTTTTTCATTTTTACTTAATCCATCTGGCCATTTTACCTCAACTGTCAAAGGAACTTTATTAGTCCACTTACCTTCTTGATATATATTTTTATCATTGTCTTTAACAGTAATAAACAATCTTTGGTTAAGCCTATCTTTTTGGTCTTCATATACCTTATTTACATCACCAGTATCATTATATTCACTTTGAATCTTCTTAACATCCCTTTGTTGAGATGAAGAATTATTTACATTCGAAATGTAAACCGCAACTCCAACCGTTAAAAAGAAAATCATTGCAATTAAAACGAATAAGGTTACAGAACCTTGCTCGCCTCTTTTTCTCCTATTTCTTTCTTGTTTGTTTGTTTCTACAAGCTTTTTCATATACATTCTCCTTGTTTTTATAACTTTAATATATATCATTAATATTTTAGCTTCATATATATAAAAAAACAATATAAGAAAAAAGCCGGCAAAAATTGCCAGCTTTTTTCTACTAGGGATGCTATTTTTTGTCGTTTTAGCACTTTTTATTAAGTTTTTTTAACATTTATTAAAATTTACTCTTGATAACTTAATAAAGCATTCATCTACTTCAACTATACCTTCAACTTTATCATTTTTTAATGATAGATTTATTACATCAAGTATCCTATGACGCATA
>ENA-ORPH01001611-ORPH01001611.1-human-gut-metagenome-genome-assembly--contig:-NODE-1611-length-21274-cov-2.829210_pt1 | contig 21274 bp, 12 predicted proteins | sample MGYA00242142_ERZ509074 | MGnify/ENA primary metagenome ERZ509074 (study PRJEB26280, sample SAMEA2338724) | human gut metagenome | biome: human gut; feature: human-associated habitat; material: faeces...
ACGATGCATTCGATGGGAAGCATCTGCAGTTTTCTGCACATCATGCTGTTTCCGTCAAATTTCTCCTGCTGGAAAAATTCCGGCATATCCTTTACATCCACAGAAATCATATGGTTGGGAATAATGTCCTCGGTCATGTCAAACCAGAACTTGGACATCTGTGTCAGCACGGTTCCCTTTTTAGAAATGATATTGTCCAGAATTACGTCGAAACAGCTGATACGGTCGGTTGCTACCATAATCAGGCTGTCCCCATTGTCATAAATCTCGCGTACTTTACCTTCTTTGATTGGCTTTAATTCCTGCATGTTTTTTCTCCTTATATTTGAGTGATATTATAATAAACACTTCCATATATGTGTGTATCACTTTTTATGGTCGGTTGTCAAGGTGTAGACGGAATTCCTTTTCTTTTTACTCTGCATGTAACAGGATGGGAAAGCAGTTCTTTGCAGAAGCTATGGGGCTTTCCCGTGATGAAAACGTATAGCTCGGATTTTGCCCGGGTCGCCCCCACATAAAACAGACGCCGTTCCTCTTCGTAGTTTTCCCGTTCTTCCCCGGATGCCTTCTCCGGGTTTTTGAGCATCTGTGCCGGCAGAATACCGTCCGTCACATCCATCAGATACACCGTATCATACTCGAGTCCCTTGCTGGCATGTATGGTGGACAAAATAAAATTGCAGCTATAGTCCGTTTCTTTCCGGGTAAGAATATCCTGCAGTTCCCGCAGTCTTTGCAGAAGCCCCGCCATGGAGTCCTCCCGGCTTCCCAAAATCCGCAGAATTTCTATCTTATCGGCTTTCAGTCCACATCGTTCCAAATATTCCTGATACCCCATGTAATACAAAATACGCTTCACGGCTTTGTCGCCCCATTCCGTCAGAAGCTGCTGCATATGCATGCGCGTATTCTGCACACTGCTCATGGTATAATCGCTCAGCCCATGGTAGCGCACTGCCGCATTCCACACGGAAATGTCCTGCGTTTCGCTGATTCTGGCTATCTGCAGGGCGTCCTCTTTCCGGATGTAGGTATTGATTTTATAATAGACCTGCAAAAAGGTTTCGGCGTCCTTCGGATGCATGGCAAGCTTCATGATATTCAGCACATCCAGCACCGTGCGGTGGGTAAAAAAGGAGATTTCCGCGTTCCGCATACGGTAAGGAATTTCCTTCCGCTCCAGCAAATCAATCAAAGGAAGGGCGCACTCGTGGTCCCGGTAAAGCACCGCCACAGTGTGGGAGGCGTCCGCTGTCCCGTTGTCTGACCTGCCGCCCACTCTGTCTGCCCGGGTGGCGGCGCAGTTTTCCGCCACGGCTGCCAGGTAGCGGTACTGGTCGTCCCTTGTTTTCACCGCAATCTCTTTTACTACTTCCTCTCCGTCCTTTGTCGCCCGCATGTGCTTTTTGTGGCGGAGCGTGTTTTTCTGGATAAAGGTATCGGCAGCCTTTACGATGCCGGCGCCGGAGCGGAAGTTTTCTTCCATTAAAAGCACCTTGGCACCGGGGTGGTTTTTCTCAAAGGAAAGCAGCGCCTCCGGGTACGCCGCACGGAAGCCGTAAATGCTCTGGTCCTCATCTCCCACCATAAACAGGTTTTCCGTTTTGGATGCAAGCAGGGCTATAATGGCATGCTGGATTTTGGAAGTGTCCTGCGCCTCGTCCACGCACAGGTACGGAAATTTATCCTGATACAGTCTAAGCAGCTCCGGAAACCGTTGCAGCATGGTATAGGCATACACCATCTGGTCGTCGTAGTCCATCAGCTTCTGCTCCCTTAGCCAGGTGTTGTATTCTTTATAAATAGCAGAAATTTTCATATCGGCTGTTTTGTCCATTTCCCGGATTTCCGCATCCGTGAGCATGCTGTTTTTGATGTAGGTAATAAGTGTCCGTACCGTCTGCAAATCACTTTCCGTGGCGTATGTCCGCTCCGTCTTCTGGTAGATTTTCGCCAGTGTGTCTGCAATGACTTTTTCATCGTTCAGAAGGGCAAAGGGCGTCCGGCCGGTTTTCCTGCCGTAAGTATGTATGATGCCGGCGCAGATGCCGTTAATGGTTTTAAAGGTCAGTCTGTCTGCCATATCCGTTCCGAACAGGGAGGCAAAGCGGGCTGCCATATCCTCGGTCGCCGCCACCGTATAGGTCACCGTCAGAATTTTCTCCGGAGCAATGCCCTTTGCGTAAATCATATAGCCGAGGCGGGTCACCAGCACCGTAGTCTTGCCGGAGCCGGGCACAGCAAGAAGCAGTACCGGGCCTTCCACACTCTGTACTGCTTCCTTCTGCTGTTCATTTAATTTTTGCGGAAATTTTCTTTCAAATTCCTGCCATTCCATGTATCATTTCCTTTACTGTCTGCTGATTTCCGCTGCGATTTCGTCCTCGGTAGCTGCCATCGCCTGCAGTTTTTTCCACACCGCTTCCGCCAGCGCCCGATGCCCTTGGCATCCATATGCTCTCTGTCAGCCGAGGAAGGCTCCGCCACGTCCGATGCCGCCAGAAACTCATAGCCGTACAGCTTTGCCAGTCTGCCGTACTCCGTTTTCAGTTCCCTGGAAACCTCTACGGATGCCCTGTTAAATTCCGGGTCGTATTCCTTTTCCCACACGCCCTCGCCCAGATAAATCGGGGACAAAAGCAGCACAGGAAGTGACGCATCATAATTTTTAACCTGCTTCAACAATACTTCCATTCCCTTCCCTATCACATGGGAAGAGGCGTTGTACACCGTTTTGCAGTCGTTGGTTCCCAGCATCAGCACCACCGCATCCACCGGGTAATGGGTTTCCAAAAGCGGCAGGAGAAAATTGCTTCCCTTTCTGCCCATGCGGACACTGTCCTCAAAAATCGTGGTTCTTCCCACCAGACCTTCTTCAATAATACGGTATCCGCCGCCTTTTGCTTTTTCCTGCAAAAGCCCCGTCCACCGTACATCCTCAGGAAAACGACTGCCGTCCGCCGGATTGTATCCATATGTATTTGAATCGCCGAAACAAAGTATATTTTTCATGGAGTATGCCCTCTCTGCATTTTTTGTTAAGAGAAATCATACACTCCATATCCTACTATGTCAATAGGCATTGTCTGATTATGCACCGTTTGCCTTATTGTTTCTTTCTATCATCCGTTATAGGTATTTCCTAATTCCCTTATAAAAACTTTGCAAACACGGAGGCAAACAACACCGTCAGAATACCGGAAACCGCAATGGCAAGGCTGCTCATGGCGCCCTCTATCTCACCGATTTCCATGGCTTTTGCCGTACCAATCGCGTGGGCGGCGCTGCCGAAGGCAAGTCCCTTGGAAATGGGTTCTTTGATGCGGAAAATCTTACAAATCATTTCACCCATCATATTGCCCAGTACACCCGTAACGATAATCACCGCCACCGTAATGGTCACATAGCCGCCAAGTTCTTCCGACACGCCCATGCCGATTGCCGTGGTAATGGATTTGGGAAGCAGTGTCACGTATTCTTCATGGGAAAGTCCCAGAAGCAGAGACAACGCCAGCACCGTCACCAGACTTGTCAGCACACCGGACAGAAGTCCTATCACGACCGCCTTACAGTTTTTCCGCAAAAGCTCCCACTGTTCGTACAGAGGAATGGCAAGACAGACAGTTGCCGGTGTCAGCAGATATCCTAAGAACTGCGCACTTTCGTTGTAGGTTTCATAATCCACTTTTCCCACAACCAGCACCACGATGGACACCAGAATGGAAATGAGAAGCGGGTTAAAAATCCCTAACTTGAATTTTTTCTTTAAAAACATACCGAGCAGGTATGCCAGCAGGCTTAACGTAACGCCCGCAAACATGGAATTTTCAAAAAAACTATTCATGGTTCTCCCCCTTCATTCTGTCCCTGCGGATAACCCACTGTGACAAAAGTCCCGTTACCGCCATAACCGTAACAATTGTTACCACCGTAATAATGCAGACCGGAACAAGCACCGGCTTCAAAATCCCCCAGCTTTCCACAAGACCCACGCCCGCCGGAATAAACATCACCGGCATGATTTCGATTAAGAACTTGCCCGCATCCTTCACATCCTCCAATTTTACCAGACCTGTTTTCAGGCAGATAAACAAAATGACCATGCCGTAAATGCTTGCCGGAATGGGCAGCGGCAGCACATATTTGAGCAGTTCCCCGATAAGGGAAATCGCCAGAATAATCAGAAACTGTTTCACATATTTCATTTTCATTCCATGTCTTTTTTGTGTAAAAAAGACCGCTCCTTTGCATCTTAAATCTTTGGCGTCAAAGCGCCATTCCCTATTTTAGTCACTTTTCCTCTTTTGTCAATTCTGATTTTCCGCCATCTGCCTCCGGTAGGCTTTCGGAGATACTCCCGTCATTTTTTTGAACTGCCGGTTAAAATTGGACAGATTGTTGTAGCCGCATCCGGTTGCGATTTCTGCAACATTTTCCGTGGTATCCGTAAGCGCCGCACAGGCTGCCTGGATGCGCAGGTGAATGAGATATTCAATGGCGCTGCAGCCTACCACCTTCTGAAAAGTATTCATAAAGTGACTGGTGCTGATGGCGCATATGCCCGCAAGGTAGTCCACACTGATGGTTTCTTCGTAATGAAATGTCATGTATTCCAGTGCCGGACGAATCAGCTCCGAGCTGCCTGTCTGTTTCCCTCTTTCCGATATATTTTCCTTTTTTTCAAAAAAATAAAGCAGCGCAAACAACCGGCTTTTCAAAAATAAATCATGGTAGGCATCGTTACATTCCGCCAGGGCAATCAAATCCTCCGCCAGTTCTTTCACCTTCGGATAATCGGCATCTTCCCTTCCGTACTTCGGCTTCACCTGCAGCTGCCCGTTTCTGAGCGGTTTTATATAGGAAAGGCTGCTTCGGTCGTTCTGTTCCGCACCCACCATATTCGCATGAAAAACGAAAGCGCGGTACTTCAGTCCTTCCTCTTTATCATGGTATGCCGCATGCAGCATGTTGGGTGGAATAAGCACCACGTCCCCACTTTCCACCGGAAAATGCATATCGCCGCAGATAAATTCGCCCTTTCCCTCCGTCACCACATCGAGCTCCAGTTCGCTGTGCCAGTGCATGGGCACCGTGGGAAACGCCTCCGGAAGCCGGCAGTTATACAAACTGTAGGGCACAGTTACCGAGCTGTGATGCCGCTGTTCCATCAATTCTTTTTGTTCCGTCAGCTTATTTCTTCCCATTGGTTACTCCCTTATCCTGCTGCCTGCCGCTCCGTTTCTTTGCTGCCCGCTGCTCCGTTTCTTTGCCGTCTGCGTTACAAATTGCTTTAATCGTGCACACATTCGTAGAATAGTATCAGTTATCTGTAATATAGGAATTGAATTTCCTTATTTTCTAAAGTATGATACCATTATAAGATATAAAACGCAATCATGCAAGGAGGGTTACACCATGAGATTTGTAAACGAAGGCAATACACTTGTCTGCTACCACAACGGCGAGATGCTTCGTATCGAAGCATGGGGCAGGGATGCTCTGCGTGTCCGTTCCACCATGCAGCATAAACTGCAGAACACAGACTGGGCGTTAAGCGAAGCACCGTCTGTAAAAGAGGCTGTTGTTACCATTGAAGAGGAAGACCACTGGGTAGGCGACGGCACCATTGACAAGCGCCAGTTTGCCACCATTACCAACGGCAAAATCAAGGCAGTGGTAAACTTTGTCGGCATTATCAGTTTTTATAAGGACGGCGAACTTATTTTACGTGAATATTTCCGTATGTATGACGGCACCATTTCCAAGGAAAGCCGCTGCTTAAAGGTGATCAACCGTGAATGGAAGGGCGTTACCTGCGGCACCGAATACACTCTGAACGTGAAATTTGAAAGCAACAAGATGGAAAAGATTTTCGGTATGGGTCAGTATCAGCAGCAGGACATGGACTTAAAGGGTTGTGTTTTAGAGCTGGCACAGCGCAACTCCCAGATTTCCGTACCTTTTGCCGTTTCTTCCTTAGGCTATGGTTTCCTTTGGAACAACCCGGCAGTCGGCCGCGTTACTTTCGGTAAAAACTACACCGAATGGATTGCCAATTCCACAAAGGAAATGGATTACTGGATTACTGCTGCCGACACCCCGAAGCAGATTTTGGCAAACTATACGGATGTGACCGGGCATGCCGACATGTTCCCGGAAGACCTGATGGGCTTATGGCAGTGCAAACTGCGTTACCGTACCCAGGACGAGGTACTGACCGTAGCACGCCAGTATCAGAAAGAAGGCATCCATATCGACCAGATTGTCATCGACTTCTTCCACTGGACCGTACAGGGCGACTGGAAATTCGACAAGACCTACTGGCCCGACCCCAAGGCAATGGTAGACGAACTACATTCCATGGGCATCAAGGTTATCGTTTCTATATGGCCTTCCGTTGACAGAAGAAGTGAAAACTTCTGGCCTATGCTGGAAAAGGGTCTGTTAATCCGCACCGAAAGAGGCGCTCTTCAGACCTACGATTACGAAGGCGACTGCGTGGAAATCGATGTATTCAATCCGGAAACCCGTAAATATGTATGGGAAGTCTGCAAGCGAAATTATTATGATTTCGGCATCGACGCCTTCTGGCTGGACAACTCCGAACCGGACTACGGCGTATACGATTTCGACCACTACCGCTACTGCGACGGTCCTGCCATGTCCTTGAGCAATATATACCCGCAGCTTTACAGCCGTGTTTTCTATGATGAAATGAGCAAAGAAAGAAAGCCTGTTGTCAACCTGCTCCGTTGTGCATGGGCAGGCTCCCAGAAATACGGTAACGTGGTATGGTCCGGCGATGTGCCCAGTACCTTTGAAGCTTTTGAAGACCAGCTTCAGTGCGGCTTAAACATGGGACTTGCAGGTATTCCCTGGTGGACTACCGACGTAGGCGGTTTCATGACCGATGATGTAAATGACCCTGATTTCCGTCAGCTTCTTATCCGCTGGTACCAGTTTGCCGTATACTCAGCAGTTCTTCGTATGCACGGCGACAGAGGCCCCTACAACATTCCGCCTCTTGACACCAGAGATTTCGGCGGCGGCTATCTGCACACCGGTCAGCCCAATGAGCTTTGGAGCTACGGCGAAGACAATTACAAGATTATGAAGAGCTACTACGATATCCGTATTGCTATGCACGACTATATCAAGCATCTTTACGAAGAAGCACACACCAACGGTTCTCCTTTAATCCGTACCATGTTCTATGAGTTCCCCGCAGATGAAAAATGCTGGAACTTACAGGATCAGTACATGTTTGGTGAGAAGTATCTGGTAGCGCCCATTCTTCACTTAAATCAGTTTGAACGCGAGGTTTACCTCCCCGAAGGCGACTGGAAGCTGACTTCCACCGGCGAAACCTACAAGGGCGGTCAGACCGTTACCGTGGATGCCCCCATCGAGTACATGCCGGTATTTGAAAGACTGTAAGAGGGTTTGCCCGGTTGTATAATAGCCATCGGCAAATGAAATACTCATCTTGAATGTGTGATTACGCGGATTTGGACTAAGAGCCTATTTTACACGTAAATATTTTCGTTGATTTACGCGGATTTGGCTTCATATACTCATTTTCCGCGTAATCTTTTTTTCTGCCTTACGCGGATTTGGCTTCATATACTCATTTTCCGCGTAATGCCATATGTCATATATAATTTTTGCAAAACTCTGCACGCAAAAAGAGCCCTGCCAGATAATTTCAATTAGGATTGTCCGGACAAGGCTCTTTTTTTCCTGCGATTAGCGCAGCTTATTCTTTATTTCATTGTCAATCTTTTCCACGAATTCGTCCAGAGGAAGTACGGTAGTATCGGCTTCGCCGTGCAGTCTGTAGGCAACAGTCTTGCTTTCCTGTTCCTTGAAGCCAAGTACGATTAAGTAAGGCACTTTTTCAACCTGACCTTCACGCATACGATAGCCAAGCTTCTCGGCTCTGTCATCCAGTTCTACTCTCACGTTTCTGTCTTCCAGTGCCTTGACAACTTCCTGTGCGTAGGCATTCAGGGTGTCGTCATCGGACTTAACCGGCATAACTCTTACCTGAACGGGTGCTAACCAGGTAGGCAGGTTGCCCTTGGTTTCCTCCAGGATATATGCCATAAATCTGTCAAGGGAGCCTAAGATTGCTCTGTGCAGAACAACGGGAGTCTTCTTTTCGCCGTCCTTATCAATGTAGGTCAGTTCAAATTTAGCAGGCAGACAGAAGTCAAGCTGGCAGGTGGAAAGGGTGTATTCATTACCAACGGCAGGCTTTACGTTTACGTCTAACTTCGGACCGTAGAAAGCAGCCTCGCCGATTTCTTCAGTGTAAGGAATGCCTAAATCGTTCATAACCTTACGAAGTGCGTTTTCTGCCTTCTCCCACATCTCATCGTCATCATGATATTTTTCTTTGTTTGCCGGGTCTCTTAAGGAAAGAACGCAGCGGTAATCGGTAATGCCGAAATCCTTGTAAGTGCTGAAAATCAAATCCACAACCTTGGTAAATTCATCCTCAATCTGCTCCGGTGTTACAAACAGGTGGGCATCGTTCTGGCAGAAATGTCTGCCTCTTTCAATACCCTTCAAGGTACCGCTGGACTCATAACGGAAGTCATGGGCAATTTCACCGATACGGATTGGCAGGTCTTTATAGGAATGCATTCTGTGTGCATAAATCATCATATGATGAGGGCAGTTCATGGGTCTTAATACAAAGGACTCGCCGTCCACTTCCATAGCCGGGAACATGTTTTCCTTGTAGTGATCCCAGTGACCGGAGGTCTTATAGAGATTTACGGTACCGACGCAGGGAGTCATAACATGAAGGTATCCTATCTTTCTTTCCTTGTCACGGATGTAGGTTTCCAGCTCCTGCCAGATGGTGTAGCCCTTCGGTAAAAACATGGGAAGACCGCGGCCTACCAGGTCGTCTACCATAAACAGGTTCATGTCCTTGCCAATCTTTCTGTGGTCTCTTTCCTTAGCTTCTTCAAGCAGCTTAATGTGCGCTTCCAGTTCTTCTGCGGTGGGGAAGCAGACACCGTAAATTCTCTGCAGCACTTTGTTCTTGGCATCGCCCTTCCAGTAAGCACCGGAATGTCTGATGAGCTTGAAGTTGCGGCAAAGCTTTACATTATCTACATGAGGTCCGCGGCAAAGGTCGGTAAAATCGCCCTGCTCATAGCAGGTGATGTGACCGTCTTCCAGACCGTCGATTAAGTCCAGCTTGTACTCGTCATCCTTAAACATTTCCTTCGCTTCTTCCTTGGAAATCTCCTTGCGGATAATCTTTTTGCCGGTCTTGGCAACCTTCTTCATTTCCTGCTCAATTCTGGGAATGTCTTCGTCATGGATAACGTCATCGCCCAGGTCTACATCATAGTAGAAGCCTTCTGCTACAACGGGGCCTACCCAGAATTTTGCCTGAGGATACAGATGCTTGATTGCCTGTGCCATTAAGTGGGCGCAGGAATGGTTTAAGGTTGCAAGCTGTTCGTCTTCTTTAAAGTTTACCATTGTTTTTTCTCCTTTTTTTCGGGAAGCCGGTGACATACTTCAAAAACTATACAGAATAAAATTATGCCGGATAATTTTCAAAATAAAAAGCACCCCTGGGTATTGCTACCTAAGGGTGCATTATGCACGGTTCCACCTTGATTTTCACTCTTTGCCTGTAACGCGGCTATACGGTAACGCTTACGACTGCTCTCCTGATGCATACTGCTCACGGTATGCAGCTCTCGCGTACAGCTTCGGAATGGTTTTCCTGTATCTTCTCCAAAGCCGCTTCCACCTTTGCGGCTCTCTCTGTGTGGCACCGGGTACAGTACTCTTTCCTTCATTGCTTTTCTCATATGGCTTATTGTACCACGCACTTATTTTTTTAACAACTGCTTTTACAGAATTTTTGCTTCTATTTTTTATTTCTTTTCCAAAATCTTCATGAACTCGTCGCCGGTAATGGTTTCTTTTTCATAAAGGTACTGGGCAAGCTCGTCCAGCTTCCTGCGGTTTGCCTTTAAGATGCCGATGGCTTTTTCATGCTGCTGCTTTACCAGCTCCACAACCTTCTTGTCGATTTCCTTCTGGGTATCGGCGGAGCAGGAAAGGGAAGTATCGCCGCCAAGGTACTGGTTCGTCACGGTTTCCATGGCTACCATGTCAAAGTCTTCGCACATGCCGTAACGGGTAATCATGGCGCGGGCTAACTTGGTTGCCTGCTCAATATCGTTGGAAGCGCCGGTGGTAATCTCGTTAAAAATAACTTCCTCCGCGGCACGTCCGCCGGTAAGGGTGGCAATCTTATTTTCCAGTTCTACCTTGGTCATCAGGTTCTTGTCCTGCTGCTCCACCTGCATGGTGTAGCCGAGGGCGCCGGAGGTACGGGGAATAATGGTAATCTTCTGCACCGGAGCGGAATGGGTCTGCAGGGCAGCCACCAGGGCGTGTCCGATTTCATGGTAGGAAACCACCAATTTTTCATGGTTAGACAGTACGGCATTCCGTTTCTGGTAACCGGCAATAACCACCTCGATGCTTTCTTCCAAATCGGCTTCGTTCACAATGGTGCGTCCGTTTCTCACGGCACGGAGGGCTGCTTCGTTAATAATATTGGCAAGCTCTGCACCGGAGGCGCCGGATGCCATTCTGGCAATGGTGTGGAAATCCACATCTTCGCCCACTTTAATCTTTCTGGCATGAACTTTGAGAATGGCTTCCCTACCGGCTAAATCGGGCAGTTCCACAGGCACTCGTCTGTCGAAACGTCCGGGACGGGTCAGCGCCGGGTCAAGGGACTCGGGACGGTTGGTTGCAGCTAAAATAATAACGCCGTTGTTGCCTTCAAAGCCGTCCATTTCGGTAAGAAGCTGGTTTAAGGTCTGCTCTCTTTCGTCGTTGCCGCCAATCTGGCCGTCACGCTTTTTACCGATGGCATCGATTTCATCAATGAATACGATACAGGGAGCTTTTTCCTTTGCCTGGCTGAACAAATCACGTACCTTGGCAGCGCCCATACCGACAAACATTTCCACAAATTCCGAACCGGACATGGAGAAGAACGGGACGCCCGCTTCACCGGCTACGGCCTTTGCCAGCATGGTTTTACCGGTTCCGGGAGGGCCTACAAGCAGAATACCTTTCGGCATGGAAGCACCGGCCTCCGTATATTTCTTCGTGTTGTGCAGATAATCTACGATTTCCTTTAAGTTGTCCTTGGCTTCGTCCTCGCCGGCTACATCGTCAAAGTGGATACCTTCCGTGGACTGCACATAAACCTTAGCATTGCTCTTTCCCATGCCGAAGGACATGGCATTTTTGCCGCCTGCATGTTCGATAAGCTTTCGTCCCATAATCTGTCCAATGATGATAAACACAATAATGGGCAGAAATATAGTCAATAAGCCGCTTAAAAGGGGCGAAGTTTTCTTTTCAATGTTTTTGGAGAAAGTAGCTCCCGCTTCATAGAGCCTTTCCGTCAGGTTCGGATCGTCCATGGTGCCTGTCCTGTAAATCTGGGTTTCCGCCTTGTCCGTAAACAAAATCTGGGAATCAGAAATTTCCACTTCCCCGATGTTTTTATCCTCCGTCATGCTCATGAAGGTGCCGTAATCGACTTCCTTTACACGGTTTCCCATAATCATGGGGGTGACAAACATATTGAACAGGAAAAGTATCAGTAAAACAATTCCGTAATAGTAAAGTAACGGTTTCTTGGGTGATTTGACTTCTTTCATGTCATTTCCTCTCTTTTTGCCTGCTTTGCGCATACATTCTTCTTATGTATTATAAAACATGCAAGATTTGTTATTCATGCTTTATTTCCTATACTATAACACATATCATACGGAATAACGATTAAAAAAGTATAAAATAAATTTAAAAGTTTGCAAAAAAACAGGGCTGAGGAAACTCAACCCTGCTTATATTTGCAGCCATTATTACTTAGACTTCGGTTTCACAATAACCTTATAAGTCGCCTTTGCGGAACTGCCGTCAATACAGGAAACGGTTACCGTATAGGTACCCACCTTATTTCCGGCAAAGGTGATGTACGGATATCCGTTGGAAACCGTATATCCGACTGTAAGTCCCTCTTTGTTACTCTTGACATCTACCGCATAGCTGCAGGTACCATAGGATGTACCTGTTTCATAAAGCCGCCCACTGCCAACTTCTCCTACTTCCAGCGAATAGGCTCTGGCATATCCTACTTTGATTTTTTTTACTTTATCACAGGACACCACCACATAGGTTGCCACCAGATTGCTTCCGTCGGTGGTTCTTGCCGTAATGGTAACTTTATGACTTCTGTCCGACATACCCGTCACACGTCCCTGATTATCTACCTTTACTGCACTGGGATCGCTGGAAGTCCAGGTAAGCTTCTTGGCATCTGCATTAATCTTGCCGCTTGCGGTTTCAAAGGTCGGAATTAACTTCAAGGTAGTTCCCTTCGCTACATAATAGCTTCTTCCACCCTGCGGGGAAATCATCAGGTTGGTGGCAGGATTCTTTACCGTTACCTTAATTGTGGCTTTCTTGTTTGTGCCGTCCGTGGTTGCTACCGTAACGGTTGCCGTACCGGTGCCTTTGCCGGTAGCCTTTATGGTAAGCTTGCTGCCGCTTCCTGTGACCGAAACCAGTCCGGGAGCGCTGCTGGTTGCACTCCAGTAAGGAGAACTGCAGTTTACCGTTACAGTTGCGGAAGTTGCTGCACTCTTATTATTACTGGTGCGGAAAATGTCCACACTCTTTTTATCCACAGTCAGAGTTGTGTTCTTTTCCTCTTCTATAATCGAAATAACATAGTTTGCGGAGGCACCGCTGCCGTCCGCAGCGGTTGCCGTAACGGTAATATTGCACGGTTTTGCATTCTTTGCTGCTTTCACCACACCGTTTACCACGGTAATACCTTCCTTAGCGGGAGAATAACTCCAGTTCACCTTCTTATTGGCTGCCGTAGCAGGGTACACATTTGCAGTCAGCTTGACAGACTTGCCCTGTCTTACACACATGGCGGTTCCGCTGTTTGCAATGGTCACGGAAGTCACTGCCTGCTTTACGGTTATGGGAATCGTAACCATCTTGCCGCTGCCATCGCTTACCACACCAATTAACTTGGTTTTTCCTGCCTTCTTACCGGTTATAACAACATTACCGTTGTTGTTTTCCATTGATGCAATGCTGCTGTCCTCGATAGTCCAGCTAAGAGAGGAGCCATTATATACTTTTTTATTCTTTCTGGTTACCGTAACATCCGTTGCTGCAAGTGTAAAGGCAGCGCCGGTGTTCACGGTAACGCTTTTTGTCTTGGTAGTAATGCTTGTTACCGGATTTGTGGAAACCGCGTTTACCTTGATAGTAAAAGTTTTTTTGACACTGTTGTTATTTGCCATTTTTGCGGTTACCAGATAGGTGCCTGTAAGTGCTGTTTTACTTGCGGTAATCCTACCCGAAGCATTGATGGAAACACCGGTTACCTTCGGGTCATTGTCGCTTGCTGTATTGTTGTTATATCGTTCCAGGCTCCATGTTATCTTCTTGTCCGGTGCATAATCCGGTGTGCATGCAGCTTTGAGCGTAAGACTGGTACCCTGCGCCAGTGTACTTACTCCATTGGTCGATGTAATCGCAATGGAAGATACCTTCGGCTTAAACGTAAACCTGCCGCACACTACCGGGCTTACCAGTCTGTTGGATCTTTTCATTGCAATGGCATACACGGTGACATTTGCCTTATTTCCAATTGCAATACCGCCGTTAGTATCGGAGTACTCCAAAGCATTGTCTGACAGCACACCGTTTTTATAGGTTACGGGCTTACCGTCTGTGGAGTAGTAAATGATACAGCCGGGATCCGGGCTCTTTATGGCTACTCTGATAGATGTACTGGTATAAGTTCCCGGCTTGGTTACGAATTCCGGCTTCTTCGGCGCAGCTTCATTGTTCGTCAGTCCCAATGCCTTGGCTAAGTCAATGCATCCTTTTCCGAGTCCCTTTCCCGTTACCTTGCTGCAGCTGCTGTCCATCTTCTTAAGCAGAGCATCTACCTTTGCCTTACCGGAAAGATTGGACGGAAGGGTTGCCCAGATTACAGCTGCCGCACCGGCTGTTACCGGAGTAGCCTGGGATGTACCGCTCATGCTTTTGTAAGAGGAAGCACTGTCCTTGTAGGTGGAATAAATATCCACACCGGGCGCGCTGTAACGGACACCGGAATCATAGTTGGAAAAATAAGCCTTACCCATGCTCTTATCGAGTGCCGCTATGGAAATGGTACTCTTATAAGCCGCGGGGTAATGTGCAGAGTTACTGAACTCGTTTCCTGCTGCACAGAATACGGCAATACCAGCTTCATAAGCCCTCTGATAAGCATCTGCTTCTACCTTGCTGTATAAGGCACCCCCTAAGCTCATATTAATAATATCTACTCTATTGTTTACCGCCTGATTGACACCTTTAATAATGGTAGAAGAAGCGCCGCTTCCGGTATCCCTCAAAACCTTAATGGAATAAATGTAGCATTCCGGTGCTACACCGGCACCGCCTGTTCCGTTGTTCAGTTTTGCACCGATAATACCGCTGACATGGGTGCCGTGTCCGTGACCGTCTGCCGTACCATAGCCGACATCAATGGTTTTTACCGCCGATACGTCATCATGACCCGCTAAAATACCGGTATCCAGAACCGCTACCTTAACACCTTTTCCACGGTATCCCGCTGCCCAGGCAAGCTGGGAGTTCAGCACACTGTGCTGCCACTGATAGCCTCCGTTGGTCGTGGTCAGAAACGGGTCATTGTAACCGTCTGTCCCCATGAATTCCTCTTCTTCCTGACCGCCGGATTCCTCTTCCTCCGCAGCCGCAAAATCGTAGGTCTGTTCTTCCACGATTTCCTCTGCGTCCACATCCTCTATGTAACGGTAATAGTTGGGCCATGCGGCAGGCAATGCCATTTCTTCCAGGGAAGAAGCATAGACCGCATCCTTTACGCTTGCCTCAGGCAGGGATTCATCCGCATTTAAGGTGATGACTGCCACACCAAAGAAATAATCAGTCAGTGTACCGTTAAAAGCCTGCGCATAGGCATTCGCCTCTTCCTCGGTTTCCGCTTCCACCAGAATTTCCGATTCTGCATAGTCAACGCCTTCTTCTGCGCCTCCCCACTCCTGCGCGTAATTTCCGAGAATTGTCTTATCATCCATTTCCGTTGCAGTCAGGGCATACTCTTCCGTGAGTCCCGGGAACATCTCCTCTAACTCATCGGAAGCCTCCGGTACATTGCCCGATACATCGCCTGCGGAAACATCTTCGTTCTCACCCGGCTTACCGGCATCTTCTCCGGGTACTTCCGTACCGTCTCCGCCGGATACGTCAGCCGGTGCTCCCGGCTCCCCGGCATCCCCGTCAGATATGTCAAACTCTACGGTCTGTGCGGGTTCCTCCGCCAGCACGTAACCGTTTTCGCCAAAGGCAATGGTAAATGCCAGTGCCAGTGCAAGACTTCTTTTTACAAATTTCTTTCTCATTTCTTCCTCCCCTAATTGATGGTTAATGTATTGTTGGTGGAAAGGGTGGGATAATTGTTTTTCTCACCCAGTGCAATCAGTTCCTGCGGATCCTTTGTGGTCTCATACTCTGCCACACCATAAGAAAAATTCACTAATTCTATTCCGTACAGCTCCGCAATTTTTTTGGCTTCCTCTTTCGTATCCGCCAGAGCAATCATGGAAACCTTTTCCCCCATGATTTCCTCTTCTTCTGTCGAGGAATGGTTTCTTCCGGTATCTCCTTTTTCCTCTGCCGAGGAATGGTTTCTTCCGGTATCTCCTTTTTCCTCTGCCGGTTCCATGTTTTCCTCAGTTTCTTTCGGTTTGCTTTCTTCCTGTACGTCAGTGTCCGCTTCCGTCTCCCCGTCCGTTTTCTCCGGCTCTGCAAGATACCCGGGGGCTGTTTCTGCCATACCGGAATTCCAATCATTGGCGTCCGGACTTTCCGTCGTTCCCTGCCCGGTATCCCGGCTGCCGCGGCCAAGTAAAATGATAACGGCAATTACCAGAAAAACGGCAATTACGCCTATCACCGCATACACGACTTTTTTATTCACCCTCACTGCTCCTCCCTCCTGAAAGCAATTTTTCACACTTGATTTTATTGTATAAAAGTTGGAGCAATATGTAAATAGATGTTTTTTGCACTTTACCAGCCTTTTTCATATAAAATAACAAAAAAACAGAGCGAAGTCTCCTTCACTCTGCCTCTTTTTTCATTATTCTACAGTGATAGTATATACGCATTTTGCGGTACTGCCATCCAGACAGGAAATCGTAACAACATAGACTCCCTCTTTATTGCCACTGAATTTAATCTTGTGGGTACTGCGGTCGTACTCTGCTGTAAGTCCGGGTTTATTTACCTTCACATCAATCATATAACTGCAGTCACCGCCGTTCGCCGCTACTTCCTTTACTTCCTTTTCAAAGGTATCGCCCACATTTACCGTCAGGATGTCATCGTCATCAATAGAAATGGATTTTACCATGTCACAGGCATATACGGTATAGGTTGCCTGAACATTGCTGCCATCCGCTGATACTGCGGTAATGGTAACGGGGCCTTCCAGACCGCTGTTACCGGTTACCCGTCCGTAGGAGTCAACATCCACTGCCGCCGCGTTGGACGTTCTCCAGTAGAAGCCCTGATTGTTCTTTGTTACACTTCCGTGATTATTGGTAAGCGTTGTGAGCATCTGCATGGAGGAATCACAGGCAATGTATGCACACCTTCCTCTTTCAGGCGAAATTCTCAAGCTTGATGACGGGTTCTTCACTGTTACACGGATGGGGATGTTTTTATTGGTGCCGTCCAGTGTGCCGACGGTAACGGTCGCCGTTCCGACGGCTCTTCCGGTTGCCTCCAGATAAACAAAATCTCCCCGTTTTTCCGCCTTTACAATGCCGGGGGCGCTGTTGCCTGTAATGTTCCAGAGATCGGCAGAATCGCTTAAGACCTGAATGGACCTTGTGGTGGAAGAACCGTAGCCGTTATTGATACGATAGAGGTCTACCCGGGTATCCTGCGTACGGATATTGGTCTTGCTATAGTTTTTCACTTCCACCGTAAAGCTTGCTTCCGCTCCGTTTTCATCCAGAGCTTTTGCTGTGATGGTATAGGTACCGGGTTTTGCCTTTCTGTCCGCCTTTACCACACCGTTCTTTACGGTAACGCCGTTACCGGCAGGATTTACCGACCATTTGACCGCCTTGTTGGAAGCATTGGCAGGCTCCACTACCAGATTTAATTTAATGGATTTATTGCAGGCTAAAGTATAGCCTGTCTCCGTTGTCTTACAGTTGGTTACATACAGTTTTTTTACGGGCTGCTTTACCGTGATATTTAATACCACCGTCTTGCCGCTGCCGTCCGATGCAATACCGGTAATCTTGGTCTTGCCGAATGCAACGCCCTGCACATAAACGGAGCCGTTTGCCTTGCTGCTTACAACGGCAATGCTCTTATCGGCGGAGTACCAGTTAATATCTGAGGCTGCTGCGCTTTCCGCTACGCGCATGCCTTTTTTCTTGATGGTAATGTTGTTTACCAGGGCAAGCTGTCCTGCCCAGACGGTGATGTTTTTATTCTTCACCATAATGGCTGTGGTAAGGTCCTGGGCTGCTGCCTTTATTTCCACCTCCATGGATGTGGAAAGTCCGTTTTTAAGTGTTGCCGTTATCCGGTAAATGCCGGGTACTGCCTTCTTTGTCGCGGAAATTCTGCCGGAGGCGCTGATGGTTACGCCGGTTTTTTTGTACTCATTTTTCACATAAACCTCTTTGCCGGTCTGTTCGTCCTTCTGTACTGCCTCCAAGGTCCATTTTACGGATTGTTTCACCCCGTAATCCGGTGTCTGTACGGCACGGAACGCAAGTCCCGTTCCCTGTGTCAGATATTTTGCTCCGGTAACGGATTCCACCCGGACGCCAAACACTTCCGGCCGGAAGGTATATCTTGCCGATGCCACCGGGCTGGCAAGCTGATTGCTGTTTTTGATAACCATGGCATAAACCTGCACATAGTTCTTTCCACCTATTTCAATGGGACCGGTATATTCTTTCGCATTGTCGGAAAGCACACCGTTCTTAAAGGTAATAGTCTTGCCGTCGGTGGAATAATATGCCGTACAACCCACTTCCACGCCGGTCAGCTCCAGTGTAATGGTGTTGTCTTTATAGGTGCCGGCTTTCTTGGAAAAACCGGGCTTCTTGGGCGCTGCGTTGACATTGGTAAGCGCCAGTGCCTTTACCAGATTCACATAACCCCTTCCTAAATCGGTGCCCTGTGCCTTGATACAGCTGCTGTCCATTTTCTTAAGAAGGGCATCCACTCTTGCCTTGCCGGTTCCTTTAACGGTGGGCAGGATTAAGGCTGCCGTACCTGCCATGATGGCGGATGCCTGGGAAGTACCGCTCATGGATACATAGGAAGAAGGGCCTTCGTTGCTGGCGGAATAAATGCCGACGCCGGGTACGCTGTAACGCACGTTTTTATCGTAATTGGAGAACGGCGCCTTGGTCATGCCTGTATCCAGTGCCGCTACGGCAATGGTTGTCTTGTAGGCTGCAGGATAAGTGCAAACGTTGGAGTAACCGTTGCCCGCCGGGCAGAACACGGCAATACCGCTTTCATACGCCTGCTTGTAAAGGCTCTCCTCCATGGCACTGTATTCCGTGCCTGCAAAGCCTACGTTTACAATATCTACATTTTCTTCCATTGCTTTATAAAGTGCTCTGATGATGCTGGCACTGTCGGTTCTGCCGGCTTCCCTGCTCACCTTGATGGAGTACAGGGTACATTCCGGTGCGATACCGGCGCCACCCTTTCCGTTGTCAAGTGTACCGCCGATTAATGCTGCAATGTGGGTGCCGTGACCGTTGTTGTCCTCTGTACCGAGAGCATTGTCTGCGGTGCTGATGTCGCAGGTATTCACATTCGCCAGTTCTTCGTGGGCTGTATTGATACCGGTATCCAGAATGGCGACCTTTACGCCCTGTCCGCGGTAACCGGCATTCCATGCCTGTGTGGTATTCAGTACTTCATGATACCACTGGCTGTTGTCCGCACGGGTATTTAAATACGGGTCGCTGTAATCTGCCGACTGGGTATATCTGTAATAGTTGGGCCATGCGGCGGGAAGTCTGGTGCCTTCTGCTGCGGAAGCCTGTACGGCATCGTACACGCTGGCTTCGGGAAGGCTTTCATCCGCATTCAGTTCCACGAGGGCAACCGTACCGAAGTAGGAAACCAGTGTGCCGTTAAATGCCTCTGCGTACTGCTCCGCTTCTTCTTTCGTTGCCGCTTCTATTAAAACCTGGCCGGGAACATAATCTTTTCCTGCGTCTGCTTTTGTCCACTCTGTCCGGTGACTGCTTAAGAGGTCTTTTTCCGCATAAGCTTCTGCGGAAAGTGTGTACTCATCGGAGAGTCCCGGGAACTTGTCCTCCGTGTCTTCCGAAGCAGGCGCATCACTGCCGGACACATCTTTCGCCGGTGCATCGTTTCCGGTAATATCTGCCGGATTCTCTGCATCATTGCCGGTTACATCCGCCTCTCCTCCTGCCGTTTCTTCTGTTTCTGCATATTGGGAAATCTCCGTTTCATAAGCCTGCAGAGGCTCTGCTGCCAGTGCGCTGCTGCTTTCTCCAAGCGCCATCGTCAGTGCCAGCATCCATGCGATTCCTCTTTTGCCGAATTTCTTCATTTCTACGCCCACTTTCTTTTTAGTAAAACTTTTCTGTGTTTTGTTTCTTTTCCGAGACTTCCGTTTGGGAAGCTCTTCTTTCATTGTAGGGACAACAATAAATTATGTAAATAGCTTACGCTGCCCAAAATTCTTAATTTTTTGTGTAGATGCCCTACAGTGCGGACTCTTCCTGCACAATGTCTTTTTTCTTAATCAAACGGCTCTTGTACTCTTCTTTTACTTCGTACTTGCTGACGCCCTGTAAAATCCGGATTTTCTCGCCGGTGGCATCGTCCTGCAGATAAAAATCAAAGGTCTTTTTGTCCGCATAGCTTACCATGTGCGGCGTAAAATGCACGTTGGAAGGCGCCTGTGCCAGAAGCTGCTTGATTTCCTTCTTCTGCTCCTTGTCTGCCTTGAAGCCGTTCATGCAGACCGGGCATACGGAATAATAGTCCGTTCCCATGGGAATTAAGGGGATGTAGTCAAAGTGCCCCCATTTGGAATCCCTGATAATTTCTCTCGGATAGGTGCGTCCGCAGCTGCAGGCTACCGGCTGACCGTAACAACCCTTGTTTTTTCTGAAATGCTGTACTCCATAATAAAAAATCATAACTTCTCTCCTTTTCTCCCTCCCGGGAATGCTTTAACCCATATAGAAAAAATGTACCATATTTTAGCACGCTTTGCAATTCCTACGGCTTTGCTTTATAATAAAGAATATCTGAATACCCGCAAGGAGGATGTTTTATGAGTAGCTGTGTAAAAGAACCCAGGTGGCTTGACAATGCTGTTTTTTATGAGATTTATCCCCAGTCTTTTAACGATACCAATGCCGACGGTATCGGCGATATTCCCGGCATCATTGAAAAGCTGGATTACATTAAGGATTTAGGCTGTACCGCTCTCTGGCTCAACCCCTGTTTCCTTTCTCCCTTCGGCGACGCCGGTTATGACGTGGAGGATTATTATACGGTAGCGCCCCGTTACGGCACAAATGCCGACCTGGTGCGTCTGTTTAAGGAAGCGCATGCAAGGGATATGCATGTGATTCTGGACCTGGTACCCGGTCATACCGCCGTTACCTGCAAGTGGTTCAGAGAGTCCATGAAAGCGGAGAAAAATGCTTATACCGACCGTTATGTCTGGACGGACAACATCTGGGAAACGCCGGAAAACATGGGCTGCATCCGCGGTATTTCCGACCGTGACGGATCCTGCGTCGTAAACTTTTTCTCCCACCAGCCGGCCTTAAACTACGGCTTCTACCGTCCCGACCCGGACAAAAAGTGGCAGCAGCCCATGGATGCCGAGGGTCCTATGGCTACCCGGGAAGAACTTAAGAATATCATGCGTTTCTGGCTGGGACTCGGCTGTGACGGTTTCCGTGTGGACATGGCAGGTTCCTTAGTTAAAAACGACGAGGACGGCAAGGGCACCATTTCTCTCTGGCAGGACATCCGCGCTTTCCTTGACAAAGAATTTCCGGCTGCCGCCATGGTAAGCGAATGGGGCGAACCGGACAAGAGCCTTATCGGCGGG
>ENA-ORPH01001639-ORPH01001639.1-human-gut-metagenome-genome-assembly--contig:-NODE-1639-length-20924-cov-3.882266_pt1 | contig 20924 bp, 17 predicted proteins | sample MGYA00242142_ERZ509074 | MGnify/ENA primary metagenome ERZ509074 (study PRJEB26280, sample SAMEA2338724) | human gut metagenome | biome: human gut; feature: human-associated habitat; material: faeces...
ATTCGCGGTTTTGAGCGACGCCAGTGTCGGCGCGCAGTGATTGATCAGATATTGTTCCATGAAAAGCCCGTGCCCTTTCCTATGTTGATTTCGTATTTTACTTTGCTAACAGCTGCCAAAACGCAAGGTGATAAGACCCAAAGGTTTACGCGCTTCTCGCTGCGGCAAAAGCGGCGAATGGTCGTCGGAACGAAGACGCTGAGACGGCTCCAAAAACCAATTGTTGACCCTCTGAGTAGCAGTTAGCGAACTACCTGAGAAAACTTTGGCGGGCGATCGGAAACCACCCGCCGGATCGTTTTCAGATGACAATTAAAAATTGAAGCAGTATTTAAAAATTAATAGTTAGCATAGGCTAACTATACAACATAAAAAAAGATTTGTCAACTGTTTTTTATGACCACTGGCTGAGCCGGTGGTCATGATTGTTGTTTTAGTGGAGTAAAAGGCGCTGTCGATCCGATCGATGAATTCCATCAACTGTGCGACAGCCCCTTTTATTTTTTTTATGCATGGAAATATCGCTGCGCGGTATTTCCGGAACCACGACAAAAGCAGCTTGTGAAGCGATGCGGCTTAAACGGCGTGCATGTAAAGGAATCTATGATTTCCTTTTGCACACTTTTGTCGCTTGCGAAAAAGCGCTTTACGCGCGAAAATAAGGATAACGATAAGCACAAAAGAGGCACGCATAAGTGCCCCTACATAGAACAACTTCATGCCATGAAAATTTTATATAAATAATTCCAAAAAGCACTTGAACTGGAAATTAAAATGTGTTAAGGTAGAAACAGCTCGAGCAAACAGTTATTGGTATTAAAGAGCGTTTCAGGAAACATGAAACGAATTAGGAGGTGTCATGAAGCAAAAAATACAAAAGCACAAGCATGACGCGCCGGAGAAGCTCGACCTGTTCCGCGATACCTTTCGCGGCAAAATGCCTTTGACAGACGATTACGTCTTTCACGCGGTTTTCGGACGGGACACAGCGGAATCCAAGGGCGCGCTGATGGAGATTTTGAACATCATTCTCGCGCGCAAGCAGGATCCGATCCGCGCCATCGTCATCAAAAATCCAATCGAGACCCCGGAACGGGAAATGGAAAAAGGTACGGTCATGGACATCAAAGCGGAAACCGACGCAGGAGAACTATTAAACATCGAAATGCAGGCAAACTCCTTCAGCTTTTATCAGAGCCGCGCGCTGTTCTATGGAGGCAGACTGGTGAATTCTTCGTTGCAGGGCGGCGAAAAATATGATAAGATGAGAAAAAGCATAGTCGTATCCATCATCGACGGCAATCTCTTTCCTGAGCTGGATTCTTGTCACAATATCTTTGCGGTGCGGGAAAAAAACAGCGGACTGCTGCTCAGCGACAGAGTGGAGTTTCATTTTTTGGAGCTGCAAAAGATCGATGTCACGAAGCCGGTGCGCAGTCTGACAGAAGTTGAAAGATTAGGCGCTTATCTAAAGTATGCCAGCGATGAGGAATATCAGGACTATGTGCGGCAAATCCTATCGGAGGAGGACATGGACATGACGGAAAACACTTATCGCAAGGTTTCGCAAGACGAACTGGAATATGAGCGCAGAGAAGCCAGATTGAAATACCAGCTGCAGTACAACACCGAGATATCCGTGGCAAGAGAACAAGGACTTGCACAAGGCCGCAGCGAAGGCGAGGCTGACGGTCTCAAAAAAGGCGTAGCGCTAAAATATACCCTATAAAGTGGACACAACAAGAAGAAGGGTTCCTTGAAAATGGACATAAGCAGAAGGGATAAAAACCTGGATTATGGACAGTAAAAGAAGGGGATTTCTTCTGGTAGATGATGTATAATAAAAACATCTACTGGAGGAAATATGAAAGAGTACACACCAAAACAAATCAAAAAACTTGAAGCGAATCCATACACGCTTAAAGTTACCAAAAACAAGCTTTACTTCACAATAAAATTTAAGGAAGATTTTTGGATTAATTATCAGGCTGGGAATGCCCCTAGAAAAATTCTGTCTGATTTAGGATATGATCTGGAGTATTTTGGTCAAAAACAAATAGATTCTATTGTTCAAAGAATTAAAAAAGAAGCACTATCAGGAAATGGATTTCGTGAAGGCGAAAATCGTGAAAGACGAATACCTGTGAAAGCAACAAATAGGGAGGAATTGTCGTCTCCGCAATCGATAGAACGAATGCAAAATGAGCTTTTGTATCTTCGTCAAGAAGTTGAGTTTTTAAAAAAAATTATAATGACAAACAATTCAAAAAAGCGGGAATAATCATGGAAACATCAAATAACAAATTTGAAATTATCCATGAAACTATAAATAAATCCGATAACAGGCTTTCCGTAAAAATGTTATGCGAGATAGCCGGTGTATCTCGATCCGGTTATTACAACTGGGTTTCATCCGAAAGAAAAAGAAAAGAAAAGGAAATTCGGGATCGATCAGATTTTGAATTAATATTGGCAGCATATACACATAGAGGATACGATAAAGGAGCACAGGGAATCTACATGAGGCTCCTGCATATGGAACCTCCGGTGATTATGAATGTTAAAAAGATACGCAGATTGATGGAAAAATATGGATTGATATGCGAAATCAGGAAAGCTAATCCATATCGTAGAATGGCAAAGGCGATAAAGACTAATAGAGTTGCAGATAACCTAGTTCAAAGACAGTTTGAGTCATACGGTCCCAGAAAAGTGCTATTAACAGATATAACGTATATTCCCTATAGAGGAACATTCTGCTACTTATCAACGATAATAGACGCATATACAAAGCAAATTTTGTCATATGTTTTAAGCGAATCATTGGAAGTGGATTTTGTGTTAGAAACGGTAAATCAGTTAATAGAAAAACATGGGATTTCATTAACGACCCAGACAATTATTCATAGCGATCAAGGATGCCATTATACAAGTTGTAGCTTTATACAGCTTGTAAAAGATAAAGGACTTCGACAATCCATGTCAAGGAAAGGTAACTGTTGGGACAATGCTCCACAGGAAAGTTTCTTTGGAAGGATGAAAGATCATATTAAAGAAAAATTTAAAAAATGTGAATCATTTGAAGAAGTCAAGAAAGTTATTGATGACTGGATGGATTATTATAACAATGATCGTTATCAATGGAAACTGGCGAAACTATCCCCCAATGAATATTATAACTACATAGTAACAGGGATATATCCTCTAAATGGGATAATCCCTTCAATACAAATGGATAATGAAGAAGGTAACTGAATAAAACGATACAGCCATCTACTGGCAGATATTTAGAAATCCCTTCTTCTTAAAATGTCCTTGACAAGGGGTACACTTTACGCAGGAAAAGCGTGAGATTGCGAAGAATCTGAAAGCCCTCAATCTGACGAAGGAGCAGATAGCAGAGGCGACAGGACTCTCCGCTGCCGAAATTGAAAAACTTTAGAACGTATGGGCAAGCCGCGGTAAATCCCTTTATCTGCAGCTTGCCTGTTTTATTCTACATTTCATGAAATAAAACAATTTCAATCAGCTTGCGGACGCGGGCTATACGGTGCGGTACCGTTTCTATCGTTCAACGAAGAAGGCGGCAGGCTACAAAGCGGCTGTCACGAAGAAAACGATGACCTACACCAATACAACAGGCAAGCAGGGCACGAAGTACTTCTACAAAGTTCAGATTCGTGTTTACGACAAGAACGGCAAGCTCGCGGCGAAGACCGCGCTGAAGCAGTGCCGGTACGCGTGCAGAAGCTGGACAAAATAAGCAGGAGAAACCGCGAGGGTAAAAGCATGAAATCATAGCTTTGCGGCTTGAAATATGGCTACCGCAATCCCACTGGCTTTAGACGGTGGGTTAAGGTAGCCAAAAGTGGTGGTTTGTGCTATACTTGCGTTATGGGAACATGGAAATCAAAAACAGACACAAGTATTTGTTACAGTATCATATTATTTTCGTATGCAAGTATAGAAAGAAATTGCTGATGTCAAAACAAATATCAGATGATATAAAGCAGTTTTCTTATGAGATATGTCAAAAGCATAAAGTCATTATCAGATATATGGAGACAGATAAAGATCATATTCATTACATGATAGAAACAGAACCAACAATGTCTATCAGTAAAATAGTAAATCTGATGAAGAGTTATACAACATATCATATTTGGAAAAGATATCCGGATTATCTACGAAAACATTTCTGGAAAGAACATACTTTTTGGACGGACGGATATTTTGTCTGCAGTGTAGGAAATGTTTCAGAAGAGATGTTGAGAAAATATATAGAAAATCAAGGGTAGGAAGGTGGCGACAGTGGGTGTTAAAAGCATATAAATACAGGATATATCCTAATAGCGAACAAAGAATTCAGATTGCAAAAACATTTGGCTGTTGCCGTTTTGTTTACAATCAGACATTGGCATATCGGAAAGAAATATACGAGAAAGAGAAAAAGTCAGTTAGTAAAACGGATTGTAATAATTACTGTAACAGAGAATTAAAGAAAGACTATGAATGGTTAAAAGAAATAGATAAATTTGCTCTGACCAACGCAATCTATAACATGGACGCTGCATATCAAAAATTCTTTAAGGAGCATGCAGGATATCCGAAATTCAAGAGCAAACACGATACCCATAAATCATACACAACAAACTTCACAAATGGAAATATTGCGGTAGATTTTGAGACAGGGAAGATAAAATTGCCAAAATTAAAAGCGGTAAAAGCAAGGTTACACAGGGAATATCGTGGGCAGATTAAGTCAGCGACCGTTTCGCAGGTTTCCAGTGGAAAATACTATGTGTCCATACTTGTAGAAACGGAGCATAAGGAACTGGCACATACAAATCATAACATAGGAATCGATTTAGGAATTAAAGATTTATGTATTACTTCCGATGGGAAGGTATATGAGAATCTAAAAATTATAAAAAAATACGAGAAACAGCTTGTAAAGCTGCAAAGGCAACTGTCACATAAAGGAAAGAGAAGTAAGAACTATTATAAAACAAAGAAAAAGATAGCATTATGCCATGAGAAAATAAGGAATATGAGAAAAGATTATCTGCATAAAGTTTCACATGAGATTATCAGCGAAAACCAAGTGATAGTTTCAGAGAATTTACAGATAAAAAACATGGTAAAAAATCATCATCTGGCAAAAGCCATAAGTGATGTATCATGGTATGAGCTGACAAGACAGTTAGAGTATAAGGCAAAATGGAATGGCAGGAAATACATCAAAATAGATACATTTTATGCCAGTAGTCAATTATGTTCTGTTTGCGGGTATCAGAATCCAGATACAAAAGATTTGTCAGTGAGGACATGGATATGTCCGAAATGCGGAGCAGAACATGACAGGGATATCAATGCCGCGAAAAATATACTGACAGAAGGATTAAGACAAATAGCATAAAGAAATATATAGGGCAGGGACTGCCCAAATTAACGCCTGTGGAGATAGTAGGTTACGAGGTCGATGAAGCAGGAAGCCCATTGGCTTAAGACAATGGGTAGTTCACGAATATTGAGGAGCAACACTTATGAAACAGATCAACATGCTGGAATCCCCGGTCCGCCAGGTATTTTTCAGTTACCTGGTGCCGTCCATCAGCGCAACACTCGTGACCTCCATTTATATTCTGGCGGACACGATGATGATCGGACGCGGAGTCGGTGGTTCCGGTATTGCGGCGATGAATATTTTACTGCCGCTCTACAACACATATTTCGGGATCGGAATGATGTGCGGAGTCGGCGGCAGCGTTCTCTTTGGGTTTTCCAGAGGACGCGGCGATGAAAAACGCGCCAGAAGTTATTTTACGGCGGCACTCTGTGTGGTGCTTGCTCTGTCAGCAGTCTTTCTGATATTGGGAAGAATCTTTTTCAACCCTCTGATTACTTTTATGGGAAATACCCCACTCTTAAATGAATACACCGTGCCTTACGGAACTGTGCTCACAACAGCGGCTCCCATGTTTGCCCTGTCTTCATTCCTTCAGGCATTCGTCCGAAATGACGGTGCGCCGAAGCTTGCCATGGCGGGCGTGATCAGTGGAGGCGTCACCAATGTGATCCTGGATTATGTATACATTTTTATCATGAAATGGGGAATGGGAGGTGCGGCGCTGGCGACAGCCACCGGAACGACACTCACGGTGCTGATCCTCGCAAGCCATTTTTTCTCGAAAGATAACCACTTGAAGCTGGAATTTAGCGATGTGTGGAGACGGGTGCCGGAGGTGCTCGGAAATGGGCTCGCAAGCTTTATTCTGGAGATCTCCAACGGCTTCGTGATGCTGCTGTTTAACCGCCAGCTCCTCGCTTACGTGGGAGAGATGGGAATCACGGTCTATGGAATCATCACAAACACCGCGCTTGTGGCATCGTCCATTTCCAACGGTATCGCTCAGGCAGTACAGCCGCTGCTTTCCGCGAACTTTGGCGCGGGAAACCTGAAGAGAGTCGGCGAGGCGAGAAAACTGGGAGTCCGGACCGGATTTGCCGCAGGCTTCATATTCACTGCGATCGGCATGCTGATCCCGGTACAGTTGTCCTATCTGTTTCTGGACCCGACACCGGAGATCCTCACAATGGCGGTCCCGGCGATCCGGCTGTATTTCCTCTGCTTCTTAGTCAGCGAGTGGAACATCATCAGCGGAATGTATTTCCAGTCTACTGTAAGACCGCGGTTTTCTTTAACGATCACACTGCTCCGTGGAGTGATCTTAAACAGCGTGTTCGTGTTCCTTCTCCCGGCACTCTTTGGTGTAGACGGAATCTGGCTTACGGTGACTGTATCAGAGTTCATCACGGCGGGCGTTGCGTTTGTGCTTATGAAAAGGGAAAAACATTAATATATTAAAAAATATGTAAACAACGGACTCAGGGATCTTTGAGAAAAAGGATTTCGGATTCCGTTGTTTCTTTTTTCATTGCCGCGTTCCCAGAAGAACCTTCCGGTGGCAGGTTTTGCAGGTGTATCTGGAAGAAACAGGAGACAAATTCGTTAAACTTATTTCAATTGACACTATAACGGCCTATTGGTAAAATGAAGATAGCGACATTAAATAAAGAAAGAAGAGGAGAACAATATGACGATCAGAATCGGAATTATGGGTTATGGAAATCTTGGACGCGGCGTTGAGTGCGCCATCAAACAGAATCCGGATATGGAGCTTGCGGCAGTATTTACAAGAAGAGATCCGAAAAATGTCAGGATCCTGACCGAAAGCGCAAAGGTTTACCATGCGGACGAAGCGAAGCATATGACAGATAAGATCGATGTCCTGATCCTTTGCGGCGGAAGTGCGACAGATCTTCCGGTGCAGACACCGGAGTATGCGAAATATTTCACCGTAGTGGACAGCTTTGACACACACGCGAGAATTCCGGAGCATTTTGCAGCTGTCGATGCAGCGGCAAAGGAAGCAGGAAATGTAGCAGTGATCTCCGCAGGCTGGGATCCGGGTATGTTCTCCTTAAATCGTGTATACGCAAATGCAATTCTCCCGGATGGTAAAGACTATACATTCTGGGGCAAAGGTGTAAGCCAGGGACATTCCGACGCGATCCGCCGCATTGATGGCGTGAAGGACGCAAGACAGTATACAGTCCCGGTTGAGAGCGTATTGGAGAGAATCAGAAACGGCGAGACTCCGGAGCTCACAACGAGAGAGAAACATACAAGAGAATGCTATGTTGTTGCTGAAGAGGGTGCTGATCTTGCACGCATCGAAAAAGAGATTGTAACGATGCCGAACTACTTCTCCGACTATGACACAACGGTTCATTTCATCAGCGAGGAAGAGATGAAGCGCGACCATTCCAAGCTTCCGCACGGCGGTTTCGTGATCAGAAACGGAAAGACCGGATGGAATCAGGAGAATACACATGTGATTGAGTATCGTCTGAAACTGGATTCCAACCCGGAGTTCACTTCCTCCGTGATCGTTTGCTGTGCCCGCGCCGCATTCCGCATGAAACAGGAGGGAATGAGCGGATGCAAGACCATTCTTGACATTCCGCCGGCATACCTTTCCGCAAAGAGCGGAGAGGAACTCAGAAAGAATCTCCTGTAATCATAAAAAGAACCTTTAAAGGCAGCGAAAGAGCCGGCCTTTGATCAATCATACCTCCGCCCTGTGTCCGCAGCCGACAGATACAGGGCGGAAGTATCAATTGCCATGCATTCAGAAAAGACTGCAAACGGGATCCATGCATGGCGGATTTTGTAGAGGGTGAAGATATGACACTTAAGAAGAATCATCCGGCAGGTTACAACGGGATCACGGACGGTGTGATCTGGCAGCAGCTTCTGCTCTTTTTCTTTCCGATCCTGTTCGGGACATTTTTCCAGCAGCTTTACAACACGGCAGATGCCATGATCGTTGGAAAATTCGTTGGAAAAGAAGCACTTTCCGCGGTAGGGGGTACGACAGGAACGTTGATCAACCTGTTAGTTGGTTTCTTCGTCGGAATGTCCTCCGGCGCGGCCGTTGTCGTATCCCAGTTCTATGGGGCAAAGGAAGACCAGCAGGTGCAGAAATCGGTCCACACATCGTTCTGTCTGGCGCTGGCCGGCGGTGTGGCACTCTTAGTGATCGGTGAGATTTTCACTCCGGCTGCAATCCGGGCCATGGGTGCTCCCGAAGAGATCCTTGGATATTCTGTGACATATCTCAGGATCTATTTTCTGGGCATCATAGGAAATCTGGTCTATAACATGGGCGCTGCGATCCTGCGAGCTGTGGGAGATTCGAAGAGACCGCTCTATTTCCTTGTGGCGAGCTGCCTGACCAATATCGCTCTGGATCTCCTGTTTGTAGTCTGTTTTCATATGGAAGTTGCCGGGGCGGCGCTTGCGACGATCATGTCCCAGCTTTTATCGGCAGTACTCGTTATGATAACGCTGATCAGGACAAAAGAATCTTACCGTTTTATCCCGAAGGAACTCCGTGTGGAGCCGGTATTATTAAAGAGGATCATAAAGATCGGTCTTCCGGCGGGACTCCAGTCCATGATGTACTCGATCTCCAATATCCTGATTCAGGCAAACATCAATGGATACGGAACGAATACGATCGCGTCCTGGGCGGTTTACGGAAAGATCGACGGTATTTTCTGGATGACTATGGATGCCATGGGAATCTCCGTGACGACCTTTGCGGGTCAGAACTTCGGTGCGGGCAAGATCAGACGTTTAAAGAAGGGAACCTACGTGGGACTTCTCATGTCGACGATCATTACGGCAGCACTTGGTGTATTTATGTTTACGGCAGGTCCGGTACTCATCAGTCTCTTTACCAACGATGTGGATGTCATGGCGGAGAGCATGAGTATTATCCGCTTCCTGGTGCCGTTCTGGTTCTGCTACATCTGCGTCAACGTATATCCGTGTACGCTGCGCGGCGTGGGCGATGCCCTGATCCCAATGCTGATCATCTGTGTTGGAACCTGTATCCTGCGTGTGATCTGGGTATTCGGCGCGGGCGCGGTTCATCCGGGGCTGTATACAACGCTGACGAGTTATCCGTTAAGCTGGACTATCACTTCGCTGGCATTCCTGGTATACTATTACCGGTTTAGTGCGATGAGAAAGTTAAATAAACTGATTGAAGAATAAGCATAACTGTTCGGCAGGTCTGTGAACTTATTGCGCTGGTCTGCTGAACAATTATAATAAGTGTAACTGGAATATGGATGTTGAATTTGAATTTAAAGAGAAAAATGGGGGCGCCTGTGTGACAAAGCTTTTGGCACCAGGCGCCGTCTGCGTGGTACCGGAAAGTCTGGGCGGACTTCCGGTGACAGAGCTGGCAGACAAGGTATTTTCGGGGAGCGCGGTGGAGAAAGTCTATCTACCGCGGACACTCACCCGGATCGGAAGATATGAATTTTATGGATGTGAGAAGCTTCAGGAGATCCATTTTTACGGGGCACTCCGGGAAGTCGGCGGCGGTGTGTTTACGGGCTGCCGGAATATCAGGAGTCTGACTGTGCATATGGGGGTGGATGAAGAGTCGGCACTCAGGGATTTTGTGACGGAGATCAATGAGAGAGTCACAGTGCATGTGTTTATACAGAGCGGACAAAATCGAATGCAGGACGGGAGAGATACGGACTTTGAACGAACATCGCTGGTTTCAAGTACTTTTGAGGAAGAGAGCGGGGAGACAGAGACTGCGCGTGTGATCTTCCCGGAATACTACGACGAGGCGGTGGAAAATACGCCCGCCAGGATCACGGTATCCAATATCCACGGTGCGGGGCAGAAGTACCGCTACTGTTTTGAGGGACGAAAATTCCGATTTGACAGGTATGATAAAATGTTTGTGTATGAAAAAGCAGAGGAATCGGTTCTCATGGCATCGAAGATCGCGGTGACCCGGCTGCAGTATCCGAAAGGACTGTGGGAGAGCGCGAAAAAGGAATATGAAAAGTTTCTTATGGAGAATCTTTATGAAGTACTTCTCGGCAGCCTTGAGGACCCGGAGACCATAAAATGGATTGCGGGACAGTATTTAACACCGGAAAAGAATCCGCTGACGGCGGATAAGATGTCGGGGCTGATCACGGAGATCTCGAAAAAGCATCTGCCGGAGCTTTTGGGGATGTTTATGGAGATCCAGAGGAAGAAGTTTGGCGTAAAGAAGAAAAAGTTTGATTTTGATTTGTGAGGAGGTCAGAAATCGTCATGAGAGAAGATGCGGCATGGTCGCCGATCCTGAGAGAGCAGGGCGCGCTGGAAGAACTGGCGGCAATCGGCGTTGAGATCATACGGAACGCGAGGAATGAGCTGTATCTTTCCATGCGGTTTCTCGACGTGGCCTTAAATGGTCTGTTCCCGGTGGCGGACAACAGCATCAAGGGAATCGGAACGGACGGAACCTTATTATCATTTGAGACAGGATACATCTGCGACTGGTACCGGAGAAATCCTGTTTATGTAAACCGCATGATCCTGCACGAGACTTTCCACTGTCTCTTTGTCCACCCATGGTCGAGAAAAAAGCGGACAGAGGAATACTGGAATCTGGCATGCGATATCGCTGTGGAATCCCTGATCGATGGAATCCACAAGCCGTGCGTCCATCTGCCGATGTCACCGGTGCGGGCGGAATTTTACGGACGTCTGAGGAAAAAGATCAAGGTACTGAACGCGGAGAGCATCTATCACACTATGCAGGAGATGGAGCTTTCGGAGATCGAATATGAGCGGCTCTGCCGGGAATTCTGCCGGGACGATCATTCCAGATGGGAGAAAGAGGACGAGAAGAAATCTCCGAATCCCAACCGGAACCGAAAAAACGATTGGGATGACAAGCGGGAGAAGATGCAGGCGGAGATGGAGGCGTTTTCCAACGAGGCGGCGGATGACTCCAGGGAGCTGATGGATCAGCTGGCGGTGGAGAACCGGGAGCGGTACGATTACCGGAAATTTTTGCAGAAATTTTCGGTGCTGAAGGAGACAGTCCAGATCGATCCGGATGCGTTCGACTATGTATTCTATAATTATGGCATGCAGTTATACGGAAATATGCCGTTGATCGAGCCCCTTGAGACGAAGGAAGTCCGGCGGATCGAGGATTTTGTGGTCGTTATCGACACTTCGATGTCATGTTCCGGGGAGCTGGTGAAGAAATTCCTGGAAGAGACCTATGGGGTGCTGGCTCAGTCGGAGAGCTTCTTTAAGAAGGTCAATATCCACATTTTGCAGTGCGACGATAAAGTACGGCAGGATGTGAAGATCGAGAGCGAGGAGGACCTTCGGAATTACATGGACCACATGGAGCTCCATGGCATGGGCGGGACTGATTTCCGCCCGGCATTCCTGCATGTGGACCAGATGATCAAGGCGGGAAAGTTCAGCAGGCTGCGGGGACTTCTCTATTTTACGGACGGATATGGGACATTTCCGGTGAAAATGCCGCCATATGACACGGCCTTCGTGTTTATGCGGGATAATTATACTGACGCGGACGTTCCGCCTTGGGCGATGAAGGTGATTCTGGACCCGGAGTCGATGGAGGACGTGGGGAAAATATTAGATGGAAAATAGTAACTGTTCAGTAGGTCTGCGCATTTACTGCGCTGACCGTAAGAAAACTTAGAATGGAAGGCAAAAATCCTATCGGCATAGCCGATTTGGAATGGATTTTTGCGCGTAACTGTGGGGGTACTGAACCGTTACGGAAAGTAAAAGGTTTGACAGGCTGGTTCACGGACTGTAAAAATTATACCGGAGTAAAAAGATATGAACATCAAGCGTGCAAAACAGGAAATTAAAAATACGATACAGGTGTATCTGACGAAGAACACACACGGGGAATACGAGATCCCGTCCATGCGGCAGCGCCCGGTGCTGCTCATCGGTCCGCCAGGAATCGGAAAGACCCAGATCATGGAGCAGGTGGCGCGGGAGTGCGGGATCGGTCTCGTCTCCTACACGATCACACACCATACGAGACAGAGTGCCATCGGTCTCCCGTTTATCTCGGAGAAGACTTACAGTGGGAAGAATGTCCATGTGACGGAATATACCATGAGTGAGATCGTCGCGGCGATCTACAATAAGATCGAAGACACAGGACTCTCCGAGGGACTTCTTTTCATCGATGAGATCAACTGCGTTTCCGAGACACTGGCCCCGGCCATGCTGCAGTTTTTGCAGTATAAGACTTTCGGAAATCATAAGATCCCGGATGGCTGGATCATCGTGGCAGCAGGAAACCCGCCGGAATACAATAAATCCGTGCGGGAATTCGATATCGCGACCTTAGACCGCATCAAAAAGATCGATGTGGAGGCGGATTTTGAGGTCTGGAAAGAGTACGCGAAGCAGGCGGATATCCATCCGGCGATCCTGTCATTCCTCACCGCAAAGCCACAGTATTTTTACCAGGTGGAGACAACTGTGGATGGCAAGATTTTTGCGACACCTCGTGGGTGGGAAGATCTCTCCGGATTTTTAAAGGTCTGCGAGAAGGTGGATCTTATCTGTGACCGGGAAGTTGTAGTGCAGTACATTGAGCATCCCCGGATCGCAAAAGATTTTGCGAACTATCTGGAATTATATAAGAAGTATCAGGCGAGATACCAGATCGATGAAGTTCTGGAAGGAAAACGCAATGAGCGCCTGATGGAACAGGCGGCGAAGGCCCCGTTTGACGAGAAGCTTTCCATCATCAGCCTGATTTTAGCGAAGCTCGATGTGGAGTTTAAGGCTTATGCGCAGAAAGAGGATTATCTGGAAGTGCTGTTTGGGGAGCTGAAAGCGTTCAGGAGTAGTCTGGAAGAGCAGACAGAAGCCGGAGAAACGGAAGAATCTAAAGAAAGCAGACGGAACCCGGTCGATATGTTCGCCCGTCAGATCGATACCTTCACCGCGGCATCCGAGCAGAAACAGAAAGCCGGTCTTCTCACAAGACAGGAAAAATATCGCTGTGCAGATATCGCAGCGGATATGAACCGATACCTTCAGACTGTGAAAGCAGAGCTTTTATCGGGTGGTGACGAGATATTCGACCGGTTCCGGGAGCTGTTTGGTGACGAACGGACAGAACTTGAGGAGCTGTGCGCTCATGCCGGACAGACACTGGAGTTTGCCTTTGATTTCATGGAAGGAACGTTCGGCAGCAGTCAGGAGATGGTGGTGTTTATCACGGAACTGAACTCCAGCGCCCCGGCCGTGCGGTTCTTACAGGAAAATGAGTGTGAACGATATTTTGAATACAATAAGAATCTGCTGTTTGATGAGAGACGGGCAGATATTCTGAGCAGGCTGGACAGACTTGGGGCATTTTAATTGGAAAGGAAAGTGATCATATGGAATACGAAGGAACCGTATACCGCCCGCCGAGCGAGGCGAGAAGCTTAATTATTCAGGTGACTGTGGGCTGTGCCCATAACCGGTGCACCTTCTGCAACATGTACCGGGTGAAAAAATTCCGAGTGCGGACAAAAGAAGAGATCATGAAGGATCTGGACGAATGCCGCGATTATTACGGACCGTATGTCAGCCGTGTATTCTTTGCGGACGGTGATGCACTGGTGGTAAAGACAGAACTTCTTTTAGAGCTTTTAGCCTATGTCCACAAAAATTTCCCGTATGTGGAGCGGATCACCTCTTACGGGACTGCAAAGGATGTTCTGGCAAAGTCTGAGGAAGATTTAAAAGCCTTAGCGGCAGCAGGACTCGAGATGGTCTATATCGGAGCGGAATCCGGCGATGACCGTGTTCTGGAGCATATCCATAAGGATGTGACGGCGGCCCAGATTGCGGCGGCGGGACAGAAATTGAAGCGCTGCGGCATCAAGACCTCTGTGACGCTGATCTCCGGCCTCGGCGGAAGAAAAGGAATCCGGGAACATGCCATCAAGTCGGCGGAGCTGATCAATCAGATGAATCCGGAGTATGCCTCCTTCCTGACATTGCGCCTCTATGAGGGGACCCAGATGAATGAGGAAGTAAAACGCGGGGAGATGGAGCTTATCACCCCGGACGAGATCGTGGAGGAAATGGAGCTGTTTTTAACACACATTGATTCTCCCGGAACGGTCTTCCGGACAAACCACGCGTCCAACTATGTAGTGCTTGCGGGAACTTTTAACGAAGATATTCCGAAAATGCTGGCACAACTGGAGGACGCAAAGAAAAGACAGCGTTACCGCCTTGAAGAATGGCGCAGACATATTTAAGTAAGAAGAGCAGAGAAAACAGTCCCGCGGGCTTTCTGGACGCTTAAAACGGCAGAAAAATGGCTCGCGGGATATGCCTTTTCAGGGCTTTCCGGGACGATCCCGGAGGGGACTCTTCTTGTAGATTGTATTCAAAAAACAACAATATATAGTTTTGAATCATGAATTTTTCACCATATATATGGTTTTGGTATATCATATTTATATAGCAGTACTCCTTGCAATCCGGGAACAATACAGTTATAATAGAATCGTTCTCGCGTGAGTGACTAAAAATAACGTGGCGGGAACATGACATGACCGCCTTAAGAGACTCGTGGCGGCAAGTCCGACAGATCAATCATAAAATATCTAAATCAGATAAAATTTCTGTATAATTCTGAAAAAACAAACTGTATATACAACCAAGAAAACTATCAGCAACTGAAATGTACATGCCTGAGGCCGGCCAGTAAATGCGCGGACCTGTAGGTCAGCTGTGTTTTTTAGCAGAATAGACAGAAGAGAAAAACAGGCAACGGCAGTTGTGCGTAAAGCGGACAATTCTGCCAACACAATGAAATGAAACGGGGAATCAGGGATGAAGATCATCAAAAGAAACGGAGCGGAGGAAAGTTTTGACACGCTCAAGATCGTAAATGCGGTCCAGAAGGCATGCAACGCCACAGAAAATGCCTATCTGGCACCGGAACAGCTTACGGATATCGCGGATTATGTAGAGTACAAGTGCAATAAGCTGGGACGTGCGGTGTCCGTAGAAGAGATCCAGGATATGGTTGAGAACCAGTTGATGGCGATCGGTGCTTTTGCGATCGCAAAAAATTATGTGCGCTACCGCTATGACCGCTCTCTGGTGCGGAAAGCAAATACGACGGACAACCGGATCCTGTCCCTGATCGAGTGCAACAACGAAGAGGTTATGCAGGAAAATTCCAACAAGAATCCGACGGTCAACAGCGTACAGCGTGACTATATGGCTGGCGAAGTCAGCAAGGATCTCACGAGAAGACTTCTTCTTCCGGAAGATATTGTTGAGGCGGATAAGCAGGGAATCATCCACTTCCATGACTCCGACTATTTTGCACAGCATATGCACAACTGCGATCTTGTAAACCTGGAGGATATGCTGCAGAACGGCACCGTGATCAGCGAGACATTGATCGAGCGCCCGCACAGCTTCTCCACAGCCTGCAACATCGCGACCCAGATCATCGCGCAGGTTGCCAGCAACCAGTATGGCGGACAGAGCATCAGCCTTGCGCATCTCGCTCCGTTCGTTCAGGTATCGAGAGTGAAGATCCGTCAGGAAGTGATCGGCGAGATGAAGGATCTTGGAATTGCTGTGACAGAGGATCAGATCGATAAGCTCACGGAGGAGCGTCTCCGCAGAGAGATCACGAAGGGAATCCAGACGATCCAGTATCAGGTCGTAACACTCCTTACCACAAACGGACAGGCACCGTTCGTTACCGTTTACATGTACCTCGACGAGGCAAAGAATCCGCAGGAGAAAAAAGACCTTGCGATGATCATCGAGGAGACCTTAAAACAGAGATATCTCGGCGTTAAAAATGAAGCCGGCGTATGGATCACACCGGCATTCCCGAAGCTGATCTATGTGCTCGATGAGGACAATATCACTCCGGATGCACCGTATTACTATTTAACAGAGCTTGCGGCAAAATGTACCGCAAAGCGCATGGTTCCGGACTACATCTCCGCGAAGAAGATGCGGGAATTAAAGGGCGATGTGTATACATGCATGGGCTGCCGTTCCTTCCTGACCCCGGACCGTTCCTATGTAAAAGGAAACCTTGCGAATGCAGGAAACTACCGGGAAGGCGAGCGCAAGTATTATGGGCGCTTCAATCAGGGCGTTGTGACGGTAAACCTTGTTGATATCGGACTCAGCGCAAGAAAAGACATGAACAGGTTCTGGGAGATCTTTGATGAGAGAATGGAACTCTGCCACCGCGCAATGCGCTGCCGCCATGAGAGATTAAAAGGAACCTTGTCCGACGCGGCTCCGATCCTCTGGCAGTATGGCGCTCTTGCCCGCTTAAAGAAAGGTGAGACCATCGACAAGCTCCTCTATGACGGATATTCCACACTTTCTCTGGGATATGCAGGCCTGTGGGAATGTGTATACAGCTTAATTGAGAAGAAATTAACTGAGCCGGAAGGAAAGAAACTTGGTCTTGAGATCATGCAGAAGTTAAATGACTACTGCACGAAGTGGAAAGAGGCGGAGAATATCGATTACAGCATCTACGGAACCCCGCTGGAGTCCACAACCTACTCTTTTGCGAAGAGTCTCCAGAGACGTTTCGGCATCGTAAAGGGCGTAACCGACAGAAACTACATCACGAACAGCTACCATGTGCATGTAACGGAACCGATCGACGCCTTCAGTAAGTTAAAATTAGAGTCTGAATTTCAGGCACTGTCCCCGGGCGGAGCGATCAGCTACGTGGAAGTTCCGAACATGCAGGATAATATCCCGGCTGTTCTTCAGGTCATCCGCTACATCTATGACAATATCATGTACGCGGAGTTAAATACGAAGAGCGATTACTGTCAGGTATGCGGCTACGACGGCGAGATCAAGATCATCGAGGATGACGGAAAGCTCGTATGGGAATGCCCGCATTGCGGAAACCGTGACCAGAGTAAGCTCAACGTTGCAAGACGTACCTGCGGATACATCGGAACACAGTTCTGGAATCAGGGCAGAACACAGGAAATTAAGGAAAGGGTACTGCACCTGTAATGAATTACGGAGAGATCAAAACATGTGATATTGCAAACGGTGAGGGAGTCCGCGTGTCCCTCTTTGTGTCCGGCTGCACACATCACTGTAAAAATTGCTTTAATGATGTGGCGTGGGATTTCGGATACGGAAAGCCGTTTACGGAAGAGACGGAAGAAATGTTATTAAAGGCGCTGGAGCCGGATTTTGTGGATGGATTATCGCTTCTCGGTGGAGAACCCTTTGAGCCGGAGAACCAGCGGGCACTTCTCCCGTTCTTAAAGAAAGTGCGCGAGAGATTCCCGAAGAAAAATATCTGGTGCTATACCGGTTATCTTTTCGATAAAGAGCTTCTCGGTGAGAGCCGGGCGAGATGTGAGTGTACGGATGAGATGTTAAGCCTGATCGATGTCCTCGTGGACGGCGAGTTTGTTCAGGAGCTCTACAGCGTGGCACTGGCATTCCGCGGTTCGGAGAACCAGAGGATCATCGATGTGAAAAAGTCTCTGGAAACAGGGGAGATCGTCTGGCATGCTCTGATGAGCCGGGGGATCTCGATGAAGTTTAATTAGAATATAAAGCTATATATAGGAAAGATCCGGCAGTTGGGTTGTTTTACAGGGATTTTTGATTCTGTAAGACAACTTGACTGCCGGATTTTTTTGATGTAATAGGAAATTCCCTGTCTCACAAAAGGCACTTCTTTTTTTATAAAATCTGTAGTGCAGGTAAGGACATCATGTGAAAAATGAAGTCTGGATATGGCATCTGGATAGGCTTAGAGCTGCCGCCGCTCTTGACTTTTGGAGAGTATTTTCGTATACTAATATAGTTCTAAATAGAACAGTTCACTTTTGAACCAGAGGTGATACACATGAAATTTGTTGATTTTATGGCGGACAGCCGGGATTTCTATACGGGGCTCATTGATCCGGTCTGCAAAAAATACGGGCTGACCCAGATGGAATTCAATATCCTGCTGTTTCTCGCCAACAATCCGGAGTGCGACACTGCTGCCCAGATCATCAAGAAGCGGGCGTTCACAAAGTCCCATGTCTCCATGTCTGTCCGCTCATTAGAGGAGCGCGGACTGCTCACCGGGGAATATTATGGGACGGACCGGAGGACGATCCATCTGAAACTCACGGATGCCGCTGCGCCGATGGTCTCTGACGGGAAAAACGTCCAGAAACGGGCCGCCGAGATCATCTGCCGCGGATTCACCCCGGAAGAGCACCGGATGCTGTTCGAACTTATGAACCGGATCAATTCAAACATCTCAGATTACAGGAAAGAAGGAAAACTGCATGAACAACAGTAAAGAATTTCTTGGGACAGAGCCGATCGGAAAACTCCTCTTTAAGCTTGCCGTTCCCTCTGTCATCGCACAGATCGTCAACATGCTGTACAACATCGTTGACCGGATCTACATTGGACATATCCCGGGAAGCGGAAGTCTCGCCCTGACCGGTGTCGGCGTCTGCCTGCCGATCATCATGGTGGTCTCCGCCTTCGCGGCCCTCGTCGGCTCCGGCGGTGCACCGAGAGCGTCGATCTTTATGGGAAAAGATGACATGGACTCTGCGGAGAAGATTCTCAGCGGCTGTTTTACGGTTCAGATCATCATTTCTGCGATCCTGACAGCAGTCTTACTGTTGTTTGGCCGCTCTATGCTCTTGACTTTTGGAGCCAGTGAAAACACTATCGACTATGCCGTTGATTACATGAGTATTTACGCTGTCGGAACGATCTTTGTCCAGATGACGTTAGGCATGAACATGTTCATCACGGCCCAGGGATTTTCAAAGACCAGTATGCTGACGGTTACCATCGGAGCTGTCTGCAACATCATTCTGGACCCGATCTTTATCTTCGGGTTTGGCATGGGCGTAAAGGGTGCGGCTCTCGCGACGATCATCTCTCAGGCGGTATCCTGCGGATGGGTTCTCGCGTTCCTGACCGGAAAGAAGACCTTCTTACGGATCAAAAAGGAGTATTTAAAGCCGGTTCCGTCTATCGTTTTCCCGTGTCTTGCGCTGGGACTTTCCACATTTGTGATGCAGTCCAGCGAGAGTGTTATCTCGGTATGCTTTAACTCTTCCCTGTTAAAGTACGGCGGAGATCTGGCAGTCGGTGCCATGACGATTCTTACAAGTACGATGCAGTTTGCAATGCTGCCGCTTCAGGGAATCGGACAGGGCGCACAGCCGATCATGAGCTATAACTACGGAGCGAGAAATATCGACCGTATGAAGAAGACATTCAAGCTCCATCTCGTGATCTCCCTGATCTATTCCACGTTGTTCTGGCTCTTTGTCCAGCTTTTCCCGGCAACCTTCGCGGGAATCTTCAGCTCCGATCCAGAACTCGTTTCCTTCACTGCAGGCGCTCTGCGGATCTACTGCGGTGCGATGTTCCTCTTTGGAATCCAGCTCGCTTGCCAGATGACCTTCGTTGCCATCGGATATGCAGTATGTTCGATCATCGTGGCGGTTGTGCGTAAATTCGTGCTTCTGCTTCCGTTAATCTTCATCGTTCCGATGTTTGTCAGCAACAAGACCATGGGCGTCTACATGGCGGAGCCCGTCGCGGACGTGATTGCCGTGACGTTTACCGCGATTTTGTTCTCGCGCCAGTTCCGCAAATCCATGACGGCGCTGGAGCTGGAGGCAAAAAACTCGGACGCTTGAGCAGATCGTCAAAAACCTTTCAGACCAATGATTTCGGAAAGGAAGATCGTGTGAAAGAAACTCATCAGGGGTGTCTTTCGCGTTCAATCAACCACTTTTTCAAACTTTAAAAAAGTTTGAAAAAGTGCTCAGCGTGTCAAAATAGACTTTTTGACACGCTGGCTTGATTTTTAGGGTTTTCCCCTGTATGATACAACTAATCTCTTACTTTGGAGGCCGCGCATGGCAAGCATTATCACGCTCACTTCGCTGGATGCGCCGGAGCTGGACGTTTTTGCCCGGCTCACACAGGCGCAGCTGCGAAACCGGCTAGAGCCCGAGAAGGGGCTTTTCATCGCCGAGAGCCCAAAGGTCATCGGGACGGCACTTAGCGCAGGGCTGGAGCCCGTTTCGTTCCTGATGGAGCAGCGCCACATTACGGGCGATGCAGCATCCCTTCTTGCCCGGTTCCCGGATGTTCCGGTCTATACGGCAGAGCGGGAGCTTCTTGCGCGCCTTACCGGCTACACGCTCACGCGCGGCGTTCTGTGCGCGATGCGGCGGCCCGCGCCGAAGAGCCCGACCGAGGTCATTGCGGGTGCAAAACGGATTGCGGTGCTCGAGGGCGTGGTGGATGCAACGAACATCGGAGCGATTTTCCGCTCGGCAGCAGCGCTTGGCATGGACGCGGTGCTGCTCAGCCCCACGTGCTGCGACCCTCTTACCCGGCGCGCGGTGCGCGTGAGCATGGGAACGGTCTTTCAGCTTCCGTGGGCCACGTTTGACATCTGGCCGGCCGGCGG
>ENA-ORPH01001650-ORPH01001650.1-human-gut-metagenome-genome-assembly--contig:-NODE-1650-length-20818-cov-5.852045_pt1 | contig 20818 bp, 16 predicted proteins | sample MGYA00242142_ERZ509074 | MGnify/ENA primary metagenome ERZ509074 (study PRJEB26280, sample SAMEA2338724) | human gut metagenome | biome: human gut; feature: human-associated habitat; material: faeces...
CCGTTCTGGCGTCCGGTCGTTCCATTTAGCGTAGCGCTGCTACGCTGCATTCCACGCCCGTTAGCCAGAGCGAAAATTTCGCGGCGCATCTTGGTGCATTCTCATTTGGAAATAGTATTAGTTGTTGCTCATGCCGGGCGCACCCCAGAAAAAGCTGCCGAGGATTTGCTCTCCTCGGCAGCCTTCCCTTTAGTCAATCGCCGTAATGGTCGGCACTGTCCACGTCTTGAGTGCCTCCATATCTGGCGTATAGATGCGCATAAACAGATGGAAGCCGCCGTCCCCCACCGGAAGCCAATTGGTCGTGTCCGCCGGCGCGTCCTTCGACAAAATCACATCCACAGAGCCGTCGTCATTTCTCTTCAAACCCGAACGGTCGTTGATGCAGTAGCGGTCGAGCAGATTATCGATGAGGAAATCATCGTCACCATATGCAGTGATCGACCAGAAACCGCCGTCAAGCACCTGCGGATCGCTTTCAAGGTGGAGAATGTAGGACTTTTCACCCGTCAAAGGATTCCCGTCGGCATCCTTTTCCGTCTTGGGGTACAGTGCGATTTCCACCGTATTCGCCCCAAGTCCGGCAATGGCAACCAGCGCACGGTAGGCATATTCCGTACCAAAGTCTCCGATTGGCGCGCCGAAATAGCTCCACTGCCCCAGCTGTTTTGAAAACTTCATTCCCTCTGCCGCGAGCTTCGGCCGAAGCCCTTGCAGCATTTCCCGCCAATTTGCCTGAATATCTCCGGTCAAAACAGATGCGTCAAATTCCATGCCGGGGCCAACGTGAACTGCCGCGAGTTTTTCAAGTATTTCCGCATCAGCGGCGGACGGCGGATTGTCTTCCATCAGCGTGTTTGCTTTGTTGAAAAATGTGACAGGATCCAGCGACAGCACCTTGTTGATGGGGACATAGCTGTTTTCCTCCCGATAGCTTCCCTTCGGAGGCTGGTACGCTTCTCCGCTCAGGTAGACAGAAAGCGGTAAAAGCTGCATCTGCGCCTGAATGGCATACACATTCGGAAGATCCGCCTCTCCGGAAAGCACCGTTCTGGTAATGGCCCACGCCATAGCGGTAGGAACATCAATGCGGGTCACATTGTCCGGCAGGTCGCCCTTCCAAGTTGAGCGCGTGATTGCATAGACTCCAGCCCGGTCAAGGACAGCGACAGTATTTGTCCATGCGTCAAGTACCTGCACCTTGCAGAAGCGGTCTGTTTCCGGATGCACATAGATCATCGGCTCTTCGCTCAGGTCATACCACACCTGCGTGTAAATGGTGTCCACGTTCGGCGTCACCACGTTTTTGAACTGCGCGTTGGCCAGTGCCACACCGTGCATGAACTGATTAACAGGCGCCTTGCCGGGTGAGGCTTCCTCCGTATTCGTTGCGGAAGTTCTCGTCGCGTCCATCAGCACCAGCGGGAATGCATAAATGTAAGCCTCCTCAATGGTTTTCCACACATCTTCGGAGGACGAGACAGCCTCCGCCTTGACACTCCATGCGTAGCCGGACAGCAGCATCGCCATGCAGAGCAGAATCACCGTGATTTTCTTCATCTTTTTTCCCTCCCTATAACGATTTTTCTTACGGCTCGATGATATTGAAATACAGGTCAAAAGCGGCCATACTGTCGCAAAACGCTTGGAACAGCGTCTTATCGCCCTTTTCAACGGTGATGAGCTTGTCGATATTTTCCTGATTTCCGCTTGTGATGGCAAGAATCCCGATTCGGGGGGTAGAAATCGTCAGGTCTGCCTCATCCGAGAGCGCATCCTTATAGTACAGGAGCACGCCATGGTGGATCTTCAGCAGATAATCGTCGCCATCCGTCAGCTTGAGGTTGATGGTGAAGGAACGATTCTGGATCTTTTCCGTATCCATGATAATGCCCATGTAATCCAGCATTGTCTGCGCGTCCATCCCCTGTGCGGTGGTGCCAACGCCAAGTTGGGCTGCCTTCGGGTACAGGCCGGTGCCATTCCGCAGCTCAAATGCTGCCACAAGATAAGCGTTTCTCCATGCGCCCGACTCTGCCTGATAGCCAAGCTGCTCCAGCGCATCGGCGCACAGATAGCGCGCTTCCTTATTTTCCGGGTCAGCATATACCAGCGTATTCGTTATCTGTGCGACCCACTGATATTCGCCCTTTTCATAATCGGCATGTGCCATTTCAAGCACCTTGTCCGTGTCGCCAAGATACTCCACAAGTTTTTTGGCATATTCGCTCGGCGTCAGTTCATCCAGATGAATCGGGTTTGCATCGTACCAGCCCATGTATTTCTGATAGACTGCCTTGACATTGTGCTTCAGCGTACCGTAATACTGCCGGGTATACCAAACCTTCTCCAGCTCCTCCGGCAGCCGGATCATGGAGGCAATCTCCGTGGAGGTATAACCTTCGTTGATATACAGGAGGGTCTGATCGTGGATGAACTTATAGATGGCAGCTGTGTTGGTCATGTATTCGTTGACGGTTTCCTTGCCCCAATGCGGCCAGTTGTGCGCCTGAAAAACAACCTCGGCGTCGGGGAACAGCGACTGTGCCTCGGTGATGTAGCGAGCCCAGCCATTCGCATCCCGCACCTCCGCGCCGCGCAGCGTGTAGAGATTGTGCATGGTTCCGCTGCAGTTTTCCGCCATCCAGAGGGCTTTGCTGTCGGGGAAATAGGTGTTCATTTCGGCGGGAGATTCCGTTCCCGGCGTCTGCTGGAAGATAGCGGTTACGCCATCAATGGTTGTTTCATAAATCGAATCCGCAACCTCGAAGGTCGGCGCGATATAACCGACACCGGTCTGCACTGCGGTCAGGCCAATGCCCACCGAAAGGCGTCCCTGTTCGCCATAGGGAAGCATGGAGCCATACTGGAAAAACGCCCGCCGCTTCATTGCCGTGCCCACAAAGACATTTTCCTTCATTACCGCGTCCGTAAAGCCCTTCGGCACAATGATTGCGGTCTTTCCGGATGCAATCTGCTCGTCAAGCGGCAGGCTGCTATCCGCAGCATCTTCGGGGGCAATCAGCCCTTCAATGCCGCCGTAGTGATCCACATGCGCATGGCTGATGACAATGGCGACAATCCGCGCATCGCCCATCTCGGAGCGGAAGAGTTTCAGCGCTTCCGCCGCGGTATATTTGCTGCTGCCGCAGTCCATGATGATCCATCCGTGTTCGCTGCGGACGAAGGTAATATTGGAAATATCATAGCCGCGCACCTGGTAGATGCCGTCAGTAACCTCAAAGAGACCGTAAATGTGGTTTAGCTGCGTATTTCGCCACAGGCTGGGGTTGGCGGTATCCGGTGCGTCTTTGTCAAGAAACGCATATGCATCCTGCGTCCACACGATTCTCCCGTTCTCGCCACGGAGATTCAGTGTGTCCGGCGCAGTGATGAAACCTCGTTCCGCATTCTCAAGCTCCGACGTATCCTCAAAGTTCAGGAAGTCATATACCTGCCGATTGACCTCAATGGTGCTTTGGGTTGCCGGCTTCGTCTCTGCATTGAACACGGCGGCAGTGTCGCTGCTTTTCTCGGCACTGGCGCAGACCGTCAGCGTGGCAGCCAGCATGGTCGGCACAAGGAGTAAGCTTAACAGTTTCTTTTTCACAGGTGTTCCTCCTTTACTCAGACAGATTTCCCCATAGGGAACTGCTACGAAAGATGACATTGCTCACCTTCCGTACTTTTCTGTTCTTGTGTTTTCAGTGTAGCATAACTTTGTTTGAATTGCAACATACCTTGCATGAACATCGTACAATCCTGCGCGAATGACGTTTTTTCTTTGCGTTGAATCTTGCATTGCACCTGAAAACATGGTATTCTGTAATGGTATTATAATGGTGGAGGAAAAAGCTATGAGATTCAACGATATTTCCGTTATTTCCAACCGCAGGCATATCAGCTTGCTGACAGAGGACATTCTTTATATTCAATTGTCAGGCCGCCAGTCGATCATCCATTTTTCCGATGGCAGAACCTACGAAACCTATGCCACCATCCATGAATTAGAAAGTATGCTTGGCAGCGGCTTTATCCGCGCCGACCGCGCCACGCTGGTATCTATCAAGGGAATCCACGACATTGGAAAGGAGATTGAACTCGTCAACGGAGAAACGCTGTATTATAGCTGTCGAAAAAAACGAGAGCTCAAAGAACAGCTGCGCGCCGGACGGCGGCAGATTGCGCAGAGCCTGTCTGACAGCGACGCGCCCACCACACAGGAAGAATATCAGCGGCACTATGCCAGTTATGACAGCGCGCCCTTTGCGTTTACCGACATCGAGATGGTGTTCAACGAGGAGCGTGCCGCTGTGGACTGGATCTTCCGCTACGGTAACGAGGCGCTGGCTGAAATCGAAAAAACGCCGCTGCAGCAGCTCATCAACCACTCGTTCGGCAGCATTTTCCCCAATATGGACGCAAAGTGGCTGCGCGTCTACGAGCGCACAGCGCTGTTCGGTGAAACGCTGGAAATTGTATATTACAGCCCGGAGATTGACACAAAATTGAAAATCATCAGCTTCCCCACTTTCAAAGGGCACTGCGGCTGTATGCTGTTCAAACAAACGGATATTCAGACGGTGGTTGAGTACGCAGCACCATAACGAACTGCGCAGATGCGTGTCCCTGCTCTCAAACATGAGGACGAGCGCTGTTCCACCGCATTTCTCATGTGTGTTTTGCACACATACTGTTGACATTTCAATTCTTTTCTGCACGCAAACAGGCGCTGGCAAGAATCTCACCCTGCCAGCGCCTGTTTTGTATTCAGCTTTACTGCCGCTGCACCGAAATTGGCTCATCCGTCAATTCCACCGTCTCGCCATACACCCGCACCGTCAGCTTGTCCCCCTGCGTCAGCTGGAAGACGGTCTTGTCCGCATCCATGCTGATTGCAATCACACGCCCACGGTACATGACCGAGAAGGTCAGCCGCTTCCAGCGCTCCGGCAGACGCGGGGCGAAACGCAGCATCGTGTCATCACTGCGCAGACCTGCGAAGCCGTAGACGATGTTCGCCCATGCCATCGCGATGCTCGTGATGTGCAAGCCCTCGCGCGTATTGCGGTTATAGTTGTCCAGATCAAGGCGCGTCGCGTAGCCGAAGAAGCTGACCGCTTCATCCATCTTGTCCAGCTCCGCCGCCAAAATGGAGTGAATCGCAGGCGAAAGGGAGGATTCGTGAATCGTGCGCGGCTGGTAGAAATCGTAGTTGATACGCTTCGTCTCGGTATCAAAAGACGAATTGTAGAGGTAGAGGAACATCAGCACATCCGGCTGCTTAATCATGTCCGTGCGGTAGATGCGGTCGTACGCCCAATGGTCGTAGAGCGGGAACTCGCTGACCGGAATGCTGTTGATGTCCGTGTGCGGCAGCTCAAAGAAACCGTCATGCTGCTCAAACAGGTGGTCGGACGTTTCCGGAATGTACATGTTGTCGGCAATGTGCCGCCATTGCGCGGGTTCATCCGGTGCAAGCTCGACTTTTTCGCACAGTGCCGCGTAAGCCTCCGGCGCATCCGCCCGCATTGCATCCAGCACATCCGCCGCGTAGCGCAGGGCGCGCATCCCCATATAATTGGTATACGCGTTGTTGTTGACCATCATGTGGAACTCATCCGGGCCCATCACGCCAAAGAAGCCGTATTTGCCGATTTTCTCGCTGAAGCCGACGCGCGTCGCTTGGAATCGGGCAATTTGCAGCAGCATTTCCGCGCCGTAGCGGTACAAAAACGCCTTGTCGTCCGTTAGGTGGACATAATGCCAGATGCCGTAGGACACCGCCGTGCTCGGCTGCAATTGCAGGCTTGCGTGCTGCCAGAGCGGGCAGGCTTCGTCGCCGTTAAGCGTCGCAATCGGGTAGCATGCGCCCTTGCAGTCCAGCATTTTTGCGCGCTCCAGCGCCATCGGCAGCGTGTTGTAGCGGAAAAGAAGGAGCGATTTCGCGGCTTCCGGGTTCGTGAAGAGGTAGAACGGCAGGCAGCAGGATTCCGTGTCCCAGAATGCATGACCGTTGTACGCCTCGCCCGTCAAGCCCTTCGCGCCAATGTTGTGGCGCATACTGCCGCCGTTGTATGTCTGCGCGAGCTGGAAGGAGCAGAAGCGAATCCCCTGTTGTTCCGCTGCGACGGCTTCCGCCATGCTTTCATCTTTCGGCTCAATGCAGATGTCGGACGTGTGCCAGTAAGCATCCCAATACGCACGCTGTGCCGCCTGTGCGTCATCGAGCGAGACGGCTTTGCTCTGTGCCATCGCGTCCTGCCCGCTCTGCCAGAGGTCGTCCCCCTGCTGACCGTTGAACAGCACGACGACGCGCTTGTCGATTTGCACGGCTTGCCCCGGCGCAAGCAGAACATCCGCCGTCGCGGTGACGGTTTTGCCCTCGGCGGATGTGGTGGATTCGCAGGGCCACGTCAGCCACGCGCCGCAAAACTCCTCCTGATTCGATAGCGTCGTGCGGGACTGCGCCATCAGGCAATCCGGTCTCGCGTCAATGCGCGTCTCCTGCCAGAAACACTTCTGCCGCCCTTCATGCACGACGTCGAAGGACACGCCGGACGTGACTGTCGCGCTGCCCGTGAAATTGAGCGCTTCGAGCGTGATGCGCTGGTATGCGCGTTCGCGGTGCACCATATCGAGGAAGCGGAGGAAGGTCAGGCGGATTTGCTTGCCGCTCTTCGTCGTCCAGAGGAAGCGGCGGGTGAGCGTGCCGGCGCGGAGGTCGAGTTCGCGGGTGAAGTCAGAAAACTGCGACTGACCCAAATCAAGCGTTTCGCCATCGACGGAAATCGTCGTCATCAGCCATTCCGCCGAGGGAATCATGAAGTGCGTTTTGTCAATGATGCCCTTATAGGAGCGGCTCAGCTTCTCCATATCATAGATGCCATTGGTATACGCCCCGCGAAGGCTGTCGACATGACCGCCCTCATCGAAGCAGCCGCGCACGCCGATGCTCTCATTGCCCAGCGAGAAGATGGATTCGCTCACGCGCGCGTAGGCGGGGTCGAAGCCCTGCTCAATGACCTTCCACGGGTCTACTTGGAAATATACGTCAGCGGCTTTTGCCATTGTGCGTCCTCCTGTCGGTTCTTTCTTCTAATAAGAAAGAAGTAGAAGCTCTATTTTCGGTGGTGGAAGTTGATTTTTCTTCCGTTAGTGGGCTGTTATGCGAGTTCCAGAGGGCAATGAAAACAGACGAAGTCTGCGGTCGCCCTCTGGACTCCTTCGGCGCCTCCCATGTTACTGGGTGACTATCGAAGTTTTTTATAATGTCACCCCTTGATGCCCACAGACACAGCGTTTTCGGTCAGCTGCTTCTGGAAGATGAAGAAAAGGATGATGGGCGGAATCATCGAGAATACGACGGAGCGCATCATCGTGTCGGCATTGACGGTCTGTTCCGTGCTGAACACGAACAGGCGCACCATCACCGTTTGCAGCGCGCTGCCGCGAAGCACCAGATACGGCAGGAGGAAGTCCGACCATGCGGCGTTGATGGCGAAAATCGCAATCACGGAGCAAATCGGCTTGGACAGCGGCAGGACGATGTAGAAGAACGTTTGCAGCTGCGTGCAGCCATCAATCCGCCCGGCTTCGATGATGGAAGTCGGCAGCGATTCAAAGAACTGCACGAACAGGATAACGTACATGGCGTTCGCGCCATAGCTCAGCCAGAGCGGGACGAACGAGCCGCCGAGACTCAGCTTCTGGATGTTCATGAACAACGGCACGATGCTGATGGTCGTCGGCAGGAGCAGGGAGAGCATGACGAGCTTCTTGACGATGCCGTAGCCCTTGGGCTTCAAAATCGCCAGCCCGTAGCCCAGCAGCCCATTGAACACAATCGCGCAGACGACGCTGCCCGCGACGGAAATCAGCGAGTTGAGGTAGTTCTGCGCAATGCCCAGCTGCGACCACGTTTTCGCGAAGAGAGAAAAATCGAACACCTCCGGGAGCAGCTTGGCGGACGACATGAACTCCTTCAAGTCCTTGAAGCCCGCCAGCACAACCCAGATAATCGGGAAAACCGCGATGACCGTCATAATCAGGCAGAAGAAGATGATGAACCCATACCCAACCCGGACAGACGCGGAGTGCATATCGTAGTCCCGGATGACGCCGGTGCGCTGTGCTTTTGCCATATGCGTTCTCCCTCCTTAATCCCAGTCGGATTCTTTGCGGTCGAAGTAGGAGTAAATCGCCGTCATGACGAGCAGAATCAGCGTGACAATCACCGCGACGGCAGATGCCTTGCCATAGTTCATCGAGCCGCCGAACGCGTACTGCCACATCAGCTGCATCAGCGACAGGGAGGCATTATCCGGGCCGCCCTTCGTCAGCACCATCGGTTCATACATAATCTGGAACACGGAGATGATTTGCAGAATCAGCAGCGTACCCGCGAGCTTCTTGATGGCAGGAATCATGATGTGGATGATGCGCTGCCAGATGCCCGCGCCGTCAATCGCCGCCGCTTCGTACAGCTCCGGGCTGACACTGGACATGCCCGCCATGTAAATCAGCGCCGTCGCGCCCGCGCCCTTCCACGTCGCGATCAGGATGATGATGGGGATGACCCACTCCGAGCGCGTCAGGTACGTCTGCGGCGCAATGCCCAAGTGGCTGAGCAGGATGTTCAGCACGCCGGACTTCTCGCCGGAGAAGAACGCCGACCAGAGGATGACGACCGCGAGGCCCGGCAGCATATTCGGCAGATACGCCACCGTGCGGAAGAAGCTCTTGCTCCGCACGGTCTCCCCAATCAGCAGCGCCAGTACCATCGGCAGAAAGAAGCCCAGCAGCAGCGACCAGAACGTGTACGAGAACGTGTTCGTCAGCGCCTGCAGGAAGTCATCTTTGCCCATGACGCTGATGTAATTTTTGAAGCCGATGAAGTTCACCAGTTCGATGTTGCGCGTCTTATACAGGCTCATCACCACGCTTTCGAACAGCGGTTCCCAGACAAAGAACAGCATCAGCACGAGGCTCGGCAGCATAATCAGCCAAGCATTGAGGTGGTCAACCGTCCGTGCGCGCAAGCCGACTTGCGCCTTTTTTCTGCTCATAGGCGTTCCTCCGCGAAGATTTGAGCGATTTTTGTGTAAAAGAAACCGGCATCGGTTCTCCTCCGCCGGTGTTCTTTTTTCCAATTAGAAATGAGGAATTAGCAATTAGCAATAATTGCCCGATGGCACCGCACTGCCCCGTCCGCATTGACTTTCGCTCGTCACCAACAAGGGCTAACCCAAAGTGCAGCGGCGCCGAAGGTTTCCAAAGGGCGATCGGAAAGCCCTTTGGTCGCCTCCGCAGAGGCGAAACCCTCTGCAACAAACAGTGCAATACCATGCAGAATCAGAAATTAATAATCATTGATTTCATCATCCAGATACTCCTGGAAGGAATCCTGCGCCTTCTGCAGTGCCTTGCGCACGTCCGCGCCCTCGCGGGTGATAACGCGCTGAATGACTGCGGTCAGTTCGCGGTACAGCTGCTGCGCAAAGACGGGCTCTTCCGAGCGCAGCGTAATCGTGCCCTGCGTGATGGAATCGAAGAAGTCGTTGTAGAGGCGCATATCCACGTTACAGTATTCGTCAATAATCGCCTGCTTCGCCGCGTTGTAGTCCTCATCGTTCCACGCGTTGATAGCGGGCAGAACTGGTGCGCCGCGGTCGCGCTTGGCAGCATAGTCCGCGCGCATCCCCTCGATAATCTGGTCATTCAGGTAGGGCATCTTGCCCAGCACGGTCAGGTACGCCATCAGCGCCGTCGCCTGATCCTCGGTGATGTTCGGCGCGAACATGTAGCAGGTGCCGCCCGCCAGCGCATAGCGTCCCGCGTCGCCCGCCGGGAACGGAATCAGCGCGAAGTCCTCCACCGGCAGACCCTTGTTGGAGGTCGGCTGGTCAACCGAGTCATCCGCCGCGAAGTTCATCGCCGCTTCGCCCGTGCCCAGCAGAGAATGCGCGCCCGCCCAGTCAGTCGTGGTCGCGTCGGCATTAAGGATGTTGTACTTCCAGCGCAGGTCGCGGATGTACTCCATCGCCGCCACGCACTCGTCGGATGTGAAGTTGCACACCCAGCGACCGTCTTCATCCTGATATTCCAGCGCGTTTTCGCCCACGCAGCCGAAATTCCACGCGATATTGGTGAACAGCCAGCCGCCATACGTCTCGCTCGCCGGGAATACCAGCCCCGCCTTGCCCGTCTTTTCGCGGATAATCTGACCGTATTCCGCCACTTCCTGCAATGTCTTAGGGTAAATCGGCAGACCTTCCTCGTCCACCAGCCCCGCCTCGCGGAACAGGGCGACATTGATGTGCATACCCAGCACATAGCCGTCGCGCGGCAGACCGTAGATGCGGCCGTTCTCGTCGGACAGCATTTCGAGGTACGACGGGCTGAACTCATCCAGCACGCCCGCGCGCTCCAGCGCATCGGTCACGTCGCCGACAAGATGCTGGCTGATCAGCAGCTGCGGGTCGGTAAACGGCGGCTGGAAGATGCTCGGCGCCGTGCCGCCCTTCGCCATCGGAACGTAGCTGCTCAGGGTGTAGGAGTAGTAATCCGGCACCAGCGTCACGTTCGGGTACTGCTTCTTCATCGTCTCGCGGTAGCTCTCAAAGAGCGCCTTTTCCGCCTCCGCCGCCGTATCCGCGGGCCAGTTGCCCAGCGTAATCGTGCAGGTCAAGTCCGCATCAACGACCTCTTCCGCCATCGCCATCGGCAGCGCGCCCAGCATCAGACACAGCACCAGCAGCATGGAAACCAATTTCTTCGACCCTCTCATGGGAAAACCTCCTTCACGAGTTCATGGCGTATTTTCGTTAGGTTTAACGCTCAACCTTGTCTCTATTATAGTGTATCAAGCCCATTTTGTCAATCCTGTTTCGAGATTTTTTTGAAAAGAAAAGGGGCTGCGGGGGGGGAAAATCACTCACCCCCTGCGCAGCCTTTGCAAAACGCTCATTACTATTTTGTACACCAATTATCACCATGGTGTTTGTAATTCTCGATACAGTTTGAAGCACTCGTCGCGTGTCAACGCGCTATCATAGACACGAAGAACCTCAATTGTACCAGAGGTTTTTTCCAATAGCACGTTTTCCCCAACATCCGTCGCAAACAATTGCAATGTTGCATCACTGCGAACATCCCCAATAGGAGCACCATAGTTTTGCAAAATCGAACCATCGTAAAAGATGTCATATGAATCGCCATGCTTTGCAAGAATGAGATAATGATGTCCATCTTCTGATGGTTCTCCACCAACCCAGCTGAAAAACTGATCTTCCGAAAGCGAGAATCCCGCGCCCGCGCCCATGATGAGCTGATAAGTTGTTTTTCCATCCGTTGTAAGGCACTTGAGATGTAATTTCAGCGGCAAAGCTCCTTGATGTGCCGTCATAATTGCTGAATATTTTCCGTCCGGCACAATATCATCCTTGAACTTCAACGCAAGTGTCCAATCAGAATCATCATGATACGGTGCCCACGGCGTATCTACCAGTTCATATCCATCGCTCCAGTAAGGTTCAATTAAGCTGAAAATGCGCGTACCAAACCGGTCAGTCTTTCCCTGCGAGAATAATTCTCCGCGCGCTAACTTCTCAAAGTACTGATCATTATACGCTTTTCGCTCTGCAACAAACTGCTGAATAAACGACAAAGTGTTCGTATCGGCCAGCGGCGCTTCGCTTTTCTCGCCGGAAACACTTGTAAACACCCGGTCTGCCTCCACAAGTTTCTGCGGGCAATCCGCCATGAATTCTTCAAAGCTGCTGCAAATATGTTCCACGCTCAGTTCCCGCTGCGATACTTCGCGATAACGAGCTGCAATTTCCTTTCCAAACAACTTTTCTACCCGATTCATAAGCAAATCACGATTAAGGTCTGTAAACGCACCGCGAGGATAGTTTGCCGGAAGTAACTCCGAGCCATTCCATTGCAACCCCAGCATGGAATCCAAGTCATATACTGACATATACCATTTCTGCCCGTCATAAGTCAGGAACATCTGGTTCTTGCCAAAACTATCAATACCACACAGCACAACACAACACAACACAAAAAACATCATAGTCGATAACAGATTGAATATCTATATAGTTATCAATATTATTGTAAAATTCCTCATCAGATGCCTCATTGATAAATCGAATTACCTCATTCCAGCGTGTCTTGATATTTTCCGGGACAGTATCGTGCAGTTCATCCGTCCAGTCGCTCTCATCCAATAACACTGTGCTCCGGAAAATGCCACTGTCAAAACAGGTTTCACTCATTAACATTGCATGGTTTGCGTTCGTTTCATCAAGATTTGCCATCTACGCATCCTTAGGGATGTTCAGCGTATAACGACCATAGTAGACACCATTGACGTACATTTTTGCAAAAATCCATCAATCGCACCATGGTTCGGTGCTGTTTTTAATTCCGTCGGAAGACTCTCATAATTGCTTCTACTTTCAAGCATTTCTCCCCATAATCACGCACAAACAATGTTTCGCGCATGGGTGAAATCAATCCAATTTGCCTTATAGCAAAACTTGTTTTTCGCCTTCCTGTTGCGAAAACGAAATTTTGCTTTTTGCGTACATTCACTATCTGTAAACGTTTTAATCGTAAAGTTCTTTTTAGGGTATTCCAGCGATGTACTCCCTTGACATTTGATTTTGCAGTATCCTTCAAAGATTTGCGTTTCAGATTCGAATGTATAGCGCATCACTGTTTCGGTTTTATCGATTGGCAAGGTTCCTTCCAAGTATATGGATGGAATTTCCCCATCTTGCAGCGGTTTGATTTCTGTCGCCGCATCTGCTTTCATCACGCCCAATGCACCAAGCACACTGCTCCACCAATTACTGTCCCCTCCCCCGATTTTTTCTGCGGGGTTGGTAAACGGCGCTGTTAGCAGAACAGACATTATGAGCACAGTTAGCAATTTTCCACCTTTGATTTTCACTTTCAATTTCCTCCTAAAAACAGATCATGGCGTTTCTGTTTCAAAGTGAGTTGCACCATATTCATCACCATTAGAACCACTGCCAAAAGAGCCATGCCCATCCGTATAAGCAAAATGCCACAGCCATTTTTTTTCACAACGTAATTTTCTGGGGCATCGTAGCTAAAGTGGATTTTTCCCCCTCGGCTGTGTAAAAATGACACGTTTCCCTTCCAATTCCATTTTCTCTTCGCGTGTCTCCACGTAAGCAACCGTTGTTGCCAGCGCAAGCAGAAGCAAGAACAGCCCGAATGTGACTTTCCAACGTTTCATGCGTAATCCCTTTCATCCGCTTTTTCCTGTTGCAAACTTCCAGTTTCCCATATTTATTATACGCAAGTTCTTCCAACCTGTCAATAAGATTTATAAACGTTTCTTGCCAATTTCCTCTGAATATAGAATACATGGAACCAGCATCTTATTGATTTGACACCACAAGACACAGCATTCGTTTGATTTTCTGCATTTTCCCTTAATTTTCTTGATTCTTCTATTGGCTTTTTCTTGAAATTGCTGTATGCTGGAAATTGAGAAAGTGGTTGATACACATGAAATCCAAGAAACTTCTGACGATTACCCAGCCACAAGTACGCACAAATTGATTACTGGGGCACAAGAAGCAACACAGCTCACCTGAAAGTAACTGCTTGAAAATTAGAGTGCACTGTATTATAATTTAGATGTAACATTATAATTTGAACTATTGGGGGGTGCTGCGATGCTGACAAAAGAAGAAATGCCCGCTTGCCCGGTAGCAACTACTGTGGCGCTGATTGGAAGCAAGTGGAAGTTGCTTATCATACGAAATCTGCTGGCCCGTCCGTGGCGGTTCAATGAACTGAAAAAGGACTTGGAGGGAATCAGCCAGAAGGTGCTGACGGACAGCCTGCGCTCGATGGAAGCCGATGGTATCATCACCCGCACGGTTTATCCCGAAGTGCCGCTGCGGGTGGAATATGCGCTGACCGAACTTGGCAAAAGCCTGAAACCTATTCTGGATTCCATGCGGGCATGGGGCGAAGCATATAAGGATAAACACTAAAAACCCGAAGCAGTACCTTTCCAGTGCTGCTTCGGGTTTTCCTTATGTTGAAGTTAAATCATTCCCAAATGCTTCAATCTCGATATGTTTTCCCCTCTTGAAGTTTGGACAATACGCATACCGTCTCCGACATATCCGTTTCGTCCCAACCAAGTCCACTAACCTCCGCACCGTTGAAATACACGGGAAAACGGAACTCGATGCGCTTCACGATGCGTCCGTCGCTCTGACGCTCCGGGTAAATCTCCACGCGCTCGATGAAGCTGTTCATGAAGGTCTTTTTCTCCAGATCGGTGAACTGGTCATAGAGCTTGTCGAAGTAGAGCAGGAACTGATAGACGTTGTCGGTGGAAATCCTGTGCTGGCGGATGTTGTCCATGCGGGTCTGCACCTCGGCGATGCTGACCTCGATGGAGGCAATCTGGTCGTAGACCCTGTTCTGCCGCTCCTGCAGGTCCTGCGCCTTGCGGGTGTAATGCGGGTCGTCGAAATCGAGCGCGTCGATCTGTTCGCCCAGCCTGTCCTTGGTGCCCGTGAGCTGGCGGAGCTGCTTGCGTAGGGTTTCCATCTCCGCGTCGAGCTCGGCGGTGTCCAGCTTGCCGCCGATCTTCTCCCGGATGCCCTGCTCAAAGGCGGGCGTGTTGACCAGCTTGTGGATGATTTCCTCCACCGCGCCGTCGATTATCTCCTCGCCCCACTGGTGGTGATAGTCGCAGCGCTTGCCGTCCACATGCAGGCGGTGCTTGCAGGCGTAGTAGAAGTAGTCGCGATAATAGGTTCCGTCGCCCTTCTTCTTGCGGTTCACGTTGCCGTACATGCCGCCGCCGCAGACGGGGCACTTGAGCAGCCCGGACAGGACATGCTCGTGGTCGAGGCTGTGCGTCTTGATCTGGCGCTTGTTGGTCTGCTTGCGCTGCTTCTGCGCAAGCTGCCAGTCCTCCTCGGAGATGATGGGCTCGTGAATGCCGTCGTAGAGCGCGTAGTCCTTCTGCTTGACGATGTGGTACTGGTTGCGGGTGCCGGGGATCTTCTCGTTATGTCTGCGTCCGTACGCCAGCTTGCCGCAGTACACGGGATTGTCAAGCACGCCGATGAGGAAGGAACCCGTGAAGGCTTCCCGCTTGTTGTTGTGACGGCAGACCTTGCTGTATCCGTGCTCGTTGAGCCAGTTTGCGATTCTGGCGGTGCCCATGGTGGTGTGGATGTACTTGTCATAGATGATGCGGATGACCTCGGCCTCTTCCTCGGCAATCTGCAGCTGCCCGTCCACGAGCTTGTAGCCGTAGTGGGCAAAGCCGCCGTTCCATTTGCCCTCGCGGGCCTTCTGCCTGCGGCCCTTCATCGTCTGGACAAGGATATTCTCGCGCTCGATCTCGGCGACGGCGGAGAGAACGGAAATCATCAGCTTGCCGCTGTCCTTGGAGGAGTCGATGCCGTCCTCCACGCAGATGAGGTTGACGCCGAAGTCCTGCATCCGTTGCAGGGAGGTCAGCACGTCCGTGGCGTTGCGGCCGAAGCGGGAGAGCTTGAACACCAGCACGAAGGAGACGCCGTCTTTGCCGGATTCGATGTCCCGCAGCATGCGCAGGAACTCCGGGCGGCCCTCAATGTTCTTGCCGGACTTGCCCTCGTCGCAGTATTCCCCGGCGACGAGCATGTTCTGGAACTCCGCGTACTTGCGCAGCTTGTCCTTCTGCGCATCCAGGCTGTAGCCGTCCACCTGCATGGAGGTGGAGACGCGGGTATAGATGTAGCATTTCATTCGCTTCATGGCTTTTCCTCCCGGTGGTCGGGCTTTGCTGCGTCCGCATGTTGCTCAAGCTCAAGGAGTTAGTTTTTGTTGTATCCAAATCTCTTTGTGCAAAGTGTATCTTTCCACCATTTTTCGCGATCGAGTATATAGTTATCGTCCATTCGTGCATTATAGTTTTCTAATACTGAGTACTGAAAGTTTGCTTTGATATATTCCAAGCCTTTTGTGTCGACAATGTGCTTAAGCGCAACATTACCACCGTGACCATTGTCGATATAGTCTGTCCACCGTTGGAGCAGCATTCCATATTGAGCAGTTGCAGAACCAACATACATTTTTCCGTTGCTTGTATCAGTTATCAGATAAACGGCTTTTTGATTTCTTAAGGCATCCAGCCATCCGCTACGCTTTTTATGTATTATTGTCTCAAGCTGAGCAAAGGATAGTCTGATATTCTCATAACCAGGAAATTCATCGCCATCATAGGTAGTTGAAAGGAGTTCGATGACTTCCAGCTCGTCCATCATGGATTCATAGGTTCTGCCCATTCCTCGTTTTGTATTGTGATATTTCAGAACCAATCGACCATAGTATTTACGATATTCTTCAATTTCGTCAGCTTCATAGCCAACATCATCAACGACATCGATCTCTTTTGTAATCCTCTTTATCGTTGTCAATAGCCATCTATCATCATAAAGGTATAGAAGACAAATCGCGATTTGTCCTAAATGGAAGTATCTTCTTTGGTTGTGCCACAAGAACCACTCAGTGTTGATTTTGTCGGGGTCTCTTTTGTATTCTTCCAGAGGATCAGCATCTCCATTGAAAACATTGAGTTTTAGTCTGGTTTTGGCAACATCACAATCAGGAATATTAAGTAAGTCGTTAATTAGGATCTTTTCCATTTGAAGGCCTCCATTTGATAATCATCTACTGAGTATTGGATGAACAGAGCGATGCTTATCATCCGAACCAGTTATTCGGAATTTCCGAATAACTGAACTATTGTGCAATTCGCTATCAGAATAGCATACAGGTCGGTGATCTTCTGATAGAACTTACGCTCGCTGGCGCGGATCTCCCGGATGCGCTCCAGCTGTTCCTCAAAGTACTTGTCGGTCAGATAGGTGCCCTGCTTGAGCCGTTCGTCGTCCATGACCCAGCCACGAATGGTGTACTGCGTTGCGATCTGATTGACCCATTTGCGGAACTGAACGGCGCGCTCGGAATTGACCTTGAAGCCGACCGCGATGATCATTTGCAGGGAATAGTGCTGGACGGTGTACGGCTTGCCGTCTGTGGCAGTTATCCGAAATTTTCGGATAACTGAATCCTCGGACAGCTCGGAATCGTCAAAGACTTTCTTGATGTGATAATTGATCGTTTTGACACTCACATCATACAGCTGCGCCATCGTCTTTTGTGTCAGCCAGATGTTTTCGTCCTCATAGCGTATTTCGATGCTGCCCTGCGGGTCGCCCGTGGAGGCGACATAGGTCAGCACCTCCGCCGCGCTGGAACGGATGGGCGCGGGCGTCTGCTTTTCTCTGGACATGGGATTCCTCCTCGTGCGGTTCGTGACAGCCCTCCCCGGCCCGATCGAGTGCGGGCCGGGGAAGAAAGTTGATTCAGACGCAGATGATTTCGGTCATCACGTTGTGCTCCGCTTCGGCTCGGGCCAGATTCATGAGCCCAACCCACTTCATGGGATCTTCAGCCTTTAAGCCTTCGGTGATGCCCCAGCTTTGGGCATATCCCTTCATGAGCACATCGAAGCGCTCGCTAGCCTGCTCATCTATAGTGTGTAGATAGGCATTGAGCGCTCCCGTGAGCATCAGCCTTTGGAAATGACCCGGATGGTTCGATTCCAGATGCCGGAGGTGCAGCCGGCCCCATTTGCCGATAGGCTGCTGCTCCGGAAGCTCCAGGTCCGGGAAGTAATAGTCGCTGTGAAGGGTGTAGCTCAGACCGTTGCGCTCGTCGGTGATGTGGTGGGGTAGCGCGCGGCTCTCAGGAGCAGGATGATTCTGAAGCATGGTGCACCTCCTGTCAATCGTGCAGTAACTGTTCGTGTATTATGTCCCAACTGCATTTTATTACGCAGCTATATCATCTGTCAAGGGTTCTTCTGAATTTGTTTGAAATGATGGATTGGATAAACTGTCCCAACTCGTTTTGCTGTCAGGGGGAAGAGCGGGAATTTCAACCTTCCCGCTGTACTTTTCGATCATTTCGGCAAGAAAGCCGACGCACCGCTCAAAGGCGGCGTTCTGTTCAGGCGTTCTTTTAAGCAAAGCCATGATTCCTCCAATAAAGGGTTGATCGGTGGTGGGTGCATAGAGGTTCAGTGTTCCTTTCTTGTTCCTGCAGATATGCGAATCCACTGCGTACATACGTACATGTGTACAATCCCGTTGTATGTGTGTACGTATGTACACAGAGAATCGCGGAAATTCTCACTTATAGGGAATTTCAAATAAACGGGTTATCATCCGAGCAATCGCGCTGCCATCCGTCTGCCGTTCTGAGCGGGAGCCTAAGCACAGGCTTAATGCCGGTAAAGCCCCACACGCGGCGGCCGACGAGGTTCGTCAGGTTATTAGAGTGCTCGATGTGGTACTTCTTCTGATTGGCAATCAGGAATTCCGAAAAGCTCCGGTTCTTGAGGGGCGAGAAGCCGTTTTCCCGGCACCAGACGGTATAGATTTCGTAGAGCTCCTGCGAACCAACCTTCCCTTCGGGCATGAGCCGGATGTAGTCCCCGGCCTCCATAAAGAGCAGCACGTTGTTGGCGTCCTGCTTAACTGTTTCCCGGTTGGAACGCGCGCGGACGCTTTCGGTGAAGCGGAAATGATTCGCCACAAGGCGCTGCAGTCCTTCAAAGGCCCAGAGAAAGATGCCTTCCAGCTCGCGGCACATCTTCTCCGCGATGTCGGGGTCATCCACCCGGTCAGGTGGGCGCTCCCTGGTGGTGAGAATCAGCTGGCGGCGGTAGAAGCCATTGCTGCGGTCATAGAGGGATTGCAGGTCACCGTTGGAAAACGCCAGCAGCCGGGCAAACATCCAGCCCTGATAGCTTTGCCTGCCCTTCTTTTCCAGATCCATGCGGCCCTGCGCCGTCACCAGCGATTTGACGTAATTGGTCTGACGCAGGGCTTCCATGCGCATGTCGTCGTCGATCAGCAGATGGATGTGCTCGAGATCGGCACGGGCAAAGCGGTTCTCGGACACCTTGCCCACGCTGCCGTCCTTGGCGTTGCAACCAAAGAGATGGGACAGAACGGTGCCGATCTGCGACTTGCCCTCGCCGCCGCTGCCCTTGATGACCATCATGCGCTGTCCCTTGTTGCTGGGAATCAGGCAGTAGCCGATGTATTCCTGCAGGGTGGGGATGTCATCTTCATAAAGAAGGCCATGAAGAAATCCCAGCCACGTTTCCGGGCTGGGCGCGGAAGGATTGTAGGCCACCGGAAAGCGGCTGCGCACGATTTCATCCTTGGACGCAGAGAACGAGCCATCCAGAAACAGCGTGCCGTTTGCGACGTGAATCCGGTCGGTCTGCGGTGGGAAATCGTCGATGTGCGCCGTGATTTTCAGCAGCTCGATGATGTTGGCAATCTTCTTTGGAACGCTGGTGGACGCATACGGCTCGATGATCTGAAAGATTTCGGTCTTGAGCGGCGCTTCGTCAGTCATGCGGCCTTCCGGCGTGAAGAAGCTGTTCTCGGTAAAGAGCAGCTTGTGCGAAGCCAGAAACTCCCGGCAGAAAGCCGCCTCGTTGATGCTCTGCCCGTCGTACCAGGGCGGGAACTGGTCAGGCCGCAAACGCTTCGTCATGTGCCTCCGCCTCCTCTCTGTGAGCAATGTTCCAGCGCTCGATGCTGCAGATGGTGCCGTCGCCGAACAAGGAGTCAGCGACGTCTTTACGCACAGAAGCACTGGCATCGTACAGACGGTCAATTATATAGGATACCTGCGGCAGCGCATGGCTTGCAGATACGAAGCGGTCGTCCCATTCATCCGAGGGCTGAACAGGAGCAAATCGTTGCTGACGGTTTTTCAGGAGCCGTTCATATTCAATCAATACGGAGGCGCAGTGCCCCTCCCGCTCTCGTTGGGATTCCTCCTGCCGGATACGGGGAGGTGCGACGGCGGCAGATGCCGGCGTGTTGGGGTCGATGCCGAAATCTGATGCCAGCTTGCGTGCGGCATCGAGGGGAGATAAATCGAATAGTCTGGCAGTGAAGTCGATCACGTCGCCGGTGGTATGGCAGCCGAAGCAGTAGTAATAGGTTTCATTGATTTTCATGGAAGGCGTCTTATCCGGATGGAACGGACAGCGGCACATGCCGTTTCGCCCGATCCTGACGCCGTAGTGTGCAGCCGCCTGCGGGACGGTTATGCGGGCTTTGAGGGTATCGAAAATTCTCGTATCATTCACTTCCTTGTATTTATCGGTTAAGAAAACTTTGAGGGTCATCGGTCGTTTTCCCATGCTTTGCGTTGGCTGTGTTCATGGGCGCTGCGCTGGGACAGCAGCCGGTCGATTTCATCCGCGCCGATCGTGCGGGTCAGCCTGTCCAGTTTGGAAGCCTTCTCCTGCATGCGCTCATTGGGCTCTGCTTTTCGCTTCCAATAGGCGGTTTCTCTGAGCATGTCGCTGTTCTTCTGGCGCTCGTTGACCAGCAAAGCATAGACTTCTCTCAGCTTGCGGACGAGCTTTTTGATGACCGGGAGAGCCTTGTTCTCGCGGTAGCTTTTGGCGGTTTCCAGCATCCCGGTGTCGGGCAGAAGCTCGTCTGCGGAACCGATTCGTTGAACGAAGGTTTCAATGTCCCTGCTGTTATTGGATATGGAAATCAGTTTTTTCTGGGCGACCTCCGCTTCATGCTCGGCTTCTTCCCGGTTTGCCTGTGCCAGACGAACAGCCTGCTCTGCGTTTTGCTGCTGTGCTATGATGGTGTCGAGGGCTTCCTGTTCCTTCATGACCTTGAATTGCACGGTAGTCAGGTGCTCT
>ENA-ORPH01001655-ORPH01001655.1-human-gut-metagenome-genome-assembly--contig:-NODE-1655-length-20774-cov-3.768618_pt1 | contig 20774 bp, 16 predicted proteins | sample MGYA00242142_ERZ509074 | MGnify/ENA primary metagenome ERZ509074 (study PRJEB26280, sample SAMEA2338724) | human gut metagenome | biome: human gut; feature: human-associated habitat; material: faeces...
CAGCCCGCCGTACCCCTTTTGGGGAGGAAACAGTGCTGTGCTACCTGGCTGCTGTGGAAAATGAGATTACAGCGATTCGCATTATTATGACGGGTCGACAGGCGGGGCTTTCATCGGAAATGATCCGCAGTCGGCTGCGTCAGGCGGAATAAGGAGGTGCCGAATGTATCAAATAGCTGTACTGGGCGATGCCCAGAGCGTACAGGGCTTTGCGGCACTTGGCTTGCAGGTATGCCCTGCCGAAAATGCCGAGCAGGCCCGTCCCATCCTGCACCGGCTGGCCAAGGAGGATACAGCCATTATCTATGTGACGGAGCAGCTGGCGGCAGGGCTTGCCCCAGAATTGGATCGGTACCGTAAGGCAGCCACCCCCGCCATTATTCTCATTCCGGGCAAGGAAGGAAGTCTTGGCTTGGGAATGCAGCAGGTAAAAACAACAGTGGAGCGCGCTGTTGGCGCCGATATCATCTGAGTAAAGGAAGGAAAGCCACATGGGAAAAATCGTTAAAGTCTCCGGGCCGCTGGTGGTTGCCACCGGCTTGGAGGAAGCCAATATGGCGGATGTGGTTCGGGTCGGTGAGCAGCGCCTCATCGGTGAGATCCTGACCATGAACAGTGGCTCCGCCTCTATCCAGGTCTACGAGGAAACCTCGGGTCTTGGACCCGGTGCGGAGGTAGTTACTACCGGTTCACCCCTTTCGGTGGAGCTGGGCCCCGGACTGGTGGAAAATATCTATGACGGAATTCAGCGTCCGTTGGATGCTATCATGAAAAAAGTGGGCGGCAATAACCTGCCCCGCGGCGTGGAGGTTCCCGCGCTGGACCGTGAAAGAAAATGGGAATTTACCGCCACCGCCCATCCCGGTGATGAGGTCATCGGCGGTGATATTATCGGTACAGTGCAGGAGACCTCCTCCATTTTGCATAAAATTATGATCCCGCCCAAGATGAAAGGCAAGCTGGTTTCGATAGAATCCGGCAGCTATACCGTGACTGAAACGGTCGCTGTGCTGGAGCAGCCGGACGGTACCCGTGTGGAATTACCGATGATGCAGAAGTGGCCAGTGCGTGTGGGCCGTCCCTATCGGCGCAAATTCCCGCCCAGCGTGCCGCTGCAGTCCGGCCAGCGTATTGTGGATACCTTCTTCCCGGTGGCAAAGGGCGGTACCGCGGCTATTCCGGGACCGTTCGGCTCCGGTAAAACGGTGATGCAGCACGCCCTGGCCAAGTGGTCGGACGTGGACTTGGTGGTTTACATCGGCTGCGGCGAGCGCGGCAACGAGATGACCGACGTTCTGCGGGAATTCCCGGAACTGGTTGATCCCCGTACCGGGGAGTCGCTGATGAAGCGTACCGTGCTCATTGCCAATACCTCCGATATGCCGGTGGCCGCCCGTGAAGCGTCCATCTATACCGGTATTACCATAGCGGAATACTACCGTGACATGGGCTATGCCGTGGCGGTTATCGCCGACTCCACCTCCCGCTGGGCAGAGGCCCTGCGTGAGATGAGCGGCCGTCTGGAGGAGATGCCCGGTGAAGAGGGCTATCCCGCCTACCTTTCCTCCCGTCTGGCGCAGTTCTATGAGCGTGCCGGTTCGGTGGCCTGCATCGGCAGCGATGAGGAACGCCGCGGCTCGCTGACCGCAGTCGGTGCGGTATCGCCCCCCGGCGGTGACCTTTCCGAGCCGGTTTCGCAGGCAACGATGCGAATTGTAAAGGTGTTCTGGGCGCTGGATGCAAGCCTTGCCTATCGGCGGCACTTCCCGGCCATTAACTGGCTCAATTCCTATTCGCTTTATATCGACAGCCTGCGGCCGTGGTATGAGCAGAACTTCGGCAAGGCCTTCCTGATGAACCGGGAATGGGCGATGTCCATCCTGCAGGAGGAGGCAAGCCTTAATGAGATCGTGCAGCTGGTAGGTAAGGACTCCCTTTCCGCCAAGGATCAGATCACGCTGGAGACCGCCCGTATGGTACGGGAGGACTTCCTGCAGCAGAACTCCTTTGTGGATGTGGATGCCTTCTCGGAATACGACCGTCAGGCAAGGATGCTTTCGATGATCCGCCGGTACGACGGCCTGTGCCGTACCGCCGCCGAGCACGGCTGCCGGGTAGCCGATCTGTTTATGACACCCTCCCGCGAGAAGCTGGGCCGTGCCAAGAGTGTGCCGGCCGACTGCTATGCCGAGGAATACGATAAGCTGCTGACCCAGATGGAAGAAGAACTGGAAGCGCTGGCACAGAAAGGAGAGGAAACGCTGTGATCCGTGAATATAAGACGATCCGGGAGATCTCCGGCCCCTTGATGGTGGTAGACAATGTGCAGGGCGTGACCTACGATGAACTGGCGGAGATCGAGCTGACCGACGGTTCCACCCGGCGCTGCAAGGTGTTGGAGGTCAACGGCGATACCGCCGTGGTGCAGCTGTTTGAGGCTTCCGCCGGCATCAACCTGGCGGAGTCCAAGATTCGGTTTTTGGGTCACCCGCTGCAGCTGGCGGTTTCCGGCGATATGCTGGGACGCGTCTTTAACGGCATGGGGCAGCCCATCGATGATGGTCCGGCTATTTTGGCGGATGAATACCGGGATATCAATGGTCGGGCAATGACCCCAGCCGCCCGCAACTACCCCAATGAGTTTATCCAGACCGGCATCTCTACCATTGATGGCCTGAACACCCTGGTAAGAGGGCAGAAGCTGCCTATCTTCTCCGGCTCCGGTCTGCCGCACGCCCAGCTGGCGGTCAGGCGCGGTTACTGGATGGCGAGAGCAACTTTGCTGTAGTTTTCGCCGCCATCGGTATCACCTTTGAGGAATCGGAATTCTTTGTCAATGAGTTCCGCCGTACCGGCGCCATCGACCGCACGGTGCTGTTTACCAACCTGGCCAATGATCCGGCGGTCGAGCGCATTGCCACCCCGCGTATGGCACTGACGGCCGCTGAGTACCTGGCCTTTGACCTTGGAATGCATGTGCTGGTCATCCTCACCGATATCACCAACTACGCTGAAGCGCTGCGGGAAATTTCCGCCGCCAAGAAGGAAGTCCCCGGACGCCGTGGTTATCCCGGTTACCTGTATACCGACTTGGCCACTATGTATGAGCGGGCCGGCCGGCAGGTGGGCAAGGAAGGCTCCATTACCATGATACCCATTTTGACCATGCCAGAGGACGATAAAACCCACCCTATCCCCGACCTGACGGGGTACATTACGGAAGGCCAGATCATCCTTTCCAGAGAGCTGTTCCGCCGGGGCATTAACCCGCCGGTGGATGTATTGCCCTCACTTTCCCGTCTGAAGGATAAGGGGATCGGGACGGGGAAGACCCGGGAGGATCATTCCGGCACCATGAACCAGCTCTTCGCCGCCTATGCCACCGGCAAGGAAAACAAGGAGCTGATGTCCATTTTGGGCGAAGCCGCTCTTTCCGAGGTGGATCTGCAGTATGCCCGCTTTGCCGATGAGTTTGAGCGGCGGTATGTCTCGCAGGGCAGCGAGGAGAACCGGTCTATCGAGGAAACACTGGACCTGGGCTGGCAGCTGCTGGGCCTGTTGCCCAAGAGCGAGCTCAAGCGCATCAAGCCGGAGTATATCGAAAAATCCCTGCCGCAGCAGAGCTAAGGAGGGAGCAACTTGCCGGGAACAATCATTAACCCTACCCGCATGGAGCTGACCCGCCTGAAACGCCAGCTGCGTACTGCCCAACGAGGTCACAAGCTGCTGCGGGATAAGCGTGATGAGCTGATGAAGCAATTTATGGAGACGGTGCGGGAAAACCGTGCTTTGCGCCAGCGTGTGGAACAGGGCCTTTCCAAGGCGCATGCGTCCTTTACGGTGGCGGCGGCGCTGATGACACCGGAGATGCTTGGGCAGTCGCTGCTCATTCCCAGCCGCAGTGTGGAGTTGGATTTGAGCTTTGAGAATATCATGTCAGTGGAGGTGCCCCGTTACCATTTTACCGAGCATCAGGGCGGCAGCGCTTATCCCTATGGCTATGTCCAGACCAGCGGAGAACTGGATGACGCAGTGGCATCGCTTTCCGGGGTATTCCGGGATATGCTGCGCCTGGCGGAGATTGAAAAGACTACGCAGCTGCTGGCGGAGGAGATAGAAAAGACCCGCCGCCGGGTGAATGCACTGGAATATGTCAAGATCCCGCAGATGCAGGAGAACATCCGCTACATCACCATGAAGCTGGATGAAAACGAGCGCGCCAATACCATCCGGCTGATGAAGGTCAAGGATATGATTCTCAAGGAGGCTATCCTAGAGCAGCGCGCCGCCGATGCAGAGGTCCTGCGGGAAAGCGGGCAGCCATCCTAAAATGAATATGAAAAAAGACCTCCGGAGCTGATTGCTTCGGAGGCCTTTTACTGTGACGGATCTATTATGCGGTCTGTTTTTTGGCCTTGGCGGTGCTGTGTGCCACAAGACCGATGACAAGACCGACGGCGGCGGGGCAGATCCAGCCGAGACCGAGGCCCGCAAGGGGCAGAACGCTACCGATCGCTTCGATGATGCCATCGAGGTGGCATGCGGCACGCAGAGCGGCGGGCAGGGTGCGCAGCAGGTCATAAAGGGCGGAGATCAGCGTAAGGCTGATGACCCAGTTATAGACCTTCTTATCGTGGGAGAAGAACTTGCCGAACAGCGCCAGCAGGATAAGCACGATGGCCAGCGGGTAGAGGAACATCAGCACCGGAACGGCATAATCGATGATGGCGGAAAGACCGAAATTGGCAAAAATGAGGGAAACCAGCGTGAAGATGACCGCCCAGACCCGGTAAGCGGGACCCTTGGGGAACAGGCCGGTAAAGGTCTCGGAGCAGCTGGTGATAAGGCCAACGGCGGTCTTGAGGCAGGCAAGCGTTACGGTGACGGCGAGGATCAGCAGACCAATCCGGCCGAGGAAGGTTTGAGAGATCTGCGCCAGCGCTACACCGCCGTTTTCGGCTGCGGGCAGTACGCCGCGGCTCTTGGCGCTCATGGCGGTGACGGCAACATAGATAAGCCCCATGAATAGGCAGCTGAAGATACCGGCCTTGGCGGTATTGCGTGCTACGGCGCCGGGCTCATCAACGCCCAGTTCCCGGATGACCTGTACCACGATGATGCCGAAGGCAAGGCTTGCAAGGGCGTCCATGGTGTTGTAGCCCTCCAAAAAGCCGGTGAGGAAGGGCTGTTGGATGTAGCCGCCCATAGGCTCCACACTGGAAATGGGAACGGCGGCGGGGGAGACCAGCGTTACCACGACAAGGATGCCGAGGAACAGCAGGAAGAAGGGATTGAGGATCTTGCCGACCCATGTGAGGATCTTGCCGGGGCGCAGAGAAAACAGCAGCGCCGCAATAAAGAACGCCAGCGTGAACAGCAGGAGATACAGCTTCATATTGCCGTTCTGGGGAAGGATCTGTTCCAGCCCGACGGTGAAGGAAACGGTAGCGCAGCGGGGAATAGCAAAGAATGGACCAATGGTGAGGTACAGCGCACAGGTAAAGAAATAGGCATAGGGACGGTTTACCTTGCTGCTGAGGGAAAACAGACCATCACTGCGGGAAAGCCCCAGAGCTGCAACACCCAACAGCGGCAGTCCAACACCGGTAATCAGCAGTCCCAGAATGGCGCTCCACATATTGCGGCCGGCAAGCTGACCCACTGCAGTGGGGAAGATGAGGTTACCTGCGCCAAAGAACAAGCCAAACAGCATGCTGGCAACATAGATGTACTCTTTTACGGTTAGTTTCTTTTTCATGGTGTCTCCTTTGTCGATGAGGAACGGGAACAAAAACAGTCGGTCGATTATACAAAAAGACCGCAGAAACTGTGTTCCTGCGGATCTCTTTTGGTGGAGACGAAGAGGATCGAACTCTCTACCTCTTGACTGCCAGTCAAGCGCTCTCCCAAGTGAGCTACGCCCCCATGTGTTTTTGGACTGCTTGACTATAATAGCATATCATGGGGAGTTTGTAAAGACCTTTTTTCAAAAAAATTCGGGTAAAACAAAAACTTTACCCGAATCCTTTTGCTTTTATGTTATTCCAGCTCAAAGGCGCCGGTATACAACTGATAGTATTTCCCTTTTTGGGCGATTAGCATATCGTGTGTACCACGCTCGATAATGCGTCCGTGTTCCAGCACCATGATGACATCGGCATTCTGCACGGTGGAGAGACGATGCGCGATGACGAATACCGTCCGGCCATGCATCAGCCGGTCCATGCCGCGCTGTACAATGACCTCGGTGCGGGTATCAATGCTGGAGGTGGCTTCATCAAGAATCATCACGGGTGGATCGGCGACTGCCGCCCGTGCGATGGAAATGAGCTGGCGCTGCCCCTGAGAAAGATTGCCGCCATCACCGGAAAGGATAGTATTATAGCCATCCGGCAGATGGGAGATGAAGTAGTGCGCATTGGCCAGCTTGGCTGCCGCAATGCATTCTTCATCGGTGGCATCCAGTCGTCCATAGCGGATGTTATCCATTACGCTACCGGTAAAGAGGTTGACATCCTGCAGGACCACGCCTAGGCTGCGTCGCAAGTCACTCTTTTTGATCTTGTTAATATTGATACCATCGTAACGGATCTTGCCATCGGCGATATCATAAAAGCGGTTGATAAGGTTGGTGATGGTAGTTTTACCGGCTCCGGTTGCACCGACAAAGGCGATCTTCTGTCCGGGCTCAGCATACAGGGTGATGTCATGAAGAACCGGCTTTCCATCCACATAGGAAAAATCCACATCTTTCATGCGCACATCGCCGTGCTGCCTTATCAGCTCATAGCCGCCTTCCGGCAGAGGCTTTTTCCATGCCCAGATACCGGTGCGGCAGTTGGATTCAACCAATGCTCCGTCCTTCTCCTCGGCATTCACCAGCGTTACTACGCCGTGATCCTCCTCACTGGGTTCATCCATCAGTTCAAAGATGCGCTCGGCGCCAGCCAGCGCCATGACGACAGAGTTGATCTGCTGGGAAACCTGGCTGATGGGCATGGTAAAGCTGCGGCTGAGCTGCAGGAAAGAAGCAATGCTGCCCAGTGTCATTGTACCGATGCCGGTCAGAGTTAGGTTGGGTACCGCGGCTATGGCCAAAAGACCACCCACAATAGCGACCAGTACATACTGTAAATGCCCAAGGTTGCCCATAATAGGCATCATAATATTGGCATAGGTGTTTGCTTTTGTAGCGTTTTCACAGAACTCATTATTGAGTACATCAAAGTCCTTTTGATTTTGTTCTTCATGGCAGAAAACCTTGACAACCTTCTGCCCGCCGATCATTTCTTCAATAAAGCCATTTACTTTGCCAAGGGATTGCTGCTGCTTTACAAAGTACTTGGCGCTGCCGCCACCTACATTCTTTACGACGAACAGCATCAATCCCAAAAAGACAAACATGAGGAGGGTAAGCCACACACTGGTACTCAGCATGGCAATGAATACTGCTGTGATGCTGATGATGGAACTGACCGCGTTGGGTAGGCTCTGGCTGATCATTTGCCGCAAGGTATCAGTATCGTTGGTGTAGTAGCTCATCACATTGCCATGGGTATGGGTATCAAAGTACTTGATGGGCAAGGTTTGCATGTGGGCAAACATATCGTCCCTTATGGTTTTCAGGGTGCCCTGCGCCACGGGGATCATCAGCCGTGTCTGCAAGTAGGAAGCCAGCATACCGGCCAGGTAAATGCACCCCATCATGGTCAAAGCTTGAAGAAGCGGGGCGAAGCTTGGTGCCGACTGTCCAATAAGCGGAGCGATATAATCATCGATCAGCGATTTGAGGAAAAGAGAGGCGGAAACACTGGCTACTGTACTGATGATGAGTAAAATAAAAACACATACCAGCCGGGCTTTATTTCCTTTGGCGATGTAGCCTATAAGGCGCTTCAATGTTCCTCTGGCATCCTTGGCCCGCTTGCCGCCGGTAAAGCCTCTTCTAGGAGCAGCACTCATTCTTCCAGCCCCCCTTTCTGTTGAGATTCATAGACCTCACGGTAGATTTCATTATTGGCCAGCAGTTCTTCGTGGGTGCCGCAGGCGTTTATTCTGCCGTTATCCATTACAACGATCTGGTCGGCGTTCATCACCGAGCTGATGCGCTGGGCAATAATGATTTTTGTGGTATTGGGGATTTCCTCACGGAAGGCCTGACGGATCAGGGCATCAGTCTTGGTATCCACGGCACTGGTGCTGTCGTCCAGAATAAGGATCTTCGGCTTGCGCAGGATCGCACGGGCAATGCACAGGCGCTGCTTCTGCCCGCCGGAAACATTGGTACCGCCCTGCTCGATATAGGTATCATACCCATCGGGGAAGGTGCGGATAAAGTCATCGGCCTGCGCCAGACGACAGGCGTGTACCAGCTCCTCGTCGGTCGCGTCGGGGTTGCCCCAGCGCAGGTTCTCCTTTATCGTCCCGCTGAACAAGGTATTCTTCTGCAATACCATCGCCACATTGTGCCGAAGTGTTTGCAGGTCATAGTTCCGCACATCCACGCCGCCTACCTTTACACAGCCGCCAGTCACATCGTACAGACGGGGGATGAGCTGCACTAGGCTGCTTTTGGAAGATCCGGTGCCGCCGATAATACCAACCGTCTGTCCAGAGGGGATAATCAGGTCAATGTCATCCAGCACCGTTTTATCGGGACGCTTGGCATAGCTGAAGCTCACATCAGTGAATTCCACACTGCCGTCTTTGACCTCATACACAGGGTTATCACAGTTGGTGATATCACTTTCCTCATCCAGCACTTCCACGATGCGCTCGGCGGAGGCACGGGACATGGTAATCATAACAAATACCATCGAAAGCATCATCAGACTGGAAAGGATCTGCATGATGTAGGTGAAGAAGCTCATTAGGTTTCCGGTGGACATATTTCCAATGACGATCTGTTTGGCACCCAGCCAGGAGACCAAAATCATACAGGCATACACACAGCCTTGCATCAGTGGGGAGTTGAGGGCCAAGATGCGCTCGGCAAGTGAAAAATCCTTATAAATGGTGCCGGAGATGGTATCAAACTTTTCGATCTCATGGTCCTCGCGCACAAAGTTTTTTACCACACGGATACCGGAAAGATTCTCCTGCACTACGCCATTCAGTCTGTCATAGGTCTTAAAGACCCGTTCAAACACGGGGTGAACATGTTTGATGATAAGGTAAAGCCCCACACCAAGGATGGGAATGACGGCCAGGAAAATGAGAGAAATATCGTGATTGATGCGAAAGGACATGACCATGGCGAAGATGAGCATGGCAGGGCAGCGGATAAGGGTACGAATGATCATCATAAAAGCATTCTGCACATTGCTCACATCGGTAGTCAGACGGGTGACCAGACCAGCGCTGCTAAATTTATCAATATTGGAGAAGGAGTATACCTGCAGATGATGAAACATATCATGCCGCAGATTGCGGGCAAAGCCTGCCGTGGCGCGTGCACAGCTCCGGCCGCTCAGTGCACCAAAAGTAAGCGCTACCAGTGCAAAACCCACTAGAATGGCACCATATCGCAGGATCATGCTCATGTTGCCGGCTTCTATGCCCTTATCAATTAGGCCAGCCATTACAAAGGGGATGGCCACATCCAAAAGCGATTCCACCAGTACATAAAGAGGGGAGAGAATCGCGTCTTTTTTATATTCCCGTATGCATTGGGACAGTCGTTTAATCAATGGTTCGTTCCTCCTTGCCAGGGGTCAAGTTTTCTATCACTTTATCTAGCAGGACATAAAGGGTCTTCAACTCTTCGCCGGTTAATCCGGCAGTCACTTTCTGCTCTACCCGCAGGATATCCTGCTGCATTTGCGCCAGCTGTTCTATGGCGATCGGTGTTAGGACCAGTCGTTTAAGGCGGGCATCGCCCTCCACGGGTTCCCGCACGATCAATCCGTCCCGCACCATAATCTGCAATATGCCGGTTGCGGTGCTGCGCCGGATATGAAATGCTGACTCCAAGTCCTTTTGAAAGACTGGCTGGTCCTCGTGTACTTCTAAATAACCCAAAAACATTTTCTGCATCATGGTTCCGGGGTGGACTGTATCACGATTGGTGCCCAATTCTTGGTGAATCAAGTTGGAGATTCCTTTAATCTTCATGCATATAGACGGGCGCTTTATCTTCATATTGGCTCCTTTCTATCTTGTTAGGATGCTAACAATTATAGCGCAGTTATATAGTCATTGCAATCGTCAAACTTTACAAGATTAAAGCTAAGATGAAAACAATTTATGAACGGAGTGGGCGGGCATATTTCACATCTTTTACGGATAAATCTCTGTTACTCTGCGCCTATCATTTTTCCCCACGGTATGGTACAATTAAACTGTATTTTTATAAGGAGGAGCACATAGTGAAAAAACAACTTCTTTTCCGCCGTTTTCCGGCGGTTCTATTGGCTCTGCTGACGGTACTGATGCTGGCGCTGCTGCCTGCCTGCGGCGGTATGACAACCCGGCCGATGGGAGAAGATGACCCGCTGGTGCAGGAAAACGGCACGCTGCTGGTTGAGGATGGCTCCTATTCTACGCCAGAGAAGGTGGCAGAATACCTGCATTTTTATGGCCATCTGCCACAGAACTATTTAACCAAGCAGGAAGCGAAAGCACTGGGGTGGGCTGCTTCCCAGGGAAACCTGTGGGAAGTAGCCGAAGGAAAATCCATTGGCGGTGATCGCTTTGGCAACCGCGAGGGTCTGTTGCCGGAAGCTGATGGACGCACCTGGTACGAGTGTGATGTGAACTATATGGGCGGCTTCCGCGGGGCGGAGCGGCTGCTCTACTCCAGTGATGGACTGATCTACTATACCGATGATCATTATGCGAGCTTTACCCTGGTTTATGGCGAGGAGGAAACACCATGAGAGAAGTTTATCTAGAGGGCCGGCTGATGACCGACCGTGCCGCGGCGCATGCAGAGATCAAGAATAAGCTATCCTTGCCGGAGTATTATGGTGCCAATTTGGATGCTCTGTGGGATTGCCTGATCGAAATAGGAGAGGAGACGGTTATTACAGTCCGTCATCCAGGCGCTATGTTTTCTGCCCTGCGGGAATATGGCTGCCGTTTGCTGATGACATTTTTTGAGGCAGAAAAAGAAAACCCTGTTCTACACATTATCATTGGGACCCACACAGCCAACCGAGAGGAGGAAACTGAATGAGTGCTGTTCATTTTCCAAAGGGCTTTGCTCTTGGGGCAGCTTCCGCTGCTACCCAAATTGATGGCGACTGCAAGGAAAGCAACTGGTATGAGTGGTACAAAAATGGAAAGATAAAGGATAACAGCGATCCCAATATCGCAACTGACCATCGCGGCCATTTGGAGGAAGATACCCGCCTAATGGCGGAAATGGGAATTCGTCACTACCGCTTTGGGCTGGAGTGGGCCCGGCTGGAGCCGCAGGAGGGCCAGTTTTCGCAGGAAGAGATTGAAAAGGTGCGAGAGGAAATTACGCTGCTGCACCAAAATGGCATTCATGTGCTGCTTACCCTGCATCATTTCTCCAATCCTCTGTGGTTTGAGCATCAGGGCGGCTTTTTGGGCAAAAATGCCGTAAAGAGGTACCTTGCCATGGTGGAATTTGCTGTGCGCCACCTTGGTGATCTGGTGGATGAATATGTTACCATCAATGAACCAAATGTCTATGCGGTCTGCGGTTATTTGGGGGCAGGCTTCCCCCCTGGGGAATTCAATATCTCCCATGCTCTGCGGGTAATGAAGGTGATGGGCGAATGCCACCGTCTGGCTTACCGGTTAATTCATAATATCCATGAAGAACTGGGCTATGCCGAACCCAAGGTTGGCCTAGCCATGCATATGCGCGCCTTTGTGCCGTACAATGCGAAAAATTTGTGGCATCGCATTGCTTGCCGCATTTCGGAATACAACTTCCAGACCAAGTTGAACAAGACCTATATGCTGGGCCCCGAGGGCCCCTACGCCGATTTTTTGGGCCTCAATTATTATGCTCGTACTGCTACCTCCGGCTTGGGGGATGGTACTTTGCCGAATATTCCGGTGAATGATCTAGGCTGGGAGATCTACCCGGCCGGCATTGTGGAGTGCTGCCAAAAACTCCACGCCCTTCTGCCGGAATTGCCCATTTACATCACCGAAAACGGTACGGCCGATAATAATGATGCGTTCCGCCGTCGTTATCTTTATGAGCATCTCAAGGTTCTTTCGGAAAGTGGTCTGCCCGTCACCCGCTATTACCACTGGTGCTTTGTGGATAACTTCGAATGGCTGGAGGGCTTTACTGCCCGCTTTGGTCTTGTGCATTTCGATACCGATACTCATGCCCGCACCATCAAAAAGAGCGGAGAGTTCTATGCCCGCATGATTGTCGAACATGGTATCACCGGAGAAATGGCGGCAGAGGTGGAAAAGGAGGTCTATCCCAATGGCTGATACCCCTTGGTGGAAGCAAAAAGTTATTTATCAGATCTATCCCATGAGCTTTTGCGATAGCAATGGTGATGGGATTGGCGATCTGCCTGGCATCCTCTCCCGACTGGATTATCTGCAAAAGCTCGGTGTCGGCGCCCTGTGGCTTTCACCGGTCTATCCCTCACCCAATAAGGATAACGGCTATGATATCAGCGATTACTGCAATATCCACCCCAATTATGGTACGCTGCAGGATATGGATACCCTCATTGCAGAAGCAAAAAAGCGGGACATCCGCATTATTATGGATCTTGTTATCAACCACACCAGCGATCAGCATGAATGGTTCCAGAAGAGCCGCCGCCGCATAGAACCCTACACCGATTATTACATCTGGCGGAAAGGGGAAAAGGGCAAAAAGCCCACCAACTGGGGTAATTTCTTCGGTGGAGATTGCTGGGAGTACGATGACCTGCGTGGGGAATATTATCTTCATCTTTTCGCTAAGGAACAGCCTGACCTCAACTATCACAATGAAGCAGTCATCGAAGCGATTGAAGAAGCCATGCATTTTTGGCTGGAGCGGGGTGTGGCAGGCTTCCGTTGCGATGTCATCAATATCATCTACAAGGAAGCCATCAAAAACGGTAAGTGGCGTCCTGCCCTCACCGGCAGCGAGTATTATCTCTCCACCCCCGGCTGCCATCGGGTGCTGCACCGTCTCCATGAAGATGTGCTCGCCAAGTATGATGCCTTTACGGTAGGGGAGACGGTTTTTGTTACGCCTAAAATGGCGGATGACCTAGTCAATCCCGCCCGTGGGGAACTTTCCACGGTATTTGCCTTTGAGCACATGGAAACCGACTGCTATAAAATCAAATGGTTTCTGCGCCGTTTTAGTCCGGATCGATTCTTTGCCTGCTTGACCAAGTGGCAGAAGGCTCTGCCGTGGAACACCGTCTACCTCGAAAATCACGATCAGCCCCGCTCTGTCTCCCGCTACGGCAACGATACCAAGTACCACGATGAAAGCGCCAAGGCGCTGGCAACACTGGTGCTTACCCTGCGGGGAACGCCCTTTTTGTATGAGGGGCAGGAGATCGGTATGACCAATTTCGATTTCTCCGACATGGAAAAGGTACAGGATGTGGAATCCATCAATATCTGGAATATGGGCAAGCAGCTGCATCTGCCGCATTCGCTGCGCTGGCGCATGATAAAAACCAAGAGCCGGGATAATGCCCGCACCCCCATGCAGTGGAATGATAGCCCCAATGCAGGCTTTACTACTGGTACGCCGTGGCTTTCGGTCAATGGCAATTATCCCCGTATCAATGTGGCAGAGCAGGAGAATGCGCCAAACTCTGTTTTAGCGTATTACCGGCAGTTGATTGCTTTCCGTAATGGCAGTGAGATTCTACAAGCAGGTGATTTTTCCGAATTATATCGTAAGGATGGAGTTTATGCCTATCGCCGCAGTCTAAATGTCGAAAGCCTTATTGTTGTTATCAGCCTTTCTACAAAGGAACGACCCAATCCCGTTTCAGGCACCGTTGTCCTTTCCAACTACGGTCGGCAGGAAAGTCCCGCCTGCCTTTCTCCTTATGAAGCACTCATTCTGCGGGAGGTGTAGGCTATGAGACATATCACTCAGCAGGAAAATACCTTTCTGCTTTCCACCGCTCATACTGCTATGCTGCTTCAAATTACAAAGTACGGTCATGTGGAACTGCTGCATTACGGCATGCCGGTATCCATAGAAGACGCGGCGGCCTTGGCAGCCCGTCGTACTATGCCCTATGGCAGCCAGGTGATGTATACCGAAGAAGACCCCACCTACTGCCTCGATAATATTCCTCTTCTCTGGTCGGGGGTTGGCAAAGGCGATTTCCGCATTTCACCTATTGAACTGGAATTGCCGGACGGCACCCTTACCACTGATTTCGTCTATGAGGATTGTACCCTCCGTGCAGGGACGCTGCCCGCTGTGGGGTTGCCTGCTGCCTACGATGAAAGCGGTGAAGCGGAAACGCTGGTGCTTTCCCTCAGGGAAAAGAAATTTGCCCTGCGGCTGGAGATTATCTTCACCGTGTTTCCAGCAGCGGATGCCATCACTCGTCGCACTGTTCTTTATAATGACGAAACTGTTCCAATTACTGTTCGCAGCCTGATGAGTCAGCAGATCGATCTCCCACAGCGAGAGTATGAGATGCTTACCCTCGATGGTGACTGGATCAGTGAAACGCATGTGCATGCCCGGTCGGTGCAGCCGGGGCGGCTGGTCAATGAAAGCACCACCGGCTTTTCCTCCAACCGGCACAATCCCGGCGTGATCCTACTGGAACAGGGAACAGGAGAGAATACCGGTCTTGCCTATGGCTTTAATCTATTGTATAGCGGCAGCCATTACACTGCTGTGGAGCGTTCTCCGCGTGACTTTGTCAGGATTATCTCCGGTATCCAGCCGCAGGGCTTCTGCTGGCGGCTTCCCGCAGGGGAAACTTTCCGTGCACCGGAAGCGGTGATGACTTTTTCCAATGAGGGCCTAAATGGCCTTAGCGGCAATTTTCATCGCTTTGTACGGCAGCATATCCTGCGTGGAAATTGGAAGGAAAAACCTCGTCCGGTCTTGCTTAATAACTGGGAGGCGTACTTCTTTGATTTTACCGAAGCAAAATTGCTTTCCCTCGCCAAACAGGCCAAAGCGGTCGGCGTCGAGCTGTTTGTTTTGGATGATGGCTGGTTTGGTGAGCGAAACAGCGATACAGCGGGTCTTGGCGATTATACCGTCAACCGCAAAAAACTCCCCGATGGTATCGAAGGCCTGGCGCGGAAGATCACAGCGATGGGGCTTCGCTTCGGCTTATGGTTCGAGCCGGAAGCCGTTAACCCCGATAGCGACCTGTACCGTGCCCACCCCGAATGGGCGCTGCAGCAGCCGGGACGGCAGCCCTCTATGGGACGGCACCAGCTCCTGCTCGATCTTACCCGTCCTGAGGTGCGGGATTATATCGTTCACCACATTACCCATCTTTTGGACCATTGCCCCATCACCTATGTCAAGTGGGATATGAACCGCCACATGAGCGATCTTTATTCCGCTGTCACGGCGGGCGGGGAGCTGCCCCACCGCTATATGTTGGGGCTTTACGAGGTGCTGGAACGCATCTTTACCCCTCGCCCCCATATCCTTTTGGAGACCTGCTCCTCTGGGGGTAACCGTTTTGATCTTGGTATGCTGTGCTACTCGCCGCAGATTTGGTCGAGTGATGATACCGACCCGATTGAGCGTCTTTCCATTCAGAAAGGGCTCAGCTATTTCTACCCGCCCTGCACCATGGGCGCTCATGTTTCACAGTCGCCCCACCAACAGACTCTACGGCAGACACCGCTTTCCACCCGTTTCAATGTCGCTGCCTTCGGTGTTCTGGGATATGAATTGGATCTGGGCGAGCTTTCCCCGCAGGAGAAAAAGCAGGTTGCGGCACAAATCGAATGGTACAAAAAGTACCGCCCCACCCTGCAATATGGTGATTTCTTCCGTGTTCCCACTCGTCGTCAGGGGCTTGTCAGTTGGGCGGCGGTCGCACCGGATAAGAAACAGGCTGCTGTCCTGCTGGCGCAGCGGCTTTGTACGGCGGCTCCTCCAGCGGACTATCTCACGGTTCCGGGGTTGAAGTCGGAGGCCAGATACCGTGTTGTTGCCGTACCGCAGCAGGTGGCGGTTGCTCGGTTCGGCGGCTTGGTCAAGCACATTGCCCCGGTCAAGCTTTCCACCGATGGCCTGGTGCTGCGCACGGTCAATCGTCACTACGCCCTGCCGGATGGCAGCTTCACCGCCATGGCTTCCGGTGCGGCATTGGCCAGCGGTATTCCGCTCAATGATCAGTTTCTTGGAACAGGCTACCATAAAGATCTGCGCCTTTGGGGGGATTTTGGTTCCCAGCTATATCTGGTCGAGCAACTCGGCGAAAATGAGGAGGATAACACCAAATGAATAAACTGGATAGAAGAAATATGATTTTCTTCGGACTTGGTACCATTGGGCGGGATATGTTCTATGCCTTTGAAGCTAATGCCCTCATTTACTACCTTTCCAATGTTCTCAGCCTGCCGTTAGGCGTCTTTTTGGCTACCAGCATGGTTTTTACTGTGCTGCGTGTCTTTGATGCTCTGAACGACCCGCTGATGGGTCTGCTGGTGGATAATACCCGCTCCCGTCACGGACGCTTTAAGCCCCCGATGGCGCTGGGGGCCTTGGCGGGCGGTGCTTGCTACCTTGTCCTTTTTGCCGATTTTGGTTTGCGGGATTATTGGTTTGTGGCGGTGTTTGCCATTGCCTATATTTTGTGGGATATTTTCTATGGCCTCAATGATATTGCATACTGGTCCATGCTGCCCTCCCTTTCGGTAGAGCAGAAGACCCGTGAAAAGATGGGCGCCTTTGCCCGCATCTGCGCCAATATCGGTATGTTCTCCATCATGATCGGCTGGGAGCCCATTACCTCCGGTATGGGCAATACCCCCAAGGCGTGGTTTACCGTGGCACTCGCCGTTACCATTCTCATGCTGCTGTTCCAGCTCTTCACACTGTTCGGTGTCAGGGAACGCAAGGATATGTTCCGGCGCGAGGAGGAAAAAACCACCCTGCGTGGCATGTGGGAAGTCCTCACCAAAAATGATCAGCTCCTGTGGACCACCCTTGCCATGTCACTCTTTAATATCGGCTACATGAGCACCACCACCATGGCCATTTACTACATGCAGTATGTTTACGGCAATAAGGATATGTACGCGGTGCTGGCGGCGGTCGTTGGCATGGCGCAGCTGCTGGCGCTGGTCATCTTCCAGTCTTTCTCCAAGCGGATGCCGCGCGAGAAATTGTATCTTTTGGCTACTATCCTTGTTATGATCGGCTATGCCATCTTCTTCTTTGCTGAGGTCAGCATTATCCTCATCGCTGTGGGCGCTTTGTTTATCTTTATCGGTCAGGCGTTCATTCAGCTGCTTATGCTCATGTTCCTGGAGGACACCATCGAGTACGGCCAGTGGAAAAACGGCAAGCGCAGTGAGAGCATTACCCTCTCGGTGCAGCCACTCATCAATAAGATTGGCGGCGCTGTTTCTATGGGCATTACCAGTCTGATGTTGGTCTGGTCTGGTATTAAGGTCGGCGAGACTGCGGCGGAGAGTATCTCGGCGAGCGGCCAGTTCACCGTCAAGCTTATGATGATCGTTCTGCCTGTGGTGTTCATTCTGGCAGGTTATATCATCTATCGCTGCAAGTTTAAGATCAATAAGGAAATGTATGACCGAATTATCAGTGACCTGCGGGTGCGCGGCGAACTGCACGCCGAACCGGCAGAAGTCATTGAAGTTGCTGAAACAGTCGAAGTAAAAATCACTAAGGAATAAACAGAATAAAAAACGGCTCCTTACCCATCGCAGGGCAGGGAGCCACTTTTCTGTTTTCCTACTTCGTTCCGACGGCTGCAAAAATCGGTTCCGGCTGTGTCGCTCCCCTCAACAGGCGCCAGCCCGCCTTTCGTCGGGCGCTAGCCTGTTTTCGGTGGCTCATTGCCGTCTCCCGCTTTTTCCTCGCCGCCTTACTTTCACTCCGCCACGATCCCCTCAGTGTCCACCGCAAGCTCCATGATATTCCAGCGGTGTTCTAAGCGTTTGCATTTCTCAGCAAATTGGGCAGCAAAGCTTGCTTCATCGGTCAGTGCCAGTAGGGTAGGGCCTGCCCCGCTGATGCAGAAGGCGATCGCCCCGCATTGCTCCGCCGCCGCTTTTACTTTGCCATATTCGGGGATCAGGCTCTCCCGATAGGGCTGGTGCAGACGGTCACGCAGCGCCATGGCAATTAGTTCCCGGTCTCCGCGTCCAAGCGCCCCAACCAATACAGCCACATGGGAGGCATTATAGACCGCATCCACAAAGGCAACCTCTTTTGGCAGCACGGCACGCGCCAGGTGGGTGCTTAGTTCAAAGTCCGGTATCGCCGCAACCCAGCGTAGGGTGGGGGAAAGCGGCAGCTTTACTGTTCGGGGCTTTCCATCCTCCACCAGGCTGGCGGTCAGTCCGCCATAGATAGCAGGAGCCAGATTATCAGGATGGCCTTCTATTTCATTAGTCACCTCCAACAGTTCGGCAGGGGGGAGGGGAGAACCATGCAGCAGGTTTGCTGCTGCCGCTCCTCCGGCGATCATGGCAGCGCTGCTGCCCAGACCGCGGCACACCGGTATTTCGGCTTCTATGGTCAGCGACAGTCCCTCATCGGGCAATCCCAGCCTTTCTAATACAGCGCGATAGCCCTGTACGGCAAGATTGTCTTCATTTTGGTACGCGGCAGGGCAGCCGCAGATGCGCAGCTCTCCGGCAGGCAGCACCTCGCAGGTCAGCCGGTCATACAGTGCCAGCGCGCAGCCCATGCTGTCAAAGCCCGGTCCGATATTGGCAGTGGTGGCGGGCACCCGCACGGTAATCTTATTCATTTCAGCCCTCCATCTTGCGGCGCACATAGTCCGCCATCTCGCTTACTTCTATACAGTCATGGTGCAGTACCGGCAGTGTTTGCAATTCCGCCAAAGGGGTTGGGACAGGCACACCGGTCAGTGCTTGCAACTTTGCCATTGCAGCAAAGGCATCATCCGGCACCTTCTGCCCCAAGGCTACCAGCACTGCCGGTGCAAATTTATATGGCGAAGCGGTACTCAGCACCACCGTCTGTCCGCATAATACGGCTTTGTGCTGCTCCGCTACCGCCCACGCCACCGCCGTGTGCGGGTCAAGCAGGTACTTGTCCCGCTCCCACACCGTCTTTATCGTCTCGGAGGTCATTGTGTCGTCGCAGCATCCGCACAGGAATACATTCTGTATCTTTTTCAGCAGCGTATCGCCGATCTGATACCACCCCTGTCCGTCCAGCTCTTGCATCTTCTCTGCCACCATTTTAGCGTCGCCGCCGCTTGCCAGATATAAAAGCCGCTCCAGATTGCTGGAGACCAGAATGTCCATCGAGGGCGAGGAGGTCTTGTAAAAAGGTCGCCGCCGGTCATAGCGCCCCGTCGTTAGGAACTCTGTCAGCACATTGTTGGCATTGCTTGCACAAAGGAGCTTGCCCACTGGCAGTCCCATGCACTTGGCAAAATAGCCCGCCAAAATATCACCAAAATTGCCGGTCGGGACCGAAAAATTCACCGGTTCGGTCGGATTTATTTTTCCGGCGCGGCAAAGTGTTGCCCAGGCGTACCAATAGTAGATGATCTGCGGGGCCAGCCGCCCGATATTGATGGAGTTGGCGCTGGAAAGTTCCGCTTTTTCTGTCGGTTTTACCTCGGCAAAGATGTGCTTTACTCCAGTCTGCGCGTCATCAAAATTGCCGCGTACCGCCGCCACCGAAACATTTTTTCCACGCTGTGTCACCATCTGCCGTTCTTGTATTTTGCTTACGCCATCCTTAGGATAGAATACCACAATGGAGGTGCTGGTCACATCGCAGAAGCCTTCCAATGCTGCTTTGCCAGTGTCACCGCTTGTCGCGGTTAGGATCACCGTCTTGGCCTTATCATTCAGCAGCTGCTTCGCACCTGTGATAAGATATGGCAGCAAGGAGAGTGCTACATCCTTAAAGGCGCAAGTTGGCCCATGAAAGAGCTCTAGTACATGGTAATCGCCGACCATAACCAGCGGTGTTATGTCGGCAGTGTCAAATTTTCCGTAAGCCGCTGCAATCATTGGCCGCAGCATTTCTGGGGTGTAATCCGGCAGCAGCCGCACCAGTACGGCCTCCGCCATCCCGGCAAAGTCTTTCTGCAGCATTTCTGCTGGATCCAGCGGCAGAGCGGCCGGGTCACACAGGTACAATCCGCCATCGGGCGCTATGCCGCGCAACACCGCTTCGGCAGGGCTGGCAGTCTGTTTATGATTTCTGGTGCTGTTATATTGCATAGGAGTCTCCTTTTCTGCATCACCATACCGGGTGAAAGCCCCCGGCAAGTCTTGCTTTCCATCTTCTCATATGATATACTGTTTTTCGACGAAATACAAGTGATTTTTATGGAGAAACAATCGTATCTCTATAAACGACACATTTTACAGGAGGAAAAAAGATATGGTAGTTGCCCTTCTTGGCCACGGAACGGTTGGCGGTGGTGTATATGAACTGCTGAAGAACCGCAGCGATATTACAGTAAAATATGTATTGGACCGCAGCCCCATTGCAGAATTAGGTGCTGTTTCGGTCACTGATTTTTCCACGATTTTGAATGATGGGGAAGTGGATACCGTCGTGGAGGTCATGGGCGGTTTGGAGCCTGCCCATGAATATATGGTAGCCGCCATGCGCGCCGGCAAAAATATTGTCA